>CEQK01062916.1_pt1 | contig 34507 bp, 27 predicted proteins | sample 531051 | NCBI WGS metagenome assembly CEQK01 (sample SAMEA2621229, study PRJEB7988) | marine metagenome | biome: marine biome (ENVO:00000447); feature: deep chlorophyll maximum layer (ENVO:xxxxxxxx); material: "saline water (ENVO:00002010), including plankton (ENVO:xxxxxxxx)" | depth 150 m
AAAGTCCGGGCCGGAGCGTTCCGCTTTCTCCCGAGCTGAGCGACCTCCGTATTCTTGCTCACGATTGGCGGCCACACCTGGTTGCGGCCGTTTCGCTTTGCCGCGTAGAGCGCGGAATCCGCCGCGGCCAGCAATTCGCTGAAGCTGTGGCACGACACGGGGCCTGCCGCGACGCCCAGACTTGCAGTCACAACGGCACCAGGCCCCAATTCCTCATGCGGGATGGCAACATTTTCGATTTGCCGGCGGACACGCTCGGCAATACGTCCCGCTTCGCTCATGTCGGTAGACCGGAAGAGGAGAAGGAACTCTTCGCCGCCCAAACGGATCGCGAGGTCGCGCTCGTTTCGCAATTCAGCGGCAATGATCCCCGCCACTCTCTTCAGGCATACATCGCCAGCCGCGTGCCCGTAGCGGTCATTGAACGGTTTGAAATGATCGATGTCGACCATGACGACGGCAATCGGAGCATCCCGTCCTTCCGGGGTCGACCAGATGACGTCTACGACCTCATCGAGCCTGCGGCGATTTTCCAGTCCTGTGAGCGGATCCCGTTTCGCGACTTTTTCCGCGTTCTCGCGTCGTAGTTCTTCGCGCAGGCGGTTGAGAAAATTGAAACGCGTATCCTGTTCCATTCGCCGGTTGGCCAGCAAGCTGAGATATGCGCCCGACGCCATCATGCAGATGCCCGTGAATTTCACCTCAACGGGTGAATGTGCGGCCAAGAGGACCGTGGCGTAGCCTGCCGCCAGCACCATCGTCGATAAAAATGCGAGGCGAAACCCGAAGCGTTGATTTATGTTCATGTACACGACGACCATGATCGCGAGGTACTGGTACTGGTCGGCGGCAGGGCCATCGTTCAGCACATATATCAACATGATCTGCGCAACCATGGCGAACGGAATGGCGGCTGCCGCCATTTCACGGGCCTGCTGATGCTTCGTCTTGGAGAACACGAAGCCGGACAGCAGAATGATCGGCGTGACCACCGCAAAATGGAGCGCGGATGCGAGCAATAGCGTGTCGGGGGTCAGCAGCAGATCAGCGATCAGGAAAACATTGTAGATAATGATCGCCGGGAGCACGCCTCTCGCCATGACTTTCCGGCGGTAGGAAGCCATCCTCTCGATGTAGAGCTCTTCGAGCGCAGGCGGAAAAGCAAGTCGATCGTGCTTTTTCTCCATATAAGCTTCAAGCATCGGTAGAGTGACCGAGCGACGAGACATGCACAGCTCCTGCGCGGACCGGACCGCGATTGTCCGCAGACTAAGGCTCTGCCGTTAATGAGGTTTCAACGGCGGGAGCAAAATTGGAACGTTCACAGGCGCGGGTGGTCGGAGAATTGGAGCAGACCGCCCATGATCCACAGGCGCGGAAAATCTGCGAGCCGGAAAAGCCACCAGTTCGTGTCGATGAGTCGGAGCGCGCTTAGGCGACGAGAAGCCGCCAGCCTGCGACAAGCCAGCCGGCGAAGAGGAGCATGATCGCCTGCTGGGATGGGCGGGACTTGGCGGTCACGCGCCGCCCTGGGGCTCCACGTTTCCGCTGCGCTGCAGGCGCAATGTCACGATCCAGCAGATCATCGCCCAGGCGGAGCCGACGGTCCATCCGGCGAGAACGTCCGTGGGCCAGTGAACGCCGAGATAGACGCGGCTGACACCGACCAGGATGACGACGAAAACCGCGACCAGCAGAATATAGATCCTCACGCGCCATTCGGGGCGCAGCCGGGCGAGCATTGCCGCAAGCGTGAGATAGACGATCGCCGCCATCATAGAATGGCCGCTCGGGAAACTGGCGGTGTGCACGTAGGAGCCATGCGGCACGAGATCGGGACGAGGGCGGTCGATTCCCATCTTCACGAAAGTGGAAATCAGGAGGCCGCCCGCGACGGCGACACCAACGGCAAACGCCGCGCGGGGCTTCTTGTCCATCACGAGAAAGCCGATGGTCGCGATCGTGATCAGAGTCAAGACGGCTGTGCCGCCAAGCGCGGTGAAATCGCGCATCATCTCCTCGAGCCAGGGTGGGCCCAGCGGATCGACTGGATTGCCGGGTGTTCGGAGCGCAAGCAGGATCGCCGTGTCGATGTGACTCGTCTCGCCTTCGATCACTTCGTCGGCGAGTGCGATAAAACCCCACACGGCAGCTGCAGGCACCATCAGTGCCACCACGACGGGCCACTCGCGGGCGCCCAGTCGCTTGACCGTATCGCTGATCCTGAAATTCAAGAATTTCTCCCCGTCCGTCTGCTGCCTTGCCGGCGCGTCTCCTCGGAAACCTAACGCCGGACCTAGCACAGCGTTCCGGGCGGAGGCAGGGGCATTCGCCGTGTCTTTTCGTCAAGAAAACATGAACGTGAGATAGGCGCTTCCGAATAGAAGAATAACCAGTCCTCCCCCGACAACTATGGCGAACAGAAGTGCGACCAATAAAACACCGATGATGCCTCTTCTGCGTTCAGTGTTCGTGGCACGATTTTGCTCGCTCATGGAGATGAAGGTTAACAAAGATTCGTTAACTTCCGCCTATCATCAGTTCTAATGGTGACGTGATGAAATGATGCACAAGCATGGCGGTGTGGCATTGGCTGGTTCTACGAAATGAGCCAATACGCTTTGGCGTTTCCTGCCTTTAGCAGCCGTTCGCGAAACGCGACGACCGCTTGCGCGCACGAACATCACCTGAGGGCGAGATTGACGCACGATCGTCGTCATATTTTCAATTAACCTTTTGGAGCCGTACTTGATTGAATTGCCCACCATCTCAACAGGAGAACAGTTCGACCTGTGGATGCAAGGGCCAGATAATTGGAGGCGCCTTGCCAGCGACATCGCCGTCAATGAAGGCTTGGCTACAAGCGTCATGAGGTTGTTCGAAAACAGTACGAATCTTGTGGTGGATCTGGACGGTCATCACATACTGAAGGTGTTTCCGCCCATTTCATAGATCACAATTTTCAAGCGAGAAGAGCGCGCTCAGGTTCCTGGAAGGAAAATTGCGGACAACCATCCCGACAATCAAATCCGATGGGCAATTGCAAGGCTGGGACGAGAATACGATCTTCTAGCACCCAATGCGTTTATGTGTGCCGGCCGAGCTGGGCGCACGCAAGCCCTATTAAGGGGATATGGTGTCTCGGGCGGTCTATGTGATCCGGCTATGCGACGACGGCTTCTGATCTTGTCTCTTTTGCATGCAGAGAGCTATATCCGAAAGATCGATATTGAGGGCTGGCAAGAGCGGGTTGAGACGCTAGCGGATCTCGGCGAGGTGTGTTGGCCCGGCGCCCAGGACAGCGTGTAGCAAGCAACACCATGCTTCCGAGTGATAACCACGACATCTCCAATCACTTAAATCGGCGGGCAATACAGCTATCTCCCCAAACGCCGATGACGGTCACCCAAAAGCTGAATTTAGGCTCCAAAGCCTGGCTCAGCTTGCGCGCAGATCGGAAATGTAGATCCGCACCGCTTCCTGCACATGCCGGAAGCGGTCTCCGCCCAGATGCTTGCCGCCAAACCATCGCGTGACCACGATGATGTGGTCGCGCAATCCTTCCCGCTCCAGCATTCGCAGGATCACATTGCCCGCACCTGCCTCGCCGTCATCGTTCTTCAATGGCGCATCGTCAGTCATGAGGGCCCATGTGTTATGGGTGGCCTTGGCGAATTTCTTCTTGCGGCAAAGCTCCTTGATGAAGGCTTTGGCGTCCTCCTCGGAGGCGCAGGCTCCTCCCGAGACGGCATATTTCGAACCGCGGTCGCTTATGATGTTTTCGAGAATGCGCATCGTCGAGGCTTAGAATCCTCCGATGCCTGAGGCAAGGCTCATCTCTTCCTTGAATGCGGAGACGAAAATGGCACCGCAAAACCTCTGTCTTGCGGTGCCACAAAGCTCAGGACCACTCGTGTCGTCCGGTCTGCCGGACCCTAGAATTCGTCCCACTCGGCCACGGCCGCGGAACCGGCGGCCTTCGCCATCTTTCTGGGGGCCGGCGAGGGTACCGGTTTGTTGGAAGACGCCGCGAGACTGATATGGGGGGAGCCCGCGCGGTTGCCGGTATTCCCCAGGTGGAAGTCGTCGATCAGCCGGCGCAGGCGCGCTGTTTCCTGAGCGAGCGTCGCGCTTGCCGCATTGGTCTCTTCCACCATGGCGGCATTCTGTTGCGTGACCTGGTCCATCTGGTTGACCGCGGTGTTGACCTCGGACAGGCCGGTTGCCTGCTCCCTGGCGGAACTGGTGATTGCCTGCATGTGGTCGTTGACCGCGACAATGTTCTCCTGGATCGTGCGCAAAGCGTCGCCCGTCTCGCTGACGAGCTTCACGCCGACACCGACTTCTTCGGACGAATTGCGGATGAGCTCCTTGATCTCCTTGGCCGCCTGGGCGGACCGCTGGGCGAGCTCGCGAACTTCCTGGGCGACGACCGCAAATCCCTTGCCGGCTTCACCGGCACGGGCAGCTTCGACGCCTGCGTTGAGCGCCAGAAGGTTTGTCTGGAAGGCGATTTCATCGATCACGCCGATGATGTTCGAGATCTGGTTGGACGAGGTTTCGATACGCGACATGGCGCCGACCGCATCGGCGACGACCTTGCCTGAACGTTCGGCATTGTCGCTGGCCGTTGCCGCCGCACGGCGGGCCTCTTCCGCGCGTTCGGAGGAATTCTTGACGTTGGCGGTGATTTCATCGAGTGCGGCGGCCGTCTCCTCGAGCGAGGCTGCCTGCTGCTCTGTCCGCTTGGAGAGATCTTCCGCGCTCTGGCTGATCTCGCGCGTCCCCGTGTCGATCTGATCGGTGGACTGTGCCACTGCGCCGATGGTATTGCGCATCTGGTTGAGCGCATCGTTCATGATCCGGCGAAGCGCCTCGAAATCCGCCGAGAACGGTTCTTCCAGATTGAAGGAGAGGTCGCCCTGGGCGAGCTTTTCCAGGGCCGCGCCTATCGTGTTGACCGCGTGAACGCGCTCCGTCACATCGGTGGCAAACTTGACGACTTTCGTCACGTTGCCTTTGGCATCCAGGATCGGATTGTAGGACGCATTGATGACTACGACTTTGCCGTTCTTGCCATAGCGCGTGAATTCGGCCGACTGCAGTTCGCCCCGGCGCAACGCATTCCAGAATTCCTGGTAGTCCGGCGACTTCGCATATGCGGGATCGACCAGCATGCTGTGGTGGCGCCCCTTGATCTCGTCGAGGCGATAGCCGATGGCCTTGAGGAAATTCTCGTTTGCTGTGACGATCTCGCCGTCCGTCTTGAACTCGATGATCCCCTGCGAACGGCTGATCGCCTCCATCTGCCCTTGGAAGTCCAGGTTGCGCAGCCTTTCTGCCGCGTTGGCCCACTCGACGACAAATCCCGTTGTCTTGCCACCCTCGATCAGGGGGTTCACGATCAGGTCGAACGCTCGGTGACCAACCCAGATAGTGGCCCGGTGCTGTGTCTTGAGCGCAGCGAGCATTTTGCGCTGATGCGCCGGGTTCTTGTGGAAGATATCGATGTTGCTGCCGATAAGCTTCGAGAGATCGAATTTAGGTAGTTCCTTCTTCAGGTCGCTCTCGGCGTCCTTCAGCAGTTCCTTCACCGCATCGTTCATGTATTTGATATTGAGATCGCTGTCAGCGATCATGATGTTCGCTGTAACAAGGCCCAGCGATTTGATTTGCATACGGGAAATATTGTTATTGCTGCCAAACATCTGAAATCTTGCCTCAACTAGAGCGATTGGTCGGCTGCAATTGCGAATCTGCCTGCTGGAGATGCTTGATAATTGCCTGCAAGAAACATTCATTTCAGCCCGATCATTTAAAAAGGCTAGCAATGGATAGTTAATTTTATAGATAAAATTTGATGATAAATTTTGTAGATCTCCGGGTTGCAGTTTGTCACTTCTGCGAGATTTGCCGGCCGTTGTGTCCGGTTGCGTAGCAGTCAAACAGGCGGCCCTGAGGAAGGCGAGATGGGAGAGGCTTTGGGGGCATTTCCCTGAGCCACCTTTTCTCCTCCGGACTGAAACAATAGAATTCCATGCCACCGGTCGGCATTACGCCCCTTGGGGAACCATGCTATCAATCTGCGGAACCCGGATCGCCGTTTGGCGTTACGGTTTCTCGCGTCGGGGCGGCATAAGCCGGCCTGTCATTCGCTTGAACCGGTGCGCGTCCCCGGCAAGCCCGGAGACCCGGACTTGATCGCGTTTATCGAGAACAATCAGGCGTATATCGCCCTCGGCATCCTCCTTCTTCTGTTCCTCGCCTTTCTGTCCGAACGCTACAGCCCGGAAATCACTGCGGCCGGGGCGGCAGCATTGTTCGTCGCCCTCGGCTTTCTCGACACCAAGGAGGTGATGGGCGTCTTTTCCAACTCCGCGCCGATCACCATTGCGGCGATGTTCATCATCTCGGCCGCCCTGGTGCGCACCGGCGTGCTGGAAAAGGTGTCGGACATGGTCATGAAGACCGCGAGTGCCCGACCGACGCTTGCGATCGCCTGTTTTCTCGTTCTCACAGCCGCAGCCTCGGCCTTCATCAACAACACGCCGCTGGTGCTGTTTCTGATCCCGCTCGTCGTGAAGCTGGCAAGTGCCGCGCGGCTGGCGCCGACGCGATTGCTGATCCCGCTGTCCTATGCGGCCATTCTCGGCGGCACCTGTTCGCTCATCGGTACGTCAACCAACCTGCTGGTCGATGGCGTGGCGCGCGAGGCGGGGCTGGCACCGTTCTCGATCTTCGAGATCACGCCGGTGGGCATTGTCGCCGCGAGCGTCGGCGCAGGCCTTATGCTTTTGCTCGGGCCGTGGCTGCTGCCGAACCGGGAGGCGCAGAATGTCGACAGGCTGCTCAGTGAATCGGAATTCCTGTCGGAAGTGACCATCGTGGATGCCGAGGCCTACAAGGGCGAGCCGCTGAGCGAGATTGCCGACTTCAACCTGTCGGGGCTGCGCATCCTCGGGCTTCGCAGGGGCGGGGAGATCCACCGGTCGAATATCGGCGCCATGGAGCTGATGAAGGGCGATGCACTGATCCTCATGGGTTCGACATCGGAGATACTGACGCTCAACAACAACCCCGCCGTTCTGGTCGGCCGCCGACGCGCCGGCGATCTCCATGGCGTCATCGTCGAGGCCGTGGTCGCGCCCGCCAAACGCGACGCCGGTTCGCGCATCGCCGACCTCGGCCTGGGCCGGCGTTTCGGCGTGAGGGTGCTGGGTGCGCACCGCCATCGTCACATTGCCGGTCCGGATTTGTCGAATGTTCGTCTCAAGCCGGCAGACAAGCTGTTGCTGGAAGGCCCGGCGGAAGGGTTTGACCAGCTGTCGGAGGAAGCGGCACTCGTGTCGGTATCGCGCCCGACCGGACGGGAGTTCCGGCGCTCGCGCGCGCCGCTGGCATTGATTGCAATTGCCGCCGTCGTCGGTCTCGCGGCCTTCGGCGTTGCCGATATCGGTATCCTCGCGATGATCGCCGTCGCGGTTCTCCTGATCTTCCGCTGCATGGATCCCGACGAGGCCTGGAGTTCCATCAATGGCGGGATTCTCGTCCTCATCTTCTCCATGCTGATCGTCGGCAAGGCACTCGAAAACTCGGGCGCGGTGGCGCTGATCGTCGATGTGCTCACACCCTGGTTCAAGGACCTGCCGCCCATCCTCGTGCTTGCGGCCTTCTACGCGCTGTCGTCGTTTCTGACAGAGGTGGTCACCAACAACGCGGTTGCCGTCGTGCTCACTCCGCTCGCCATTGCGCTGGGCACCCAGATCGGTCTGGACCCGCGCAGTCTCGTCATCGCCGTGATGTTCGGTGCCAGCGCCAGCTTTGCCACGCCGATCGGCTATCAGACCAACACGCTGGTCTACGGTGCCGCCAACTACCGCTTCGCAGACTTCCTGCGCATCGGTGTCCCGATGAACATCATCGTCGGCATAGCCACCATCCTGACGATCAGTTTTCTGTACGGTATATGATCCGGCGGACCGCGCCACGGCTCAGCATCCTCATTCGCTCTCAATCCAAGGGCCTGCTAATATTCGGGGGTCGTTTGTGGAGACAGTCATGTCGCATGCATCATCATCCATGCCGCCGCTCACCGAAGGGGCAGCCGAGGCGCTGGCCAAAAAGGCCAATCAACCTCTGCAGGGCGGTTCGGCGGCGGAGGTGCCCATGGCTTTTCTAAACCGTCCAGCAAAACGTCTCCCAGTCGCAAACGCCGGCTCCTCAGAGAATGGTTTTCGGCTTTTCCGTTGGTTGACCGTTTTTGCAGCCTTGGCAGCTTTCCTGACGACCCTCTGGATTCTTGCGTAGATTGAGCCTTCCGAATGGTTACGGCTGCCAGGTTCGGTTCCCATCGGGGTCAAGTTGGCGGTCGAGGAAATGGGCGGCGCTGATGAAGGCGAGGTGGGTCAGGCCTTGCGGGAAGTTGCCAAGCTGCAGCCCGCGCTTGTCGACTTCCTCCGAGAACAGGCCCAGATCGTTGGCGTATTTCAAACCCTTTTCCAGGATCATCTGTGCCTCCTCCAGACGGCCCGCGCGAGCAAGGCACTCGACATACCAGAAGGTGCAGGTGGTGAAGGCACCTTCTTCGCCGTCCAGACCGTCATCGCTGCGATAGCGATAGACAAGGCCGTCGTCGCGCAGCTGTTCGCCGATTGCGTCGAGCGTTTTGAGCCAGACCGGATCGGTGGAGGAAACAAACCGTACGAGCGGCATCATCAGGAGGGACGCGTCGAGTTCGGTTCCGCCGCGGCTCTGGACGAAATAGCCGTGTTCCGGATGGCGGAAGTTTTCCCAGATATCTTCGGTGATCGCATCGCGCGTCTCGGTCCACTCGACGAAAGGCGCGGGCAGGGAACGCTTGCGCGCCAGACGTATGGCGCGGTCGAGCGCCACCCAGCACATCACCCGCGAGTGCAGGAAATGCTGTTTCTGCGACCGCATTTCCCAGATCCCGGCGTCGGGTTCATTCCAGTTGTCGATCACGAACTTGACGAGCTCCTGGACGTGTTCCCACCCCTCCCGGCTGATTGCGCTGCCGTATTTGTTGGCGAGATAAATGCTGTCGAGCAGCTCGCCGAAAATGTCGAGCTGGCTTTGGGCGTGCGCCGCGTTGCCGATCCTGACCGGCTGGCTGTCGGCATACCCGGAGAGATGCGACAGTTCGGTTTCGTCTTCCGCCTCCGAACCGTCTATCGCATACATCACGCGCATGGGGTTTTCGCGGTCGCAGGACATGATGCGGTGTCCCGACCAGCGGCAAAACTCCTCCGCCTCCTCGGTGAAGCCGAGGCGCATGAAAGCATAGACGGTGAAGGAGGCATCGCGAATCCATGTCGCGCGATAGTCCCAGTTGCGCTCGCCGCCGATTGCTTCCGGTAAGGAGAAGGTTGCAGCGGCCGCGATTGATCCGTGCTCGGCCGAGGTCAGCAGCTTGAGCGCCAGCGCCGATCGAACCACCGGCTCGCGCCAGCGGCCTTTATAGGTCGAGCGCTCCGCCCAGGCGCGCCACGTGCGGGCCGTGGCGTCGATCTCGGCGTCGATGACCGCGTCTTCAGGGCAGGTCATCTGCGCGTCGCCGATAATGAACCAGCAGCTTTCACCTTTTTCCAAGGTGAAGCGGGCGGTTGCTGCGCCGGTTTCGGTTTTGAGCGGCACCGACGCGCAGAGATTGAGCGAGAGGTTTTGACCTGAGAATTGGACACCGCCGTCGATCGCTTCCACCTGAGGCGTCTCCCGCGCATAATCGAAGCGTGGCGCACAGCGGACGGTGAAAGTGACTGTCCCCCTGGTCGCCACGGTACGGCGTATCAGGCGCTGCGGATTGGGTGACCGTCCGGCGCCTGCGTCCGGATGCGTCATGAGGTCGGTGACTTCCGCACTGCCGCTTTCTGCTATCCAGCGGGTGACGAGCAGATTGGTGTCGGGAATGTAGAGCTGGAGATTGCGCGGATTTTCGAGCTCGGGCTCGATGGTGAAGGCACCGCCTTTTTCATTGTCGAGAAGATCGGCAAATATGGTGGGGCTGTCGAGATAGGGCCAGCAGAGATAGTCGATGGCGCCGTCGCGCGCCACGAGTGCGGCTGTCTGCATGTCACCGATGATGCCGTGATCGCCGATCGTGCGAAGCGGTTCAACCATTGTCACGGAACCCCGGATAGAGGGCCATGCCGCCATCGACGAACAGGGTGGTGCCGGTCACGTAGTCGGCATCGTCGGAGGCGAGCCAGACCGTTGCACGCGCCACGTCCTCCGGCTGGCCTATGCGCCCATAGGGTATCAGTTCCAGGAGCTGTTTCAGGGCGGCTTCGCTGTCCCATGCCTCCTTGTTGATGGGTGTCTGGATTGCGCCGGGCGCGACCGCGTTCACGCGAATGCCTTCAGCTGCGACTTCCTGGGCAAGCGAGCGCGTGAGCATCCGGATGCCGCCCTTCGCCGAAGCATAGTTGAGATGCCCCGCCCAGGGGATGATTTCGTGCACCGAACTCATGTTGATGATGACGCCCGCACTGCGGGCAGGGCGCTTGCCTTTGGGTTGCTTGCGAAACCGGCGGACGGCTTCCCGGGCGCAGAGAAACTGTCCGGTCAGGTTGATATTGATCACCGTGTTCCAGTCCTCCAGCGACATCTCGGCGATGTTCGCATCCTTTTGAACACCGGCATTGGCAACGACGATATCTATGCGGCCGAAGGCGTCTGCTACCTCATCGAAAAGGCGCGTAATATCCCCTTCCTTGGAGACATTCGCCTTCACGGCAATTGCCTTCCCATCCTTGTCGCGGATCTTCTTCACCAACTTTTCCGCCGGCTCAGCATGCGAGTGATAGTTGACGACGACAGACGCGCCGGCTTCCGCCACTGCTTCGGCGATCGAAAGACCGATGCCGGAGCTTGCGCCGGTGACGACGGCGACATGATTTGCGAGAGGGGAATGGGGGTGCGGCACGTGAATGTCTCCTTCGCGCAAGACATAGGGTCCGATCCCGGTTTGGCGATGCCGGAGCTTCGATGTGATGTGGCGTGTCAGGATCAGGCTGAAACGGAAGAAGGGCGGCCAAGGCCGCCCTTTGTTATCGTATTGCGGTGATCGACCCTCAGGCCGCCGCGCGGTCCTCGTGCTTGCCTTCGAGCACTTCCTCGATGATCTTGCCCACAAAGGCGTCGAGGTCATTCGGGTTGCGGCTGGTGATCAGCGCCTGGTCGACGACCACTTCGCTGTCTTCCCAAACCGCGCCAGCATTTTTCATGTCGGTGGCAATCGACTTGTAGGAGGTCGCCTTGCGGCCTTTTACGACGCCGGCCTCGATCAGAAGCCAGGGAGCGTGGCAGATCGCGGCAAGCGGCTTCTTGGTGTTGAAGAAGTCATGCACGAACTTCACGGCGTCCTCGTTGACGCGCAGCAGATCCGGGTTGATCTGGCCACCCGGCAGAACGAGGGCGTTATAGTCTTCAACCTTGGCATCGGACAGGGCGCGGTCAACCTTGACCTCATTGCCCCAGTCCTTCTGGTCCCAGCCGCGGATCGAACCGCTTTCGGGCGAGATGACTTCCACCGTGGCGCCGGCTTCCTTGAGCTTGTTGAGCGGCACTTCCAGTTCCGACTGTTCGAAACCGTTGGTGGCGAGAATGGCGATTTTCTTTCCGTCCAGTTTGGCCATGGGGGATATCCTTCCGTCTGGTCGTTATTGTTGTTTGTGGCGGTGAATGCGGCGGCGCCAATGAGAACCGGGCGCCGGCGGCATCTGGGAGGGAAACGGAGCGGACGCGACTTGGTTGCACGGTATTTCTACCGAGCTCAGGATTTACGGGCGCAACGGGGAAAGCATGGAATGCATCAGCATTAGTCATCGATCGCCCGCTATTCCTCAACGGAACTTGTCGGTAGGCTCCGCCGCATGAACGCCATCACACCCGCTCCCGCCTCACTCGACAGCCGCTATTCCTGGCTGCGGCTTCTTGCGACGCTTGCCATTGCCACGGTCGCCAATGTCGGCATGTGGTCGATCATTGTCGTCATGCCCGGGATCGAGGCGGATTTCGCGATCAGCCGCGCCGATGCCTCGCTGCCCTATACGCTGACGATGTTGGGACTGGCCGCCGGCAGTTTTCTGATCGGTCGCGCGGTCGACCGGTACGGCGTCACGCTCGCGGTTTGCGGCGCCGCAGTGCTGATGGCCTGTGGTTACACGCTGGCGGGTCTCGCGCCGAGTTTCTTCGGTGTCGCCGCTCTTCACCTGCTGATCGGTTTCGGTACGGGCGCGGGCTTTGCACCTCTTATCGCCGATATTTCGCACTGGTTTTCCGCCCGGCGCGGCATCGCGGTGGCGATCGTCGCGAGCGGCAATTATCTCTCCGGTGCCGTCTGGCCGATGCTTTTGAGCGGCATTCAGGCCGACAGTGGTTGGCGCAGTGTTTACTTCGTGCTCGCAGGCATCGCGCTCGTCACCATGATCCCGCTGTCGCTCCTGCTGCGCCGTCGCCTGCCGGAAGAGGCCGCCGCCCACGCCGATACCGTGCGTATAACCAATGCCGCGCGGGTTTCCCTGTCGCCCCGCACGCTGCAGATCCTTCTGATGGTCGCCGGAATCGGTTGTTGTGTCGCCATGTCGATGCCGCAGGTCCATATCGTCTCGCTTTGCGCCGATCTCGGCTACGGACCGGCGGTGGGCGCGGAAATGCTCTCGCTCATGTTGTTGGGCGGTATCGGCTCGCGACTTCTCTCCGGGCTCGTGGCCGACAAGCTCGGCGGTCTGCGCACGCTCCTCATCGGCTCGACCCTGCAATGTCTGGCCCTGTTTCTCTACCTGCCGTTCGACGGGCTCGCATCGCTCTACCTGGTAAGTTTGATCTTCGGCCTGTCCCAGGGTGGCATCGTTCCGAGCTACGCGCTCGTGGTGCGGGAGTTCCTGCCTGCCCGGGAGGCCGGTGCACGCGTCGGCGTCGTCATCATGGCGACCATCCTCGGCATGGCGCTCGGCGGGTGGCTGTCAGGCTTCATCTACGACGTCAGCGGGTCATACGATCTCGCCTTCATCAACGGGATCGGCTGGAATTTTCTCAACATGGCCATCATTGGCGGCTTGCTGATCAAGTCACGCCCGCGCCCCGACCGTCTGGTCGAGGTGGCCTGAGTCCAGGCTGGCCCTAATTCGTCGCTTTCTCGATGGTGAGTTCGCCGAACTCGTCGACGAAGACCGTCCAGGTGTCGGGCTCCGGCAGCGACGGATCGGACTTGGCGTAGATGAAGGCGGAGAAGCCCGGCTGGCCGGTATTTTCCTGCACGATATTGGTGACGTAGGACGGCGAGGCGTTGAGCTCCTCGATCTCCGTTGTCATTTCCACCGCGGGGCCGGCGTCTGTCAGTTCCATTTGTTGGAGATAGACACGCGAGGTGTTGTCCTCGGCGCGGAAGGCCGCGAGGCGATAATAACCGCGCGTGGAGACGATGGGCTCTCCTTCCTCCGTATCCGCGGTGTCCGGGCTTGCTGCCTCGTCCGGCTTTTCTCCGGACGCATCTTCGGCCGGTTGTTCCTCATTCGGATCGGCCTCGACAGCCGTTTCCGGCACTTTCTCCCAGGACCCGCCACTCACGACGAAAAGCAGCCGGTCGGAAAGGTCCGTGATCGCGGTGTCGGCATCCTGGGCGTGTGAGGGGGTCGTCCAACCCGTCAGAGAGGTCGCGGACAGGACAAGAGCTGCGGCAGTCGAGCGAAAACCGGTCATGGGACCCTCAATACTGGAATTGTTCGGCGAGAATGCGTTCGTTCAGCGATTGGGATGCGTCAGTCAGGATGCGGGCGATGGAATCGGTGGAGGCTGCGACGTCGACGCGCAGCACGGATTTGACTTCGGTATGGTCGGCGACCGCATTCACGGGGCGCTTTTCAGGTTCCAACACCTCGATCGAGACCGCCACCTTGTTGGGCAACAGGGCGCCACGCCAGCGCCGGGGCCGGAAGGCGCTGACCGGCGTGAGCGCAAGCAAGGGCGCATCAAGCGGAAGGATCGGCCCGTGTGCCGAGAGATTGTAGGCGGTTGATCCGGCGGGCGTTGCCACCATGATGCCGTCGCAAACCAGTTCCTCGAGGCGCAGCTTGCCGTCGATGGAGATCTTCAGCTTGGCCGCCTGGTAGGACTGACGGAAAAGCGAGACTTCGTTGATGGCGAGCGCCATGGATTCCGAGCCGTCGGCCGCGATCGTGCGCATCTCGAGCGGACGCACGATGTTTTCCACCGCCGCGTCGATCCGGCCCGTGAGGTCGATATCGTTGTAATCGTTCATCAGGAAGCCGACCGAACCGCGGTTCATGCCGTAAACATAGCGACCCGTGTCCATCTCGTCGTGCAGGGTCTGCAGCATGAAACCGTCACCCCCGAGGGCGACGATGACATCGGCATCCTCCCGGCTCACATTGCCGTAAAGGGCTGCGAGGTGTGCGGCTGCCGCCTTTGCCTCGGGTGTGGATGCCGAAATGAAATTGATTTTGCGGTCCATGCTGACAGTCTGCCTCCAGTGCCGGCAGAGAATGGCCAAGCAGACAGGCGGATGCAACAGAAATGGTTGTTATTCCTCGCCTGTCGGAAATGGCGGGGCCAATTGTCGGGGCAGGAGAGCGGGGGTGCGTGTCAGTGCATGGCCGAGGATTTTGCGGGGCTGATGCGCGAGATCTGCGTGACCACGCCGGCCGGCAACTGCTTTTCGAACTGGACATGCAGGGTAAAGTCGCCTTGGCCGCGCACGTGTCCGAGCACCTTGGAGCTAAGACCGGGGAAGACGATATAAAGATCCGCCAGAAACTGAGGGAACCCCTCGGCGGTCAGCAGGCAGCCGTCTTCGCTGATGTTCACCAGCCAGCCTTTCAGGGAAAAGCGTTCATCGTGACCGGAGCGGCGTACATGCGCGATAACCGGGCAGTTGGCGTCGCGCCGGTAATAGACGCGCCGCTCCAGCTTTTCCCCAATCCTCGTCAGCTGATATCGTTTTTGCTTTGTTTCCGGCAAGGGCAAGTCCCCAGTCTACCAGCGAGTTCTCGCAAATAGTGCGCTCCGGAGCTTAATTTTGGACTAACCGTAAACCATCAGGGGATCAGGTTCAGATGGCCCTCTTGCGCTGAACTGAAACAGCTCTGATGCGTCAATTACCGCGAGGCCGTTTCGATCAGCAGAGGCTGGTCGTTGTCGAAGAGCGAAGCGGTCTGCTGGATGCCACTCGACGGACGGCTGCTGCGAACGATGGGCTTGCGGTCGAGCAGCCGGCTGGTATCGAAACCGTCGTCATCTGCCGCAGCCGTTTCAAGCGCTTTTTCGGTCTTTTGGTCGTTTTCAATCGAAGCTGTTGCCGTGGTGTCGATAATATCGCTGGTCCAGCCATCAGCCATGGCGACGCCGCTTCCGGCGGGCAGGCGATCGAATGTGGTGAACATCTCACCGGTGGGGCTTACGGCCCAGGCGACACCGGAAACCTCGGTCTGCTTGGCAGCGGTGCATCCGCCCTTGAACGTAAAATGGGTATCGGAGGGGAAGGTGTTGCGAACGTTGTTTTCGACCCGCGTGATGGCGGCGCGGCAGTCCTCAAGCGAAGCGAACTGGGCTTCCGTCGCTGTCGGGCGGCAAACCATTCCACCGGGGGAACAAGCGAGAACTGTAAGTATGTATGCACTGGCGAACATTTCGGCCTCCTGTTGGTGGTAGAAAGATCGCCGAAGCCATTTGGTTCCGCTGTGCATAATCGCTCACATCAAAAAAAATCGATGCATTGCATGCAGGGCATAAAAACGCTGTCCGAAAGAGGACACGTTCATTCAATGAATTGGAATGGGATGTGAGAAGGTGGCTCCCCGGGCCGGATTCGAACCAGCGACCGATCGATTAACAGTCGATTGCTCTACCACTGAGCTACCGGGGACCATTGCCTCGTCGAGGCGTGACGGGCGTATATCAAATGCTTTTCCGATTTGCCAAGCCCCATTTCATCAAAAATGACGCGAACTTGTGTATGGAGGCAGCGATACCCATCTGGAAAGCCCATGGAACGCCACTTTTCCTACCATCCGGCACGCGGAGAAATAATTGTTTTCGGTCGCACGTTCGCGCTGCCGAAGGCGAGATCGGCGCGGCTCGCCACGGGAACCGGGCTGGTTATCGGCGGATGCTTGGGATTTCTTCCGGTCCTCGGCTTCTGGATGATCCCGCTCGGGCTCTTGGTGCTGTCGCAGGATGTGCCGAGGATCAGACGCATGCGCCGCAATTTCGTGCTGCGCATGAAGGGACGCGGAAAGAAGGGCGGGACTTCGCGACGCTGACGGATACGCGCAAAGTGGCGTATGTCTTTCACGGAAAAAGATGAGAGAGTTTGGAGGCCTCGCCCGGAATCGAACCGGGGTGCAAGGATTTGCAGTCCTCTGCGTAACCACTCCGCCACGAGGCCTCGGGGAAAAGCGTTCGGGGATCAATGGTTTACATTCGAGAGAATGAAACCGGGCCAGCCGCGTCTTCCGGGGGCACTCAATAATCGTTCCGATTTTTTGCCGCAAGAGGCAAAATCAAAAACATTCGCGCCAAAAGGCGATGAGCCTGAAACAGGTGTATGAGCGCGCTTAGGAATGGAACGGTGAAAGCCAATCGAAGCTGGGTAAGGCGGGAGAGGGCGCTTGCACTCGGCGGGGTCGCGTTCTAATACGCCACAAAGGTTTGCGGTTCGGCGCTTCTGGAGTGCAGGTGCCGCTTGACGACATTTTCCGCGCGCTGGTTCGGGGACCAGGATATCTCCCGCAGGCGCGCCAGTGGAGACATGACGATGGGAATGGATTTCGTAGGCGCGCGGCAGAAGATGGTGGACAACCAGATCCGGACCACCGACGTGACGTCCCATTCGGTCCTGAAAGCCTTTCTGACTGTCGAGCGCGAGAAATTCGTGCCCGCCAACATGGCCGCCGTCGCCTATATCGATGATGATCTCGAGATCGCCTCCGCGAATGACGAGCGTCCCGCGCGCTACATCATGGAGCCGTCGCCGCTTGCCAAACTTCTCCAGCTTGCATCGGTGAAGAAGAGTGATCTCGTTCTCGAAGTGGGCTGTGGTACCGGCTATGCGGCTGCACTTCTCTCGCTTGTTTCGGATTCGGTCGTGGCACTCGAAAGCGATGAAGCGCTGGCGAATGAGGCGACCGAGACGTTGAGCGAAAACGGCTATGACAATGTGGCCGTTGTCACGGGGGAACTGAAGGCCGGCTATCCGAGCGCTGCCCCTTACGACGTGATCTTTATCAACGGCGCCGTCGAGGCCGTGCCGCAGGCGTTGACCGACCAGCTCCGCGATGGTGGCCGTCTGGTTGCCGTAGTCGGCACCGGCAACGCTGCGCAGGCTCATCTTTTCGTACGGACCGGCAACGATATCTCCAGCCGGTCGGTCTTCAATTCGAGCATCAAGCCGCTGCCGGGATTCGAGCTCGCCCCCGAATTTGTGTTCTGAACCGGTCGATCGACCCTTCCGAATATTCTCCCGCGTATAGTGACTATGCCGGATTGGGGAATTGATTGACGCCCGGCTTTGTGGCGTCTGCCGGTTCTGTTGCCTTCGCGCAACGCCTGAGTGGATAGTGCTGGATCGTGGCTGATTGACCCATTGTCTTGATAGGTCTGTCTGCGCATAAGTTTCGGAACAGTTACTGAAATGTGGGGACGGAGCTCTGGACACTATGGTCCATGGCCATCCTTCTATGGTTTTTGGAGCCTTCTGCTTTCGAAGACCGATAAGCTTGTGTGGTGCGTGTTTTGCACCATTTGGGGATATTCTCGTGAAAAGATTTCGCAAACTTCTCGTTGCCGCAGCGCCTGCCGCCATACTGGTCATTGCGCCCGTCACGGCGCATGCAGAATCGCTCTACGCTGCAATGGCCAATGCCTACGCGAACAATCCCGATCTGAACGCTGCCCGCGCTGGTCTCCGTGCAACCGACGAGGGTGTGGCGATTGCCAAGTCGGGGTATCGTCCGATTGTCTCTGCGACCGGTACCGTCACCTACACCAATACCGAGGGCAACGAAGTCCGCACGGCTGCAGCCGGTATCTCCGTTTCGCAGACGCTGTTCGACGGGTTTCAGACACTCAATAATATCCGCGCAGCCGAGGCTTCGGTCTTCGCCGGTCGTGAGAACCTGCGTGGCACCGAGATCGACATCCTGCTGGCGACGGCCCAGGCCTATGCCAATGTCATTCGCGACAATCAGATCGTCGGATACCGCAAGGAAAACCTCGCCTTCCTGAAGGAACAGCTTTCTGCGTCCCAAGCCCGCTTCGACGTTGGCGAAAGCACGCGTACCGACGTGAGCCAGGCGGAAGCGGAGCTGGCAGCGGCCCGCGCTTTGCTGACGGCCGCCGACGCGCAGGCGAAGACGTCTGCCGCGGTTTACGCACAGATCGTCGGAAATGCCCCGCGCAACATGAAGGCGATCGACGTTCCGGCCCGCGTTCTGCCCAACTCGCTCGATGCAGCTGTCGCAACCGGTCTCAAGCAGCATCCGACCATTCTCGCTGCCGAATTCGGTGTCGATGCCGCCGGATACAAAGTGAAGTCCACCGAAGGATCGATGCTGCCGGGCGTTTCCGTCACCGGTTCGGTCAGCGAGCAGGACACGGGCATCACCATCAGCCAGGTTCAGGCGCGTGTGACTGTTCCGCTCTATCAGGGCGGACTTGTTTCGGCGCAGGTACGCCAGGCCAAGGAGCAGCTCGGACAGCAGCGCATTCTGGTTGACAGCGCCCGCCGCGCCGTCGAGCAGGCCGTGGTTTCGTCATGGACGACGATGGAAGCCTCAAAAGCCAATATCAATGCGACCCGCGCCCAGATCCGCGCCGGCGGGCTTGCCTTGAATGGTGTGGTCGAAGAGCGCCGTGTCGGTCAGCGCACCACGCTCGACGTGTTGAACGCGCAGCAGACCGTGCTGACGGCGAAGGAATCGCTGGCCCAGAATGAGCGCAACTACGTGGTGGCCGCTTATTCGGTCCTGGCCGCAACCGGCCGCCTGACTGTCGAGCGTCTCGGCCTGCAGGTCGCCAACTACCGCCCTGAGAAGCACTATGAGGCGACCAAGGACCGCTGGTATGGCCTCCGGACCATCGACGGACGGTAATCAACCGGCGTTGCTTGGCAAGATGATTTAATTGAGGGTCGGCTTTGCCGGCCCTTTTTCGTAGGCTGCGAGGGCAGTCACGCGCTGATCACCGTCTAATCTTGTGAATCAAGGGTTTCGGCTGTTCAAGCCGGATTCAAATCCGGCATCTTTCCAACTATGGTTGTGTGATTCGGTGCCGCCGCGTGCGGGCCGGTGGCGTAACGGAGAGTAGGCATGGCACAGGCCGCACAGCGCGAACCTTCGATGGAAGAGATCCTGGCTTCCATCCGGAAGATCATCGAGAATAACGACAGCGACCGTCCGGAAGCTGCTGTCGAGCGGTCCGAGCCGAGCGTGGCTCACGCCGCGCCCGCGCCAGCATCCGCTCCCGTCGTTGAAGCGCCTCAGGCGATCGTGGCGCCTGCGCCCGAGCCCGAGCCTCGACCTGCCGCCACGACTCCGGTGCAAAAGGCGGAAAATACTGGTTCCGACTCGGTGTCGCTTGCAGACATCGCCGCACGGATGCGTACGGACAAGTCGACCGCAATCGGTACGGTGGTGGATGATTCAGCCGTCGGTGAGCTGCATGACATGCTCGACGACGAAGCTGTCGATTCCGAAATGCGCCACGAGGTCAGCACCGAAGATGGTCTGGAGGAAGTCGCCCGCGCGATTGCATCCATGACCCCGGAACTCGCGCAGGAAATGGCTGCGGCATCGGAAAGGGTAACAGAACCGCTTCGTGTCGCCGAAACGGTGAAGGCGGAAAATACGGAGCCGTCCGAGAAGCGCGCCGAAAAGTCGGCCAAGCCGGTAGCCGCAGAAGCGCAGGCAACCCAGTCCAAGGGGGCGGCTTCGGGTCTCGGTCAGCTCATTTCCATGGAAGCCGGGCAGAAGGTCGCCCAGTCTTTTGCCGATCTCGATGCTGCGATCACCGCAGGATCGCAGCGGAGCTTCGATGAAATCGCCGAGGAACTGCTGCGTCCGATGCTCCAGACCTGGCTCGACGACAATCTTCCGACGCTGGTCGAGCGGCTGGTGCGCGAAGAGATCGAGCGGGTTTCCCGCGGTACGCGCGGCTAGAATTCACGCCTTGCCATGACGGGGTCTGCCGGAACGATGGCGAGCCCTTTCGTGTTATATTCAGGCCGCAATCGTCCCGGCGAAGCTCGCCGGAAGGCGACTGCGGCTTTTGCTCGTGTTGACACCGCTTTGACCATCCGGTTTACACGAACGCCTATTCGGGGCGCATGCGCCTCCCACCATCGATCGGATATTCGTCGACATGCTTGAGAAAACCTATGACGCAGCGGCCGTCGAGCCGCAGATCGCCCGCAAATGGGCTGAAGCGGATGCGTTCCGCGCCGGTGCAGGTGCGAAGGAAGGGGCCGATCCCTACACGATCGTGATCCCGCCGCCCAACGTCACCGGTTCGCTGCACATGGGCCACGCGCTCAACAACACGATCCAGGATATCCTGATCCGCTTCGAGCGCATGCGCGGCAAGAACGTGCTCTGGCAACCGGGTATGGACCATGCGGGCATCGCCACGCAGATGGTGGTGGAGCGGCAGCTGGCGCAGCGCCAGGAGCCGAACCGCCATGAAATGGGCCGCGAGCGCTTCGTTGAGCGTGTGTGGGAATGGAAGGACGAATCCGGCGGTATCATCGTCAATCAGCTCAAGCGGCTGGGGGCATCCTGCGACTGGTCGCGGGAACGATTCACCATGGACGAGGGCCTGTCGACTGCCGTCCGCGAAGTCTTTGTGCGTCTCTACAAAGAGGGCCTGATCTACAAGGACAAGCGGCTCGTCAATTGGGATCCCGCGCTTCTGACTGCGATCTCCGACCTCGAGGTCGAACAGGTCGAGGTGAAGGGCAACCTCTGGCACTTCCGCTATCCGCTGGCCGATGACCTCACTTACGAGCACCCCTACAATCTCGACGAGGAAGGCAACAAGATTGCCTGGAAGCCCTCGGACGGCGATCCGGCGGGTTACGAAACGCGCGACTATCTCGTCGTCGCCACCACCCGGCCGGAAACCATGCTGGGCGACACCGGTGTCGCCGTTCATCCTGACGATCCGCGCTATAAGTCGCTGATCGGCAAGGACGTCGTCCTGCCGCTCGTCGGTCGCCGCATTCCGATCGTCGGTGACGAGTATCCCGACATGGAAGCCGGCACCGGTGCGGTGAAGATGACGCCGGCGCATGATTTCAATGACTTCGATGTCGGCAAGCGGACCGGGCTCAAGGCCATCAATGTTCTCACCATCAAGGGCGAGATCACCCTGAAGGACAACGAGGCTTTCCTCGATGGGCTGACGAAGGAAGGCAAGCTGCTGGAAGTTCTCGAAGAACTTGATGGCATGGATCGTTTCGAGGCGCGCAAGGCGATCGTCGAAAAGATGGAAGAGATCGGCTGCCTGGCCGAGATCGAGGCACACACCCACATGGTTCCGCATGGTGACCGAGGCGGCGTGCCGATCGAGCCTTACCTGACCGACCAGTGGTATGTGGATGCCAAGACGCTGGCCGAGCCGGCGATCGAGAGCGTGCGCGAGGGGCGTACGGAGATCATCCCGCAAAGCTGGGAAAAGACCTATTTCAACTGGATGGAAAACATCGAGCCGTGGTGCATTTCGCGCCAGCTCTGGTGGGGGCATCAGATCCCGGCTTGGTACGGCCCGGATGGTCAGGTCTTCGTCGAGAAGGACGAGGAGGATGCGCTCCAGGCCGCGATCCAGCACTACATCGCCCATGAGGGCCCGTGGAAGGCCTGGGTCGAGGAAAAGCTCGAGAACTACCAGCCGGGCGAGATCCTCACCCGCGATGAGGACGTTCTGGACACCTGGTTCTCCTCAGCCCTCTGGCCGTTCTCCACGCTCGGTTGGCCGGATCAGACCCCGGAACTGGAAACTTATTACCCAACCAACGTGTTGGTCACCGGCTTCGACCTCATCTTCTTCTGGATCGCCCGGATGATGATGATGGGCCTGCACTTCATGAAGGACGACTACGGTCGCCCTATCGAGCCATTCAAGACTGTCTACATGCACGCGCTGGTGCGCGACAAGAACGGCGCCAAGATGTCGAAGTCCAAGGGCAACGTCATCGATCCGCTCGAGATCATGGATGAGTACGGCGCCGACGCGCTGCGCTTCACCCTGGCGATCATGGCCGCACAGGGCAGGGACGTAAAGCTCGACCCGAGCCGCGTCGCAGGCTACCGCAACTTCGGTACCAAGCTGTGGAACGCGACCCGCTTTGCAGACATGAACGGGGCTGCGCTCGAGCCGAATTTCGATGCAGCCGGCTGCAAGATGCAGATCAATCGCTGGATCCTGACCGAGCTCGCCCGCACCACCGCGGACGTGACCGAAGGTATCGAATCCTATCGTTTCAACGAAGCAGCCGGTGCGCTCTATCGCTTCGTCTGGAACCAGGTCTGCGATTGGTATCTCGAGCTGCTCAAGCCGGTCTTCTCCGACGGTACGCCGGAAGAGCAGGCCGAGGTCCGTGCCTGCGCGGCTCATGTGATTGCCGAGAGCTGCAAGCTGCTTCAGCCCTTCATGCCCTTCATGACCCAGGAACTGTGGGATCACCTGACCGAAGGGAAGGACGCCCAACTCCTGTGCCACACGTCGTGGCCGCAGGCCGATTTCAGCGACAAGGCGGCGGCCGACGAGATCAACTGGCTCATCGAGCTGGTAAGCGGAATTCGCTCGGTTCGTGCGGAAATGAACGTGCCGGCAGGCGCCATGGCGCCGCTGGTACTGGTTGGTGCCGATGGCGAGACAGACAGGCGTTTCGCAACCCATGACGCCGCTATCCGCCGTCTGGCGCGGGTGAGCGATATCGCGAAGGCGGATGAAGCGCCGCGCGGTTCGGCGCAGCTCGTCATTGGCGCGCTGACCGTGTGTCTGCCGCTTGGCGATCTGATCGATCTCGAGGCCGAGCAAAACCGCCTGTCCAAGTCCCTCGGCAAGATCGAGGACGACATCGGGCGGATCGTCAAGAAGCTCGACAACGAGAAGTTCGTTGCCAACGCAAAGCCCGAAGTGGTGGAGGCCGAGCGCGAAAAACTCGTCGAACTGGAAACACAGAAGGCGCAGGTCGCCCAGGCATTGGCGCGGGTGCGCGACGCCGGCTGATTGATTCCCGATCGGCGAAATTGGATGCCCGGGCGCCAAAACAGGCGTTCCGGGCATTTCTTTTTCGAAATCATCGGAATGTGATGCTTTTGCAACAAATGAGCATTTGGGCCTGAAAATGGGGCAATTCGGGCATTTTTCCGGCAGGCCTGTAGCAAAAATCGGTCTGCATCACTAACGAAAGCTTCACAAAAGAATAGTGTAGTCTGCTGAGGCAATCTCGCAAATGGAAAGCCCGGCTTTTCCCTGTCGATGGCAGATGCTAAAAACTGACCTATGCCTTAGACAGGTAAACTTGTTACCGGGAGGGGAGTTTCTAATGGTATTCAAGCCTGAAAAACTGATCGGCGCCGCACTCGTCGCATCGCTGGCTGCCGCAGGCGCCGCGCAGGCCGGTGGCCTCGAACGTGCTGGCTACAACGTCGATCTACTTTTCGACTCGTCGCGTTTCACAACTGAAGCCGGCGTTGTTTACGTCATGCCCGAGCGCAAGTTGAACAACGTTGTCGACGTTAATCCTTTGAACGGCGTGGGGTCGAACGGCATCGGCGGAGGCGCCACGAATGGCGTCAGCGACACCGAGTCCTATGCGATCCCGCGGGTTGGCGCAAAGCTTGGTATCGGCGACAATGTCGACTGCTTGGCCGACTACAGCCAGCCTTATGGCGCGCACTCCAATCCGGGACGGAACTGGGCTGGCGCGAACTCCAACGTTGAAACCAAGATCGAATCCGACGGCTACGCTGCCACCTGTTCCTACAAGTTTCAGGCCGGGAAAGGTCAGCTCCGCTTTATCGGTGGCGTATCCTACCTGGAAATCGGCGGTTTCAAGGAGCGGCTTGTGAGCCCGCTTCCGCTGCCGGTCCTTACTGGTGTCGGTCGAGTTGACCTCGATGCATCCGGAATGGGCTGGCGCGCTGGCGTGGCCTACGAAATCGAGGAGATCGCATTGCGCGTGAGCGCGATGTACTACTCGGAAGTCGATCTCGACAACGTTTCCGGCAACCTGGATCTGACCCAGGTGTTCGGTGTGCCGACAGTGATCCCGGTTTTTGGTGCTGCCACCATGCCGCAGGCGTTTGAACTCAAGGCGCAATCCGGCATCGCCCCGGGCTGGCTCGCATTTGGCTCGGTCAAATGGGTCGACTGGAGCGTTCTTCAGACAATTCCGCTTTGCCCGGTGGGGACCCCGACTTGTAATACGTCGACCCAGGTCACATCGCTTAATCTCGGTTATCGCGATGGGTGGACGGTTACCGGTGGCGTTGGACACAAGTTCACGGACACCATCTCCGGTCTCTTCGCCATCAGCTGGGATCGCGGTACCGCGACAACCTATGGCACACAGTCGGACACGTGGACTTTCGCCGCTGGCGCATCGTTCACGCCGAGCGAGAACGTTGAGCTTCGCGTCGGTGGTGCACTTGGTGTTCTCACCTCCGGTTCGTCTATCGATAGCGAAGTCTCGTACGACTACGACAATGATCTGGTGAGCGCAGTCTCTGCAGCGATCAAGGTCAAGTTCTGATCGCTGCCAGCTTACCTGGCCATTTGGAAAGCCCCGCTATACGCGGGGCTTTTTCATTTCCGGCAAAACGAACGGGGTCGAAGAGAAACTGCGAGGACATCACGCATTGTGACGGATTCGCAACACACATTTCACATCTCGTCTGCTACGAATTCTCCGGACGGGAAAGTGCCCATATTGCGCCACAAACCGGGCGCATCGCATGTATGTCGGCTGAAACCAGGGGGGTGGAGGCAGACAGTGTTGGACGGGTTCATACGAACTTTCGCACAACACACGGGGACCGCACAGCCGTATCATTGCGGTTGACGCAGTCTGTTCCCGTCAGGACGCGCGCTTGCTCAATTGAGGTCACAAATCGCCTCTAGACGGGAAGCGCCCGATGAATTTCTCGGCTTGACGCCCGAACGGGCGGGTCGAGGGGGATGCTTCGAAGGCAGGGGTGTTTTCGAGGCGAAGGTGGAAAGTTCGCCGGCACATGTGTTGCCAGCGGAGTTTTGGTGGAATGGCCCAGTGGGCGGCATCGGCGCAATCGTTGCGATCGGCCGTCGGGCACGAAAGAGACGCAGTGACATGCTGACATCGAAACGAATGGGGAAAACATCAGGCATCGGTTTGGCGACAGCGGTCGCCATGGCGGTCGTCGGCTACGCCGCGCCGGCATCGGCCTTCGATCCCAACAGCGGCGTGTCTGAGAATTCCGGCCCCTTTGCTCTCTTCAAGTTCGGTTTCTCGGCCTACAAGAAGGGCCGAAAGGATGAGGCCGTCGAAGCCTATCGCTATGCCGCCGAGAAGGGTCATCGCGGTGCCCGATGGGCGCTGGCCAACATGTATGCCTATGGCGACGGTGTGGTCGAGAACGACTACGAAGCTTTCAAGATCTACGACGAGATCGCGCGCCAGGGCGTTGAGCCCGGCTCGCCTGATACCGGCTATTTCGTCAACGCGCTCGTGTCGCTCGCCCATTACTATCAGAACGGTATCCCCGACAGCCCGATCAAGCCCGACATGGGCGCTGCCCGGCAGCTCTATTTCCAGGCAGCGTCCGCCTTCGGCATGCCTGAGGCGCAGTATCGTCTCGGCCGCATGATTCTCGACGGGCAGGGCGGCGAGAACAATATCCAGCAGGCCAAGAAATGGCTCAACCGTGCGCGCCTCAACGGTCATGCGGCCGCTGCTGCCGTGCTCGGCAATCTGATCTTTCAGGAAGGTGAGTCGGTCCGCGGCCTGGCCTTCATGACGGCGGCACTCGAACGTTCCGGGACCCAGGACAAGATCTGGATCCGGGACATGCAGGAGCAGGCCTTCCTGCTCTCAGACGAGAACGATCGCCGCACCGCGATCGCTCTCGCGCAGGACATGCTCGCCAAGGGGCTGAATTGATCCGTACTTCGTCATGCGTTGCATGAGGAAGTTCATGGAAAGCATTGATATTACTAAATTGAGATTCTTTAATCCGCGGCGGTTAGCCCGTCCGGAATGATTGACGGCGCTCGGTTTCCGGCAGGCAAAGGCCGGCCGAAGGACATCCGTCTCCAAGCTTTCTCCAGCTCGTATTGTTGAGAACGCGCTCGCAGCGCGCGAGATAGCGGACAGAGGGGCTGACTTCCAGACAGATGACCGTACCGAGATCGACACGCTCGCCCTTCGTGACGCACTGGCAATCGATGGCAAAGCTATCCTTGGCTCCAATGGTGCAAACCAACGCAGCGAATATCCACAATAGGAAAGCTTTGCAAAAATCCCGCATTGGAAGATTGTGCGCCGGTATGGCCTAATTTACAAGTTGTCTCGTTAGGAAACCTCATAACCAGATGAATATTAGTATCATCATTCCGGCGCGCAATGCTGCGGAAACCCTTCCTGCGGCGTTGAGATCGCTCGCGTCGGAAAAGGAAGTTATTCTGGAGATCTTGCTCGTCGACGATGCGTCGAACGACAAGACAGCGGAGGTGGCTCGATCCAGCGCCGCAGATCTCGGGCTTCCGCTGAGAGTGATATCCGCAAATTGCGGCAATGCGGGTGCCGCGCGTAATATTGCGCTGGATTCTGCGCAAGCTGAATGGATCTATTTCTTCGACGCCGATGATGTGCATTTGACTGGCGGATTGCGTGGCCTTCACGCCGCAGCTCAAGTTGGTGCGGATATCGCGATCGGCCCCTACAAGCGGCTTACAGATAATCGGTGGCGAAAAGACAAGATGCCCAAGCGCTACGCGTCAGATCCGCTTGAGAACGCCACTCGTTATCTCGCCGGTTTTCACCGGACGGCGGCAATCGGTTCACTCCTGATCCGCCGGTCGGCAATCGGCGAACATCGATTCCCAGTGGGACTTCCGTTCGATGAAGACACCATCCTGTGGATCAAGATTCTTCTTCAGGGAAAGGTCGTGAGAAGCAGGGCGGCGACCATCGTCTATCTGCTCGATACCGAGCGCGCCAACCGGCGGTTCAGGCTCAACTCTCAGTGTGCATTCGACACATGGAGTAGCGCGATTTCTGATCTCGAACATTTGGGTCTGCCGCGCTGGGCGGGCGACTATCGGCGGGGAAGCGTCGCCCTGAAAATGGCGCGTGTTCACTATGCTTCGGGCAACTTCAATGACGCTCGTGGATTTTTGACACTTGCGGCGTCTTATCCGCATACAGTCAAACACCGTATTCGGCTTTGGCGCTACAAGTTCAAACTCATGCTGCGCGGAGCGAATGCCAAAGGCGAAAAGACTTCTTTGGGTGAGGTCTGACATGGGGGCTGACGCCTCAATTGGAAGCCAGGCCCGCCGGACAGGCGGCGTTTTGGTGGTTTGCGCGGATCCACCGTGGCCGCCGGTGTCGGGTGCTGATCTGCGAAACTGGCGCAATGTCCTGGCTGCGAGCAAACTGGGTCCTGTTGCCGTTGTGTCGCTATGGTCCGACACCCGAACATCGCGGGAGAACCGCCAGGTGGATCTGCTGGATCTCGGTGCAACGTCTGCCGCACAGATCTACAAGCGGCCCCCCGGAGGAAGTCGTGTCGATCTCACTCTCCCCGATGGGGCGGTAGAAAAGTTTGAAGCCGCTCTCAACCTCCATCGTCCCGCCCTGGTCATTTTCGAAAGTCTTGGCCTGCGCAAGCTGCTGGCGGCGCGCGGGTTGCAACGGGCACGCGTGATTTTCGATTTTCACAATATCGACTCGCTGCTGTTCGCTTCAATGGAGCCCTTCTGGCGAAAAATCTTGCGCCCCGACAGGATCGCCAAGGTCAGGGCCGCGGAACGGGAGGCCATCGCCGGCGCGGATGAAATCTGGGTCTGTTCGGATATCGACAGGAGGCGTCTGCAGCGAATTCATCACGTTCCATCGTCTGTGCGCGTGATACCGAACGCGGTCCCTTCAACCTTTGCCGGCCCCCCGTCAGCCGCGGCGACAAAAGCAAACGGGCCGCGGCTCCTTTTCATCGGGCACCTCTCTTATCCCCCAAACGTGGAGGCGGCGGAAACCCTTGTGAATTCCATCTTGCCGAAGGTGAGGAAACGACTTTCGGACGCGACCCTGCTCATTGCAGGGCGGTCGCCTCATCGTCGCGTCAAGGCAAGCAGACATCATGCCTGCACGCTGGTCGCCGATCCGCCGGAACTCGCTCCTCTTTACGAGGCCGCCGACATTGTCGTGGTGCCGTTATTTCGGGGAGGAGGAACCCGGATCAAGGTTCTGGAAGCCATGGCCGCTCAAGTACCTCTCGTGGCATCGCCGCTCGCCGTGGAAGGTCTGGAACTCACGCCGGAACGTCATTACCTCGAAGCTAAAACGTCCGGCGATTTCGTGCGTCAGATCGAGCGCCTCTGGAGCGATCGGGAGCTGCGTGAAAATCTGGTGCCTGAGGCCAAGGCGTTAGTGGATGAAAAGTTTTCGTCCGGCGTCGTAGACGCAACAATACAATCTGTATTGTCGTCATTGCAGGCCTCATGAGCCGAGCGCGAAAGAACCCCATGATCCCGAAAATCATTCATCAGACTTGGAAAAACGACGACGTTCCAGCGCAGTTTCGCGATTTCCAAAGAAGCTGGACTGACAAGAATCCCGGCTGGACCTACATGTTCTGGTCGGACCGTGCGCTTATGGACTTCGTTGCAGAACATTATCCAGAGTTGCTGCACACCTATTGCGGATACGAGCACGGCATTCGCAGATCAGATGCGGCACGTTATATGTTGCTCGATCATTTCGGCGGTTTTTATGCCGATCTGGATGCTGAATGCATTGCGCCGCTTGATCCGTTGGCTGATGACGACCGCCTGATCCTGTCGGAAGAGCCTCATTTTCACTGGCAGATGCAGTTGCGCCCGCGCTCTTCGATTGACCGGCTTCTCTTCAACGGGGTCATGGCGAGCCCGGCGAAACATCCTTTCTGGCGCCGTATGCTCAAAATGCTTCCCGAAACGCGCGACTGTTTCGACACGCTCGATGCAACAGGCCCCTGCCTGTTGTCAGCAATGGTTCAATCCGATCCCGAACCCGGACGGATTGCGATTTATCCGAGCGCGCTTTTCAACGCCCAGGACTATCGCGGGCAGGTGCAGGACAGCGGGCAGTCAAAAACCGTTGCCTACGCGCTGCATCACTGGGCCGGCACCTGGTACAGCAAGCCGCGCGACCCAACCTGGATCTCCCAGGGCAGGAAGCGATTCCATCGGCTGCGCCACAAGCTCACACGTGGAAAATATCTCGTTCCGGAAGCGGAGATTGCGCGAATTGACAAGTCGACCGTCAACAGACCGGCTCCTGTCGGTGACAGGCTTGCCATCCTTGTCCCGGTCAGGGATTGCGCCGATCATATCGCGCCGTTCCTCGCTGCTGTCGGCAAGCTCGACTTCCCGAAGGAGAAGATCAAACTTGTCTTCTGTGAAGGGGACAGCAACGACGACAGCTACGAACTGCTACAAACACTGATCCAGCCTCTCAGATCGCAGTACCGGGAAATTCGCACACTCCAAAAACACGTGGGCACGAAGATCCCGCGCGAGGGCCGGTGGAAAAACAGATGGCAGCGCATGCGCCGCGCCGGGATTGCGCAGGTACGCAACCATCTGATCCATCATGGGTTGGACGAAAGCGACGATTGGGCGCTCTGGATCGATATTGATGTCTGGAAGTTCCCGAAAGATATTGTCTCGCTTCTCCGGGCCAGCGGTGAGCGGGTCGTGGTGCCGAATACCCGCACCGAGCCTGCTGGAAAAAGCTTTGACTTGAATTCGTTTGTCCAGCAACGCGTCCCGCGCGACTACCGCTATTGGCGCAGCATGAAGCACGGGCTCTACATGCCGAAGGCGGGCGAATGGGGCCGGCTTCATCTGAGCGATCTGTGCTATCTCGACCGGGTCGAATTGGACGGAGTGGGCGGAACGATGCTCTTGGTCGACGCCAATCTTCATCGCGCAGGCCTGAACTTTCCTGAGCTGCCATACAGGAATTTGATAGAGACCGAAGGTTTTGCGGCAATGGCTCGCGATCTCGGCATCACGCCGATCGGACTGCCGAAGGTTGAGGTCTTGCACGTCCCCTGGTAGGGGATCCTCAGACGTCGAGTTCGATGATCACCGGAACGTGGTCGGAGGGTTTTTCCCAGGCGCGCACATGCGGCTCGACATAGGCGGATTTCAGCTTGCTCGCCGCTTCCGGCGAAAGCATCAGGTGGTCGATGCGGATGCCGTTGTTCTTCTGCCAGGCGCCGGCCTGATAATCCCAGAATGTATAGGTTTCTGGTTTGTCGTTGACCGAGCGCAGCGCGTCGGTGAAACCGAGATTTTCGAGCTTGCGGAAGGCCGCGCGCGTCTGGGGCAGGAAGAGCGCGTCTCCCTCCCAGACCTTTGGGTCGTGGCAGTCGACGGGCTCGGGGATGACATTGTAGTCGCCGGCCAGAACCAGCGGCTCTTCGAGCGCCAGCCGATCCTCTGCGAAGCGCTGCAGACGCTCCATCCATCTGAGCTTGTAGGGATATTTTTCCGAATCGACCGGATTCCCGTTCGGCAGGTAAAGACAGCAGATCCGCGCTACGCCTTTCTCTGTCGAAAAGACGGCTTCGATGAAGCGTGACTGCTCGTCGCCATCGTCGCCAGGCAAGCCGCGATTGACCTCGTCGGGGCTCTGCTTGGACAGGATCGCTACCCCGTTGAAACCCTTCTGGCCGTGGGTTTCGACATGATAGCCGAGTTCCTCTAGCCGCTCGCGCGGCACGCCTTCATCGATTGATTTCAGTTCCTGCAGGCAGGCGACGTCCGGATCGCATTCCTTCAGCCAGGTGACGAGATTGTCGATGCGCGCCTTGACGCCGTTGATGTTCCAGGTGGCGATCTTCATACGCGCAAAGTTCTTTCGGTCAGGTCAGATGGCAAAAGATGTGCCGCAGCCACATGAGGCGACCGCGTTGGGATTGTTGATCTGGAAGGACTGGCCCATCAGGTTGTCGACGAAATCGATTTCCGAGCCCTGCATGTAGATCAGCGACATCTGGTCGATGATCACGCGCGCCTGGCCTTTTTCCAAAACGAGGTCATCACCGATCGGATCGTCGGTTAGATCGAACTTGTAGGAAAAGCCTGAGCAACCGCCACCTTCGACGGAGACGCGTAGCGCCGATTTGCCTTGCTCGGCGGCGAGTATGTCGCCGATCCGCTGTGCGGCTGCTTCGGTGATGGTAACTGGGTTTGCTTCGCTCATTATCCGCTCCTTGCCGGGGTCAAGATCCGGAGAGTCGTCTTTGAAATGTTGTCGCCCATAGGTATGAAGGCTTGCAACGGGCGTCAATGGGTGCCGGCGGACGGCCGGAACAACAAATGGCGATCGACGTGACGGAACGGGCAGGGGCGCCCAGAGAGTACCAGGCAGGCAATCATGGAATTCGACCGCACGAAACTGGGATTTGGGACGGGAGCGCTTGCGCCCTATTCATCCGACGCCTGGGCCAGCCGCGGGCGTCTGTTTCGCGAATCGAGCAGCGCCACCCGGTCTGAATTCCAGCGTGACCGCGACCGCATCGTTCATTCGACGGCTTTCCGCCGTCTCAAGCACAAGACGCAGGTCTTCGTCGCCCATGAAGGGGATCATTACCGCACACGGCTCACCCACACGATCGAGGTGGCACAGATCGCCCGGGCACTCGCCCGTGCGCTGAAGGCCGACGAGGATCTTGCCGAGGGTGTGGCCCTCGTTCACGATTTCGGCCACACGCCCTTCGGTCATACCGGGGAAGACGCGCTCGACGAACTCATGAAAGATCACGGCGGGTTCGACCATAATGCCCAGTCGCTGGCGATCGTCACCCGGCTGGAGGCGCGTTACGCCGAGTTCGACGGGCTCAACCTGACCTGGGAAACCCTTGAGGGGCTGGTCAAGCACAACGGACCTCTGACCGATCGCGAGGGCAACTCGCTCGACGACAAGCCGGTGCCCGAACAGATCCGCCACTACAACGAACTGCATGATCTCTGGCTCTGGAGCCATGCCAGCCTGGAGGCCCAGGCTGCCGCCATCGCCGACGATATCGCGTACAACACCCACGATATCGATGACGGGCTGCGTTCGGGGCTGATCACCGTCGAGATGCTGGAAGAGCTTCCATTGATGTCCGGATTCATTCGCGAGGTGCGTGACCGCTATCCCGATATCGAGGAAGTGCGGCTGGTTCATGAAATAACCCGTCGCCAGATCACCGCGATGGTCGAGGATGTGATCGGAACGGCCCAGCAGAACCTGGCCGACATTAAACCTGAAAGCGCCGACGACGTCCGTCTCGCGGGGCGTCCGATCATTACCTTCGGCGCGGAGATGGCCGGATGGGAGAGGGAAATCAAGTCGTTCCTGTTTGCCAACCTCTACCGCCACCCGACCGTCATGAAGGTGCGCGAGGACGCAGCAAGGATCGTCGACGATCTGTTTCATGCCTATATGGAGCAGCCGTCACTGATCGGGGAGGCGCGCTGGCGTGACCTTCTGGCTGAACTGCCGAAGGAGAAGCTCGTGCGCTATGTCCGCGATTATATTGCCGGGATGACCGACACTTACGCTATGAGCGCCCATAAGCGCTTGTTTGACCGCTCACCGGATTTGAGCTAGGCAGCGCCCAAACCGGCCCGGATTTCCGGGCGCTCCACCCAAATCATTGCAGTAAAGCCGAAGCACCCATGAATCTGTTCAAGGATTTCGAGAAGAGAATTAGCGACGCCATCATGGCGCTCGATATCGTCCGCGACAGCGGCGAACAGGTCCAGCTCGACCGCATGACCGTGGAGCCGCCGCGCGATCCCGCGCATGGCGATATCTCGACCAATGCCGCAATGGTGCTGGCGAAGCCGCTCAAGTCGAACCCGCGCGCCCTTGCCGAGGCGCTGGCCGCTGCCTTCGCCGATGACCCGGACGTGGCTGAAACTTCGGTCGCCGGTCCCGGCTTCCTTAACTTCAGGCTGTCGGTCTCCTACTGGCAGAAGGTTCTCAAGGATATTGCGGCCAGGGGGCTGGATTTCGGCCGCTCCGATCTCGGCGCCGGCAAGAAGATCAACGTCGAATATGTTTCGGCCAACCCGACCGGACCGATGCATGTCGGCCACTGTCGTGGCGCGGTGGTGGGGGACGCGCTTGCCAACCTGCTCGCCTTCGCCGGTTACGAGGTCGACAAGGAATACTACATCAACGATGCCGGCGTGCAGATCGAAGTGCTGGCCAATTCCGCCTTCCTTCGCTACCGCGAGGCGCTTGGCGAAGAGATCCGCGCGATCCCGGAAGGCCTCTATCCCGGTGATTATCTCAAGCCCGTGGGCAAGGCGCTGGCCGCGAGTTACGGCACGAAACTGCTGGAAATGCCCGAAGAGCAGTGGATGCCGCTCGTCAAGGAGCGAACCATCGAGTTGATGATGGGGATGATCCGTGAGGATCTCGCTGCGCTCAATATCCATCACGACGTGTTCTATTCCGAACGCACGCTGCATGCTGATGGTGCCAAGGCCATCCGTCACGCGATCAATGAGCTGACCTACAAGGGTCATGTCTACAAGGGCAAGTTGCCGCCGCCCAAGGGCCAGCTGCCCGAAGACTGGGAAGATCGCGAGCAGACACTTTTCCGCTCGACCGAGGTGGGAGACGATATTGACCGGCCGCTGATCAAGTCGGATGGCGATTACACCTATTTCGCGGCCGATGTGGCTTATTTCTACGACAAGTTCGAGCGCGGTTATGACGAGATGATCTACGTTCTCGGCGCCGACCATGGCGGCTACGTCAAGCGGCTTGAAGCTGTCGCACGCGCCGTTTCCGGCGGGTCGGTCAAGCTCACCGTTCTGCTCTGCCAGCTCGTCAAGCTCTTCCGCAATGGCGAGCCGGTCCGCATGTCCAAACGGGCAGGGGAATTCGTCACGCTCCGCGATGTGGTCGACGAAGTGGGACGGGATTCCGTGCGCTTCATGATGCTGTTCCGCAAGAGCTCCGAGCCGCTGGACTTCGATTTTGCAAAGGTCACCGAGCAGTCCAAGGACAATCCGGTCTTTTACGTGCAGTATGCTCACGCCCGTTGCCGCTCGGTCTTCCGTCAGGCCGCCGAGGCGTTCCCGGATGTCGATCTGTCGGACGAGGCACTGTCGAAAATCGACGTCTCGGCGTTGAGCGACGAGAGCGAGCTGGCACTCATCGGAAAGCTCGCCGAATATCCGCGCGTTATCGAGGCTGCAACGCGCGGCCACGAGCCGCACC
>CEQK01044067.1_pt1 | contig 34127 bp, 23 predicted proteins | sample 531051 | NCBI WGS metagenome assembly CEQK01 (sample SAMEA2621229, study PRJEB7988) | marine metagenome | biome: marine biome (ENVO:00000447); feature: deep chlorophyll maximum layer (ENVO:xxxxxxxx); material: "saline water (ENVO:00002010), including plankton (ENVO:xxxxxxxx)" | depth 150 m
CAGGCAATGTTGGTGCAATGTACACCATTAAAAAGCTAGACAGCGGATCTGGTAGTGTGCAGGTTGCTAGAGCTGGCAGTGACACAATTGATGGAGGAACTAGTGTTGTTCTTTACCATCAGCACGAAAGTGTAACTGTTATTGTTGGAGCTGCTTCTACTTGGTACATCATGTAATTTTAGGAGTTTTTGGTAATGGCGCATTCAATCACGTTACAAAACCTATCAGATACTGATATTATCAATAATGACATATTAGGTCAAATTTGTTTTGCTGCACCTAACGAGGCTGGAGGAACCGACTCAATATTAGTATCGGCCTCTATATTCGCTAGATCAGAAGGCACTTTTGCTGCTGATAATAATGCTACTGAGTTGGTTTTTGTAACCGCCGCTAGTGAATCTGCCTCTCCCGGAGCGACTAATTATGATATGACCTTAAGCTCTGGTGGAAATCTTACTTTAGCTGGCAATCTAGAACTCGGACACGCGAGTGATACTACGATAGCAAGAAGTAGTGCTGGAGTAATAACAGTAGAGGGAACAGAGGTTATTTTGGCCGGTGCGGTCACTGCGATAACCTCTCTCCTTGCTACTGATATTAAGATTGGTGAGGACGCCCAAACAGCAATTGATTTTGAAACTGCTAATGAAATTCATTTTGACGCTGATAATGCTGAAAGAGTAAAAATAGATTCTAATGGATTAACCATGACTAGTGGTGATATCTATACCGACAAAATTAGGCGAGCCTCAGATAGTAGTACTACTACAAAAATACTTCTTAATGATGAGGTATTAAAGCTATACGCCGGTCATTCATCAAACAATATCTGCACGATAGACTCTACCGGATTAACTATTGACAATGGTAGCTTGGAGACGGCTACTATTGATTATACTGATGGCGATAATGCAATGACCATCGCTGATGGTGGTAAAGTTACATTTGCCGCAGGATTTGCTGTAGGTTCAGATGCGGCTGGAGACATTCTTTATCATAATGGCACTAGCTATGTTAGGCTTGGCATAGGATCTGATGGTCAAGTGTTGACTGTCAACGATGCCGGAAACGCACCTCAGTGGGAAAATGCTTCTGGCGGTGGTAGTGGTGATATAACAGGAGTAACCTTAGCTGGAGACTCTGGTTCTGCTGCCGACACTTCAGGAAATGCAGACATTACTATCGCTGGTGGTAATGGCATAACTACTTCAGGTAGTAGTGCTACTTTGACTGTCGCTCTTGATGCAGCTCTAACTACAGTCACTTCTTTGTTAGCCTCAAATATTAAAATTGGTGAAGATGATCAGACAAAGATTGATTTTGAAACCGCAGATGAAATTCACTTTTACGCTGCCAATGTAGAGCAGGTATATCTTGCAGATAACATTTTTGGTCCACAGTCTGACAGTGATGTTGACTTGGGAAGTAATAGCGTAAGGTGGAAAGATGCTTATATTGACAGTATAACCACCACGGGTAAGATAACTGCCGGTGGTTCTATTAATCAAGGTATTACAAGCGCTACCGAAGATGCTACAGTCGTTATAGACCTAAGTTCTGGTAACTATTTTAATATAACTTTAGGCGCAAACGTATCAGACATAGATTTTACCAATGGAACAGATGGTCAAAGATTTTTAATTAGATTTACTCAGCCCGGAGGTGCTAACTATAGTATCGCCTATAATGCTGTCACTCATGACCAAGATGGTGGTGGAAGTCCTGCCAGCGTTACAATTAAATGGGCTGGAGGAATAACACACACTATGACTAGAACAAATGCAAAGGCTGATACTGTAGGATTTATTATTAATGATGAAAATGCATTTGATGGGTTTATAGTAGGACAAAATCTATAATGGCAAGAAACACAGTAGAGGTAGTAAGCGATAAAGCAGTAAGTAGTTGTTCGGGGTCTGGACCTAGCTACACCATCAATTATTCAGCAAAAGTTACTTGGGATCCCGGCGATGCCGGTCCTCCCGCCATACCTGTTCAGGTTGGAGATAATGTCACTGCTTATAAGATGACAGCTGGAGATGGAGCGCATGGAGATGGAGGAACTGATGTCTCTACTTACACATACCTTGTCACAGGAATAACAGACGGAGATACATTAACACTTAAATATATTACTGATAGTAATGGGGATGGAGATGACTCTCCTTGTGACCTACCTTCTGGAACAGGAAGTTCAGCATCTCCTAATAAAGCTCCACATGACTTCACAAGAGATTTAGGACCAGCTTTTAATTTGTTTTTATAAGAGAGAATTATGGACAGATGTCAGTGCGAGTCGTGGGGATTTTGCTCGTTTTTCCAGCAAGAGATGACTTACGAACCTCCTAACTGGCAGTGGTGTCAAAACGCCACACCAGAAGAAAGAAAAAAATACAAGATAGCAGTTGAGAAGAAACATAAAAGAAGAGCTACTGGGCCTTGGTGTTATCCAGACAACCTAAGTATTAGATTTTCTACGGTGTCTTCTTTAGTTGACGACATAAAAAAACACCTACTACCGAAACTTGCAAAGCTAGAAATAAAAGGGGTGGTTGGTATTCCAAGATCTGGAATGTTACCAGCAACTCTGTGTGCTTTGTGGCTAAACGTACCTATGTATTCAGTTGCGGAGGACGGAAGCTTGCATTTAATGTCAAATGCTTCAGGCTTTGGCGGCTTGAGGATGTCCAAGTTTAAGGAGAGACAGGGCGATATTCTTTTGATAGACGACACGCTTTCAAGCGGTGGTTCTATGAAAGAGGCTTTGGAAAGCATAAAGACAGACGAAAAGATAATAACATGCGCTGTTTATGCTAACCCTAAAAACATTGAAAAGATAGACGTTTACGGTATTGATTTGCATCATCCATACATATTGGATTGGTGCTTTTTTAATACGTCGTACATGGAAAAAAGCTATTTAGACTTTGATGGAATTCTTTCACCAGATGTTCCTTCAAACATAGCAAACGACGAGAGTAAGTATGTTGAATATATAGCTAACGTAGCACCTATACAGTATAGACTTCCTCGTCTTTATAAGATCAAAGGGATAGTAACAGCGAGATTAGAAAAATACAGAAAGGTGACAGAGTGGTGGCTTGACAAGCATGAAATAGAATATGAAGAGCTTCACATGTTTCCAACAGAAAGACAGCAAGAAAGGGACGCAAACCATATAGAAGAGTCTTCCAGTTTTAAGTCTGACATATACAAAAAAAGCGATGCTTTTATTTTTGTTGAGAGTCACAAATTAGAAGCAAAGAAGATACACGAGAAGTCGGGTAAAGTTGTTATATGTCCTGATGATGAAAGGATATGGGTAAAACGTGACTAGTGTTATAATCCCGTTTTCTAGTTCTAGATTTATTCATGTACCAAAGACCGGCGGAACTTGGGCATTAGAAGCCATGAGTTCAATAGGTTTAAAGTATGAGGTTATAAATCCAAGAAAAGATATAAGAGGTGGTCATACTGGATTTTACTACAAGCAACGAGGAGCATTTTCCTTTGGGTTTGTTAGAAATCCTTTTGACTGGTACAAGTCATTTTATAAGTTTAATAAAGGTCTTAGCTCTAGAACAAAAGGGCAACTAGGTATAAAAAGATGGAATCTAGAAGACATAAATGAGTTTGTCTTTGATTCGATTGAAAATGGACATAATCTGTCTGAGCAGTTAAGGTACTTTTTTGGACATTTTTACGAAATAAGTTTTATAGGTAAATATGAAAACCTATGCGAGGATTTGATAAAAGCTCTTTATTTATCTGGAGAGTTTTTTGACGTTGGTTATGAGGATACTATAAGAGAGTTTAGCAATACTATTGTTAACTCTAGTGAAGGTTTGGAATGCGGAGAATACTCGACAGAAGCAAAGAATGCAATATTTAGAGCGGACAGAAAAATATTCAGAAGATTTGATTATTAATGGACAAAATTAAAATAGCACAGACAAGAGAAGAGCTGTACTTATCAATACCTAAAGGTGGCGTAGGGGCAGAGCTTGGTGTTTGCAAAGGTTCAAATGCCGCGATACTCTTCCAATACACAAAGCCTACGAAGATGTACTTGGTTGATATATGGACTGAGTCATGTCCCGATGGTCAGGAGTGGCATCCACAGCTTATACCAAGCTACGGGAATCATTATGAAATGGTTGCGGACATCTTCTCAGAAGAAATTACTTTAGGAAGAGCTGAACTTATAAAAGATTATAGTACTGAGTTTTTGTGTGATCTACAGGATAATTCTCTGGACTGGGTTTATTTAGATTCAAATCACGATTATGAAGTTGTGTCTGCCGAGATAGAAATTTCACTACTAAAAGTAAAGAGTGGTGGATATATCATGGGTCATGATTACTGCAATTTTATGGAGAACACTTGGGGAACCTCAGTTGTAAGAGCTGTAAACGAGAGGATTCAAAACGGGGACATATTCATGGAAGCTATAAGTGAAGACACATGGCCTTCTTATTTATGCAGAGTTTTGTAAATGGAAGTAACTTTTGTAATACAAGGACCAATTACTTGTGAAACAATGAAAACAGTAGAGGTCTGTAGGAAGTATGGAGAAGTTATAGTGTCCTGTTGGGATAACGATTGTCCAAGATTAATAAAAAAACTTAGCAAGCAAGTTAAGGTGGTCAAGAATAAGTTTTTTAACCCTAAAGGATACAACTTTCAAAACATACAATATCATATAGCAACATTTTTACAAGGTGTTAAAGAAGCAAAAACAGAGTATGTAATAAAAATAAGATCTGACGAATACTTTACTGATATGTCTAAATTGATAGAAACTGTCAGCAAAAATAAAGATAAGATTACAACTTGTAATTTTTTATTTAGACCAGATGTATTGTTTCATCCATCGGATCATATTATAGCAGGAAAAAAGAAAAGCTTGTTTGCGATGCTTATATGGAGTATGGATTTTATAAAAAAATTTAAAGAAGACAAACCTGTTAGTGTAAAAAAAATAGGTTTAAAAAGCGATCTTTTTTATAAGGATGTAACAGCAGAACTTACATTTTGCATATCCTACCTAAAAGGAAAAGGTATTGATATTATCAACGACATTAAAGATATGGATAATGACGAACTTAAAAAATACCACAAAAAAATAATCAACAATCATTATGCTTTAATCAGAGCTTCAGATATGGGAAATTTTTTGCTCAGATTTAAAGGAAACCCGGATATAACAGGACCAACGGCATTTACGAATGAACAGGACTTTTTAAATTACGAGTTACCTTCGATAAAATCAATGAAAGAGTTATAAATGCTCGGTTTTAATTCAATAAGTTCTAATCCATTCTCAGCAGTGTCAGTTACGGCTTCGAGTAATGCTGTCGCAAAGATAGTCGTTGGACCTGCTTTTAGTAGGGGTTTTGATATAGGCTTCGAGAGAGGCCCAACACTTATTGCTACAGCCACTATAACTCAAGAAGTTTTACACTCTAGCCTACACCTTTCTGCCACTGGTACTGTGGAGAAGTTAGGCGTGACTAATATTCCGGTTATTGTAAGCGCTGCTTTTAACTGGGCTGATACCGCTTACCTTCAAAGTCAGGCAAGTTTATCCGCAAATAGTGTATTATTATTAGGAGGGGTAGCTGATATAACTTTCCCCTCTACGATATCTGCCAAGCTTACGAATGCGTTTGACAACTCAGATATCGTTGACCTGACTTTATATTTAGACAAACAAATGGACTTGTCTGCGTATATAGAAAAAATGCCAGAACTAGCACTTTATTTAGACAAACAAAAGCCGGTTGATTTGTATATAGATAAAATTATTAACAAATCTCAATACATAAATAAGCAGTCAAGCTTTGATTTGATGAGAGAGAGATAATATGCCAGCCAACGAAGTACACCAAAATGACGTAGGAACTAAGTTCCTCGTGACAATAAAAGATGGCAGTGACGCTGTAAACGTCTCTAGCGCCACAAGCACAAAACAAATTATTTTTAAAAAACCATCAGGAACAAGCATGACAAAAAGCGCTTCGTTTAATACTGACGGAACAGATGGCAAGATATACTACACTGCTGTTGCTGATGACTTAGATGAGATTGGCACATATGAAATACAGGGAAAGGTAGTTATTACAGACGGAACTTTTTATACGGACATACAAACGTTTAAAGTTCATAGAAATCTATAAAGGGGCGAAACATGGCTTGGCAAAATGAAATGAGTATAATTGTTCGTCACTTGATCAATGATCTTGACTCATCTAGTTACACATTTACAGATAGTAGATTAGAAGAAAGCATACTAGTAGCTGCTCAGTTAGTACTAATTGAAATAGATTTTGATAAGTCATACACGATAGACGTAGATGCAGCTTCAATATCACCAGACCCAACAACATCCGGCGACAAAGACAACTCATTTATAAATCTAGTTTCACTAAAAACCGGCACTATACTACTTGGTAGTGAGCTTAAAACACACTCGCTAAATGCTATTGCACTCAAAGATGGCCCTTCCTCCTTAGATCTAAGAGGAATAGTAAGTAGTCTAAAAATACTTTTTGATGACATAAATAAAAAGTATGAAGATGCAAAAGTAGAGTTCAAGATGAACGGTATTGTAGGCCAAGCTATACTCGGCCCATACTCACCGGGTAGCGATGGTGTCGCCAGAATGCACTTAGGTAGAAGATCAGGATACTTTGAATAATGGCAGAATATACACAAAATTCACTTAAATCAAAAATAGATGCTGACCTAGCTGATAATCAAGCTGGAGGTATCACAGCAGAAACATTAAGAACCACCCTGAAGCACATGGTGGATTCTGTTATACCAATTTCTGCTAGTGGCTCTGATATATATTTTATAAACGACATTGACATTAGAGATAATGGCGTTGCGATAGCAGATCAAAATATAGGAACCATAAAATCTCAATGGAATAACAATGACGTTTCATCTATAAACTTTTTCTCAGGCTCTGATACCACAAACAAAGACGATGGATACATAGTATTCAAAACTGCTGCGTCTGGAGTCTCTTCGACCACAGGTGGAGAAAGCTTGGTAAAAAGACTTGAGATAAGTAAATCCGGCCAAACCTTGATTTATGGTAGCGGAAATACACTCCCAAGTATGGAAATAAGAAGTATTAATGCTTCTGGTGTTAATATCCTACTGGAAAAATCTGTTGGCAACCTAGCTGTGCCTACAAATCAGTCTTTCTATGCAGGGCATTGGGACTCCTCAACATCTTCCTTCACACCTAGAATTGCTTTCAATACTAACGGTAGGTTTGGTGTTGGTACTACCTATCCACAAAGCCAGATACATGTAAGTGCTTCTGGTGCAGCGATGAGGGTTGATTCGGAGGTTGATTCCAATGACTATGCATCTATAAAGATAAACAAATATAAAACTAACTCATCTACGTATGACTCAAACAATCTTAATGTAGGCTTTGGTCTTGGTGTCGCCAGTGCTGCCAGTGGTGTTGGTTACTTTTTTGTAGCTAGAGATACCAATAGAAATGATGCAGTTAGAGCCAGCGAATCACTCATGGTGGTTGATAGTGGCGGCCATGTTGGTATAGGCACTAGATATCCAAAAGAAAGACTAGAGGTTGGGGATAGTCTTGGTAAGATCACTGCTAGTGGAGATGGTCATGCAGTATCAATATCTTCAAAGACAGGCGATTCTCATCTTTATATAGGTTCTGGTGACGGTAGAGCTTACCTCTCAAATTATGCAGATATAAGATGGGAAGGCGATAATCACAGACTAGTTATAGATACAAAAAGCGCTCAAGTACCCAGAGCGCAATCGTTTGTTATTGACTCAACAAATGGCAACATTGGAGTAGGCCATTCAGGAATAAGCGTTGAACACACTTGGAGACCAAACCATAACTTCCATGTCTCTGGAAGCGGAACTCCAACAACCTTAACGCTTGAAAACTCTCTCAATACAAACACAGCAATACACATAGGTAAGAATACAGATGGTAGCGGCATATTAACTTATGCGTCTACTGATAATGAAAAGGGTCATTGGGCCACTATAGGTTATAAGTCTTCTAACTCCTCTTTGAAGATCAATAACTCAGGATCCTTTGTTCCTTCTCATTTAACTATTGATAGAAGAGGAAATGTTGGTATTAATACCGACTCTCCATATCATTCTACTGTTCTAGGCAAGGACAGGTTGCATGTTTATGGTGAAAATACCTCGATGATTATTGGAGACCCATTTGGTGGAAGCAACTCAGCTCTAAGATTTGTTGGTTCTAGATCAACAAACAACACTGCTTACATACAAGCGGGAACTAGTGCCGCAGACACAAATGCAAAACTAAACATAACTAGATTTGATGCGGAAGGCAGTAACCTTCACAAGATGGAGGTCTATGCAGATTCTACTAAATTCCGTGGATCTGGCGTGTTTAACGAAGTTAGTGTACAAGGCAACATATTGCTAAACGATAACTGGTTAAGTAACGACGGAGGAAATGAAGGTATAAAAATAACAGACGACGGAAAAGTCGGATTGAATACCACTCCTTCATATGAATTACAGTTAAGTAGTAATTCTGCTGCAAAACCAATAAGTTCTGTATGGACTGTAGTATCAGACCAAAGAGTCAAAACAGATATAAACACCATAGAAGGTGCTTTGGATAAAATAGGCTCATTGAGACCAGTCAAATTTAAATATACAGAAAGCTATTGTGATTGTACAGCTGGGGTTACACCTGATAATGACTACTACAACTTTATTGCACAAGAAGTTGAACAACATTTTCCAGAGGCTGTTATTAATAGCGGACATGACCTAAAAGATCATGATACACATGAAGTGATTGTGGAGGATGTAAAATCTCTTGATAACCATATAATTAATGTTTACCTAGTTGCTGCTGTCAAAGAGCTTAAAGCTGAACTTGATGCGGCTAAACAAAGAATTTCAGAATTAGAATCCTAATAAGGAGATAAATATGGCTGACGTAGCTGATCATGCACAAAAAAACGTAAGCGCAATTAATAACGGTGCTGTTGTAGTTGGTTCTCCAAAAGCAGCTGGTACTGATGCGATTGGCAGTAATTTTACTATTGACGCTACCCAAAATGACGCTGGTACAACTGGCGGTCTTGAAGGCAAGCTTACAGATAGATTTGACGAAGTAACTTATTACACATCATAAGGAATAAACAATGACAGCTGTTCCTAATTTTTTAACAGGTAGAAAGAGTAGCATTGGAACCACTGCGCTTCAATTAACTACTAATACCACCAAAGCTGACAGAGGTGTTCAGGTTACAGCGGCTGCTGGTAACTCTGCAACTATATATGTCGGTTTACATAACGTAACAGCGGACTCAGCAGATGATACCGATGGTTTCCCATTGGCAGCTGGAGAGTCCATACTAGTTCCTGTCAGAGATGCGACAAAAATATATGTCGTAGCTTCTAGCGGTTCTAGTAGTAAAGTATTTTTCATGCTTGTATAGGGAGTCCGCAATGGAACTCATCTTAAAAATAGATGATGTAGCTGGCGACAATACATACAAAGATGGAGATATAGTACAGGCTTTTTCAAATGAGCGAATACTCTTATGTCACGCTCAAATAAAGTGCCATGTAAGTAATTTCCCTTTGGATACTGTCACCGGTCTTCGTCCAAACGATGGACTTCTCATGAAGTTCATGGAGAAAACCAACAAGTTTAAATTCGTTAGAGTTAATGACTCTCAAGTCAAAAAGGTTAATCTAGTAACTTTAGAAGAGGAAGTGTTGGAACACGATTCACACACCTTCTTAAAAGATAGATTTACAGACTCTAACCATTTAATATTTGGGGAAAGCGGTTCAGAAATTTGGTACTCAACCAATAGAGCGCCAAACATAGATGCTATATGGAATGATATAGAGACTCATACCGACTATCTAAAGGACGATCATTTTTCTTGGCCGTTAACAAGTCTAGAAAAAAGACACTTCTATGCCATGAACTGTAGAGGAAATGCTGGAGGGACAGTACAGGAACTTTCCGGCGGCACTGTAAATGAACGCCACTTCAAAGCAGTTACTGAAGATGAAGTTATTGTTGCTAAGAGAAGGTGGCATGTTCCTTACTGGGATATCTCAGGCGTAGACGTAGACAGCGTAAGAGACAAAGAAAAAGAAATTGACGGCAGGGTAAGTAGAGAAGAAAGACCTTTTATAGATGATATCACTGTAGACAAAGTTGAAGCGGGGATAATAGTAATATAATGGCAACTGTTACAAAAAGCATAGGCACTTCTTCCCGTGACTACAGCACAATAGCTGCATGGGAAGCAGATTTAGATAGCTCCTCAATATATTCAAGTGGTGACGATGCTGTTGGTGAACTTTATAACGACAGTGTTTTTGTTGAGGATATTGATATAGATGGTGGGGGTAGCATTGGTTTAGACACCATAACACTTACATCTTCAGATACTGAAGGCAATAGGCACAGAGGTATCAAAAACTCAGGACCTATAGTCAGGCATAATTCTTCTAGTAGAGACTTTATTGAAGTTGCAGGTAATGCGACTGTCGATAGCGTGACAATATCTTTTATTGAGTTTGACGGAGATGATGACTCAGTAAGTAATGGTGACGACAAACACTGTATCAAGTATACAGGGGCAACTGAACTTTACTTTCAAAATAACTTACTTCATAGCTGGGGTTCTGGGCAGGACGCGTCAGACACACGCACCTTTAAAGTAGAGGGTGACAAAACAGTATTCACTAATAATTTTATATTTAATATACATGGTGGATCTGGTCACACTTGGTATGTGTTTATGGGCAATTCTTCTTCAGCAAAAGAGTGTTTGATATTAAACAATAGTTTTTACGATATAGATAAGCAAAGCGCAGCAAATTCATATCTGTTTAGCCATGTTCATACACATGCAAATTCCAGAATAAGAAACAATGTTATTATGGATGAAAACTTAACAGCTGTGATTGGAACCGGAACCAAGCACGGATCCGCTGTAACCGACTATGTATGCTACGACGCTTCAAGTCTTACAGGATTCACAAACGTTGTTGAAGACACTTCTTCCAACGCTTTTTCAGATAATACTGTTTCAGATCCAAATTTACATTTAAAGTCAATAAGTAATTGTATAGATGCTGGTGTAGACCTTGGAGCATCGCCAACTAATGTCGCGGTTGATATAGACGGCAGAAACAGACATACCGAAGAAGATACTTGGGACTTGGGCGCAGATGAATACACAGCCGCATCTATAACCGGAAAAAGAGATGGATTTTTAAAACCGAATTACTCCTCTAGGATTGCATTCATATTAGTTGATCCATCATCCGAAATTATATAGGTGAAAAATGGCTATTAACATACCAGCAAGCGTATTTGAAAAATTAAACGAAGCAATCTTGCTTTTTAATAGAACTTGTACTCTTGTATACCCAGAAAGAAAAGACAGGTGTGGAAACTGTATACAAAATACAATAGGTGGAAGATCTGTAAATACCTATAGATCTGGAGGTCCTATTCCTTTTAACAGGGGTTCTTTGTGTCCACTTTGTGGAGGAAAAGGTGTTAAGTTAGTAGAAGAAACAAAGAGCATTGAAATGAGAGTCTATCATAATAGGAGAGACTTTATTAATGTGGGTTTTAATGCAGATATCCCAAGTAATGTTATACAAACCATAGGATATATGTCCGACTACGATGACATTATCAAGGCTAAAGAATTACTGGTAGACGTTGGGTCTTACAGGCAGGGCAGGTACAAAAGAATGTCAGAGCCTTTTGTTCAAGGGTTTAAACAAAACCCAACCCAATATGTAGTTGTTTACTGGGAAAGAGTATAGTATGGCGAAGTCCAAAGCAAGCCTAGTAGTAAAAACATCTAGAGCTTCTCAGAGAAGGTATATTGCAAAAAGCCTAGCTGACCAAGCAAATAAAGCTTTTAAAAGGTCGGCTAGGTCTTCTTTGCTTGCTGTGAGCAACGTTGTTTTCGCCGCCGTTCTTTACTCTGAAGAAATGCAGAGCTTAAAGTCTGGTTTACTAAAAGCTGAGCTTGGGCTAACAGATGGAATAGCTAACTCTGCACCAAACGCAATAGCCTCCATAGTGGCAGACCAAGTAGAGTTAAAACCTAAAAGAGTGAGTGTTGCCGGAAATAGCTTGAGAGGCGGCATGGAACTGAACATCATGCCTACAACAGCTTACTCTCAAATACTAGGAATACCACAAGGATCATACACATACTACTCAGTAAGATATAAAAAAGCTGTAACAATAAACTGGCTTGAATGGCTGCTAGCAAAAGGCGACTCAATACTCGTAGCTAATTTCGACTTTGTTAGTAGTTCAAAGGGAAGAAGCGGCATGGGTACTATGCAAAAAGATGCTGGTAGTTGGAATGTTCCTAGTAACTATTCTGGTACATACACAGATAATTTTATAACTAGAGCGTTGGAATCTAAAGGTGTTCAGTCAGAAATAACAAATATCATAGAAAACAATGTGATTAGGTACTGGGGAATATAAAATGGCCAAAGATTACCTAAACTTAAATAAGGTAGACAACGCTGGCGATAGCACAGTAAGCTCCTTAATAAAAGACAATACAATAGAATTTTTTGACTGGGCCATCATCAATGGTGGTGGTTTTTTCAATGTTAATATTCCTACATCTGGACACTACGGCGGAGACAAACACAAGCTTAGACTTGTAGATGATCCTCGTTACAACAGTGGTCAAGTGTGGGAGGGTTTTAGATCTAATTGGGTTTGGCAGAGCGGTCTTGAATGTGAAACACAACCATTAGTCACAAACAAATGGCATAATCCGGGAATATCTGGAGTGTTTGTTAATGGTAGTTTTTATGCTTCAGGAGATTCTACTTATGGACATCATATAGATTATCCTAGGGGTAGAGTGGTGTTTGATAGTGCTATAAGTACTACATCATCTATCACTGCTGAATTTAGTTATAAGTGGGTAAATGTTGTACCCGCAGATAAGGAATTTTTTAGGGAAGTTCAGTATAGGTCGCAAAGAGCAGACGGCGACTTTACTTACACAGGATCTGGAGATTATTCTCAGCTTGCTGATAATAGACTTCAATTACCAGCGATAGCTGTGGATGTTACAAAAAGAAGAAATTTGGAACCATATGCTTTGGGCGCATTGACACACTATATCAACACTGATGTGGTTTTTCATGTGCTTGCGGAGGACTCGTACACTAGAGACAAACTTGTAGACATGGTTTCTTTGCAAGAAGAAAAAGTTGTTTATATGTTCGATAGTGATCGTATAGGTAGAAATGATGCATTTCCTTTAGATTATAGGGGTCAGGTAAGACCTAGTGGTCTTTCTTACCCAGATTTAATTAAGCCTAGTGGTCATAGCGGAGAATCTCTAGAGAAAAAAGGATACAGATGGGAGTATTCGGATGGAAAAATGACGTTTAGAGACGCCAGAATACAGGAAGGCAGCGAGATAAATCCTAACTTATACCACGGTGTAGTTAGACTCAATGCGGAAGTAATAAAGTAAATAAAAGCACCCAAATGGTGTATAATAAATTGGTAGAATATAACCCTAAATTTAGGAGAGTATAAAATGGCAACAAGAGTCTATTGGGCAATTTCAGCATTAGGTGTTGCTCCAGATGGTTCCACCTCTGCTACTCAATCTGAATTCGTTTCAGGTATCCAGAGTGTTGGTATTACAACGACTTTTAATCTAGAGCAGGTTTTCCAACTTGGTCAACTTTCTCTGTATCAAGACGTTGAAGAAGTGCCTGACGTAGAAGTTACTGTTGAAAGAGTACTGGACGGTTTCGACTGTATGTACACAAGAGTAATGGGTACAGGTACTATATCTGAGAATCAAGACGTAAAGAAAGACATCTATTTTAACGTTTATAGTGATGCTAATAACGAAGTTGGCGACGGAAACCCAGAAGCTGGTGTACACTGTTCTGGTATGTACTGTTCTTCAGCTACTTTCACATTCCCCTCTGATGGTAACTTGACAGAGTCTATTTCTCTGGTAGGTAACCATGCGACTTGGAGCAGTTCCGCACAAATCGGTGATGCACCTTCAACAGCTATGAGTGGGTCTGTCAAACGTAGACAGAACGTTACAAATATCAGTGCAATTAGAAGTGCCTTGTCTGAACTTGCTTCCGACGCTCAAATTACTAACATTACAGTTAGTGTTGACTTTGGTCGTGAACAAATTAACGTGCTTGGACAGAAGCTTCCATATCACAGATATGTTACATACCCTGTGGAAGTTACCTGTGAAGTTGAAACTCTTGCTAGAGGTAGTGCTAATGTTAGTGCTGCTCCAGAGCAAGATAACACAACTGAGCAAAGCATCGAGATTATAGCTGGTGGACATACATTTAATCTTGGAAGCAAGAATAAATTACAGTCTTACACCTACGGAGGTGGTTCAACAGGTGGTGAAAACGCCACAATTACCTACTCTTATCGTAACTTTAATGACTTAACAGTCACTGAAGTAGCAAGCGGCTAGTGTAGAATTAAAATTGATTGACACTATAGGGTGCGGCGAAAGCCGCGCCCTTCTTGTCAGTACGAATTGCTGCGATAGCCATATTTTTACATATAGGATAGTTTTTTGGCAAGTAGTCGTACTGACCTTTTTTTAGGAATAAAATGGACAGCTATGAAAAACAACTTTTGGTGGCTAGGATAAAATGCGGTTATTACATTTATAAAGATAAGAACATCACTTTAAAAATAACACCGCCCACAAAAGAACAGCAGTATGAGTCACTAATTGTTTATAAGCAAGCTTACGAAGATGCTTTAAAAGACGGAAACATGGTAAAGTCTGAAGTCCTTGAGATGTTAGAATCTCAGAGTCTTTGGGACGATGAACATGAAGAGCTTCTTGAAGACTTGTCCAAAGAAGAAGAAAACTTAAAGAAAGAGTTGTTTAAGAACTTCTTTAAAGATTCCGAAAAAAGAGATATAAAATTTAATCTTAGCAAAGTTAAAAAAGCTCAGACCAAACTTAGGTCTATTAGACATTCATATGACTTTTTAACTTGTGAAGGTATAGCGACATACGCGAAAGCAATTTGGATAGTAGAAAATACCACTACTTATCTAGACAACAAAAAATACAAATTTTTAGAAGTACCTGTCACGGAAGTTCTAAAAAAATTTAATCAAGACAGTATAACTGACGAAGAATTTAGAGAGTTAGCAAGGACTTCTCCTTGGAGAAATACTTGGAATTGCAATAACAGTTGTGCATATGTTTTTTCAGAGTCGGTCTCTGATTTAACACCAAACCAGATGGCTTTGATAAGCTACTCTGTTATGTATGACAACATATATCAGTCGCAGGAATGTCCACCAGACGAGGTGGTAGAAGACAACGACGCTATTGATGGATGGTTGATTATACAAAGAGAAAAAAGAGGCAAAAAACAAAAAGAAAGCCTGCTTGAAAACTTGCACAAAAAACATGAAAGTGCAAAAGACATTTTTGTTATGGCAGAAAATAGAGAAGATGCAGACAGGATAAGTGAACTTAATGGAGATATTGGCAAACATATAAGAGCCAGTAGACTAGTTAAACTTAAGAAAGAAGGGACTGTAGCTCACCATGCATTTTCTGACATACAAGCGGATCTTAAAGGGCAATTAATGGAAGCAGGTGCAGAATTTTAGGAGAGAAAAATGGATGATTCTTATAACGAATTAGTTAGAAAATCTCAAAGTTACAAAGAAAACAGAGATACAAAATATAAACAAGTTTCTAAGGAAAGATTGCTAAAGATATCGCAAAAGAAAATACAAACAACTATGATTGGTGCTTTAAGCACAATTGAAAAGTACTTTGGTTTTCTTTGGGGTCATGAGACTTCCGATGGTGAATTAACACCAGAGCAGAGCCACATGAAGCAGCAGTTTGAAGAGGTTAGGGCCGAAATATTAGATAGAGGCAATAATCAGATTAGAAACTTAGAAGCTGAATTTGTTAATTATGATATTAGCTGGTTAAGATATCAAATGAAATTACCGGTAAAGCCAGTTAATTTGGACCATGAAAATCAAGGAGATGAAGATGGCAAAGAGTAGGAACAAAATTGAATCTAATGACGCAGATGGAAATAAGAAGGTCTTATACCTCATTGATCCTGATGCAAAAATTAATAAGGAAGCACAGCTTGCTTACAACAGAGCTTTTAGAGACGCGCTACAATCTGGTGCTATTTTAAGACAAAAGCTTGATGACGTTCTCAGAGATCAAGAAATCTGGGACGATAAGAAGCAAGAACGATACAACCAAATTTTGAAAACCTTAAATGATAATGAAAAGGCTATCAAAAAAGGCGGTATTAAACTTTCTGAAGCTAAGGATATAGCTGAAGAGATGGCTGTTGTTAGAGCAGAATTTAGAGCTTTGATCGCTGAGAGAAGTTCTATGGATGGCAACACAGCTGAGGGACAGGCAGACAACGCAAGATTCAATTTCCTTGTCTATGCTTGCACCAAAGACCTTAAGAATCAACCAGTATTTTCTAGTGTAGACGAATACGAAGAAAATGCAACTGAGCCATACGCTCTTGAAGCAGCAAAACAGCTTGCAGAGAAAATGTACGGCTTGGACGCAAACTACGAAAACACACTTCCTGAAAATGAATTCTTAATCAATTATGGTTTTGTAAACGACAACCTTCAATACATTGATAGCGAAGGCAAATTAATCACGGCTGACGGACAGCACGTAAGTGAAGACGGCAGACTGATTGAGTGGCAAGAAGATGGGTCATTCATATATATAGATGGCGACGGAAATAAACTAACCGAAGATGGGGAATACGATGTTGAATTTTCTCCGTTTTTGGACGACGAAGGAGAGCCTGTAGAGAAGGCTGTTTCTGAATCGGAAGAAGTCTCTGAAGAAGCTTCAGAAGAAGCATCTGACGAAACTGAGGAAGCTGAGGAGTCTAAAGAAAAGGAACCTGCCCCAAAGAGAGGCAGAAGATCTAAAAAGACAACTGTAAACAGCAACGAATAGTAAACGGAAAGTAGACGCGACGATAAACACAACTGTCTATCGGTGCGTCTATTTTTTTTGAGAGGTAGATATGGCTAAACCGTTTGTATTAACAACACAACTACAGATACAGATACCAAACCTTAACCAAGTTGTCAGTCAGCTTAACAAGGGGTTAGGTAATGTAAATGTTCCTGTTAATATTAATATACCTAAAAATGCCAACACTCAGCTTACTAATTTAAACAAAAACGTCAAGAACGCTGGAGCCTCTGCTCGCGGTGCAGCAAAAAACTTTGACTCCATGAGAAACTCTCTTAGGGGTGCGCTTACTTATATAGCTAAGTACGACGCCGCTAGAGAGATTTTCAATCTATTTGCACAAACACTTAGAGATGGTGTTTCTTCTGCAATAGCTTTTGAAAAAGAAATGGTTAAGGTCAGTCAAGTTACTGGTCAAACCATGAAACAATTAAGGGGTTTGGAGCGAGAGATAACCAGAGTTTCTACAGGCTTTGGGGTCTCTTCAGGATCTTTAATTAAAACCTCTAGGGTATTAGCTCAGACTGGTATGTCTGCTAGAGATGCTAGGATAGCTCTTGAAGCCCTCGCTAAAACAACTCTGGCCGCTACGTTTGACGATATTACATCTACCACAGAAACCGCCATTGCTGCAATGAGGCAGTTTGGTATAGCCTCGACAGACTTAGAAAAGACGCTTGGTAAAATTAACTCCTTAGCAGCTAACTTTGCTGTTGAGGCTGGTGATATCGGCGTAGCCATCAGGCGTGCTGGTGGTGCGTTCAAAGCTGCCGGTGGAAGTCTTGATGAACTTAATGCTCTCTTCACCGCTGTTCGTTCTACCACTCGTGAAACAGCGGAAACTATTGCTACTGGTTTTAGAACTATCTTTACCAGAATACAAAGACCAAAAACTATACAGTTCTTAAAACAGTTAGGTATAGAACTGCAAAATGTAGAAGGTCAGTTCGTAGGACCGTTTGAGGCTGTAAGAAAATTAAATATAGCTCTTAAAAGTCTAGACCCCAAAGACGTTAGATACTCACAGATCATTGAACAGCTTGGTGGTTTCAGGCAGGTCTCTAAAGTTATACCACTTATTCAACAATTTGGTCAGGCACAGAAAGCCCTAAATGTATCTCAGCAAGGTGGTACTAGTCTTGCTAGAGACGCTGCAAAAGCACAACAGAGTCTTGCAGTCCAGTTGACAAAGGTCAAAGAAGAATACATGGCTCTGTTTAGAGAGATATTTGGCGGTCAAGGAATGCAAACCGTCATAAAGACCACGCTTAAACTAGCCTCCGCTTTCGCTAGAGTTGTAGATTCTCTTTCTCCTATAATACCTCTTATTGCAACTATAGGTGCTGCCAAGTTAGGTCAGTTTGCTCTCTTTGGAAGTCTTGGCAGAGGTAGAAAACAGGGAGGTAGAATAAATAGGTTTGCTACTGGTGGTATGGTTCCCGGAAAAGGAAATAGCGATAGCGTTCCTGCCATGCTTACTCCCGGAGAGTTTGTAATACGTAAAAGTTCTGTAAGAACAATTGGCGCCAACCGTTTGCAAAAGATGAACAGATACGGTAACGGCGGAACTGTAGAAAGAGGTCAAGTACAACGAGTCGCCAACAGAAAAGCTTCTCTAAAAAATAAATATGATATTGGCGAAGGTGGTATTCACGATAAATACAGAGCCAAATTGACAATTAAAACTTTCGACCCCAATGATAAAGAGGTGGGTCGCAAAGCTATTGAAGCCGAAGCAAAAGAAGCAAAAGCATATGGTCAAAAAAGATATCAAGCCCTTCTTAAAACCAGTGGGGATGAAAAGAGGTCTGCGATAAGAGCTGGTGCTTTGATGCGGAAAAGATTTGGTCTTTCAGGATTCATAGGTAAAAGGACAAGTGGTCAATCTAAATTTTTTACGTCTAAAACTCCAAGACAATCACAAGGTGTTACGAACAACCTCGTGGGAGGAATCCATGAAAGAAATGTAAGTGGATGGGCAAAGAAAAATTACAAGAGCGCAAGAGTTGGTAAGCTTCCAGACGCAGACGGAATGGATTTTAGAGTTGGTAACAGCGGCGTTCTCATCGAAGCGAAGAGCCTAAAGAGAAAATTAAATAGAGACGAGATCATAGCAAAAGGTTTACTCGCTAAAGCCGTCAGTAAAAACTATCAAGACAAAGTTTCGCAAGATGTTAATTTAAAAGAACTTGTATATGCTGAAGCGCCAGCGAGCCTGAAAAAATCTGGGTTTACCAAGAGGAATAGAGGAGGAGGCATATCATCAACAGATACAGTTCCCGCACTCCTTACTCCCGGCGAATTCGTAATCAATAGAAAGTCCGCAGCTAAGATTGGTTACGGCAACCTTAACAATGCAAATAGATTTGGTAAAACACCTAAAGGATTTGCTGCTGGTGGAATAGTAGGCGTACAGAAATTCAATAACGGTGGAGAAGCAAGAAGTCCCCGTCTTGGTTTAGGCGTTTTTGTTGCACTACAAACAATATTGCCACAGTTAGCAGAAGCTTTTAAATCAGCCGATGGAGAAGTTACCGATCTTTCTATGGGGCTTGACGCGGCAAGCCAAGGCTTGATGACATTTGCTACATTGAGCTTTGCTACTGGTGATTTGCTAGAAGGTTTTGGTGGCAAAGTAAAGTTTGCTGCAACAGGCTTATTGGCTGTAGGGGCAGCTGCATTTGCTGCTTATCAGTATGAAAAACAAAGAGGGATGGAGAGAGAGAAGCGTGCTGTTAAAAACCTTGAAGAAGGAGGTTTTCAATCTGAAACGCGAACAGCAGGTCTTAGGCGTCAATTCATAGACGCTAGGAGGCAACAAACTGAGGGTGCTGGCGGAGCTGCTGGTCGTGTAGCTGGAGCTGCTGGTGGCGCTTATGCTGGAATGAAAGCTGGAGCATTAATAGGAGGATTGACTCCAGCTGGCCCAGTTGGTGCTTTGGTTGGAGGTATACTTGGAGCTATAGGAGGAGGTATCGCTGGATATTTTGGTGGCGGTGCTATTGGAGAAGCAATAGGAAAATTAAACTTTGATGAAGCTGGAGCTATAAGAGAGTTTAATGAAAAAGTTAAGTCGTTAAAACTTGGCGTGTCGATAGACGGGTTAACAAACTCCTTAAAAGCTTTTTCTGAAGGAAGAGCTTCTATTGGCGCTATAGCCTCTACTGTTAGAAGCGGTATAAAAAGTCTACAAAGAGGCTTCTTTGATGTTAGCACCGAAGAAGGTCTTGAGCGATTTAGAGGCCAACTACAAAAAACTTTACCAGCACTTTCCGAGTATATAAACAAAGCTGCATCTTCTGCAAAAAGCATGGCTGAGTTTGATGCGATCATAGGTGACGAGGCTTTAAATGCATTCTCGCAACTTAGCGGACAAAGCATTCCAGAGTTAAGAAGACAAATACAAGAAAATATAGCGCAAAGAAAGAAAAGCGCCGCTGCTCAAAAAGCAAACATAGCAGCAATTCAAGCATCAAACAAAGTCCTCTACAGAGCAAGAGATGCTGGTACTGCATTTATGGAACTAGAAAGAAGACTTGTTTCCTTCGACAATGTAATGTCTGGTGTTGAAGCTTCTATAAACAACACCTTCTCTGGGCTTTCGATTGGCAAGATCGCTCCCAACTTTGATGACATAACTAACATATTTGATATGTCTGCCTTTACTGCTCAGGTAGATAGCCTATCAGGTGTACTTGGAGAGTCGGGACAATCTTTGGGTCAAGACCTCAAAAACTTTGCCGCCCTTAACTCTCTTCTTCCTAACATATTAACAGAAGCCGCTGGAGAAATTGGAATTGGTGGCGCTAGAGCTTCTGAAATTATAGAGTCTAAATTAATGGCTGCTGATCCGGGAGGGATTATAGGCGCTGAGTTTAGAAGGGTTATTGCACAAAGAGTTCAGGCCATTGCCGAGATGGGTGAAGGTGGCGAAGGTAAGTTTGCTAATAGAATAAGAACAGATATTGAAGGTGTTGTAAGAGACCTCACTAAAGGCATGTCTGAAACTGCTGAAGCTTTCCAAAAAGCTGCTCAGTTTATAGATAGTGCAAATCAAAGATTAGCTAAGGCGTACAACTTAAGAACTCAACTTGAGTTAAAACAAGCTAGACAGCTTTATGACATTATAGGTCTTCAGGCTGAAAACGCTGAAAGAATGTCAAAGGCCAGACGCCAACCAGTCAATGCTGATGCTGATTTAAATACGTTTAATAACCAACAAAACGCAATCTTAAGCGGAACTGCCATAAGCGGCTTGGGTTCAAGCGTAACTATAGTTTCAAACGAATTTAACAGGCTAAAGCAAAGAATAAAAGAAAGTGATGCTGCACTTGCAAATCTCGGAATTGCAGCAGATTCTAGTGGTGACCTGTTAGAAAACAATAGAGCTTTAATTGACGAAAACGCAGCTCTAAAATCGCAATTTGAAAAAACAAAACAAGTTCTTGAGAACTATGCTAACGTACAAGCTAGAGTAGCAAAAGTTCAAGAAGAAATTGCAAATGCTCAAGCCAGACAAGATAAAGCAAAAGCTGTAGCTGAAAATATAGCCTTTGGTACAGATCAAGAAAGACTAAAAATCTTTAGAAGCTTTAAAGCCGCAGAAATTGTGGCTTCTAGAGGTCTAGCAGCCTTACCTCAACAATTTAGAGGCGATGCTAGGAACATGTTATCACAGTTTGCTGATGCTCCAATATTTGGAGGGAAAACAGGTCAGCAGATACTAGACCGAGAAACCGCCAATCTGTTTAAGCATTTTCCACCTAATATAAGAAAAGCTTTAATGGCGGAGTTTGCAGACGCAAGAACAGATGAGCAGAAGTTCTTAGATAGGCTAGACAAGATTCAGCAAGACGCTGTAAAAGCTCAATTTGCTTTCCTTGAGGGTATGCGTGGGGATAGCAAAGACCTAAAAGAAACCATAGCAAAGCTCAACGCAACTCTTGCAAATGACTTAAGGACTATATTCCAACAACAAGAAAATAGAGCTTTGGCAAGAGAGGTGTCTGAGAGCAAAGGCACGCTAGCTAACTCTAAAGCCCAGCTTGAAAAGTTAAAAGAAATAAGAAGTGCTGGAATACCCGTTCAAGACCCGGCTGTTTTAAACGCTGTTAGAAGCAATGTAGCTGGCATAAAAGCTCTCAAAGACGCTAGACAAAATCTTGCTAGGTTTACGGGAGCGCAGGAATTTGGTATCAATCTTAGAAGCCAAGAGAATAGATTTACAGGCTTTGCTGCGGCTGATTCAGGCAGAGACAATCTAAAAGCCATAAAAGTGTTAGGCGCACAACTTAGACAGCAGTTTGGCGCAGATGTTGGAAACCAATTACTACAAAAAGCAATTGATGCTCTTGCTCAATTTAGGGTAGAGAACCCAGAGGCGACAGGCGCAGAAATAGCTAAGGTCATCGGAGACACGATTAGTGGCGCTGGACTATCGGGTGCTAGTAGCGCACAAGGCATTATTGATGAAACAATGGCAAATCTTAATGCTGCTGGTCTTGGGCCATATGTAGATACATTGGTTAACAATGTAGACATGATATCTACAGCCTTGGCAGCATTTCCAAGTGAAGCAAGTTGGTCTTCATTAGAAGAGTCTATAATAAGAACCACAACCACTATAAACAACGCAAACGCTGCTATTGCTGCTAATAGTCCGGCGGGAGCTGTTAAGCTGGCGTCAGGTGGAAGTATATTTTCTCCACACGGAACAGACACCGTCCCTGCTATGTTAACACCCGGCGAATTTGTCGTTAACAGAAAAGCTGCTCAAAGAAACATGGGTGCGCTGTCGGCTCTTAATAGTGGAAAAACCCAATACTTAGCTGGTGGTGGTAAAGTTGGTGATTACTTTGGAACCCAAGCCGTCAGAGAGGATGGCAAAAAAGTAGAAGATGTATGGGGGTCTCACAATAAAGCTGCTGAGGCAATTGCGTCGTGGTATAAAAAACAGACTTCAAGCAGTGGTGCAGGTTCTGTATTTGACTCATCCAGACACTACATGGCTAAAAAGTACGCTGACCAAGACATGGCTGGAATAGCCAAAAATATACTCAAGTCAAAAGACAACGGCGATGGAATCCCTATGAAAGACCCTCAGTATAGGGCGATGGGGGCTGGAGCTGAAAGAAAATCTTATAGTGGTAAGTATGCAAACTTACCAAAAGCCGTTAAGAATTATTTTCAAAGCGGATTCTTAGGCGTCAATGGATATAGCTATGGCCAAATGAGTGGTATAGAAGCCTTAGACTATTTTAAGTACGGCACTAGAATGTTCATGGATGGTGCTGGGAGTGGTGCAACTGGCAGGAATTACGGCGGTCAAGCTCTAGGTGAATATAAGACTATTGGTAATTTACAAAAAGCAGCAGGAAAAAGCAGAGAGAATCAAGCAAGCAAACTATACGAAAAAGTAGTAGAGTGGGCTGAAGATAAAGCCTTTAGTAGAAAAACAATGAAGGTTGGTCTCTATAGATTCCCGCTTAAAAAATCAAAAATAGAAGCCTATGATGATCCAGACACTAATATAAGTGTTGATGGGTTCACGTACCCTAATATTCAACCGGGTGACATATTAGAGAACGATCCGCAGCTATACGATCTATTCACAGGCGGCAGTCCGGGAGGCAGAAAGCTAGGAGTTGTTTCTTCTGGCTGGGTTCCTGTTGGAGACGCATCTGAAGCTGGTGCTGGATTTACAGGAGGTCAGTTTTTCCCCGGTAATGAGCTTGAAGAAGTTTACAAGAACTTAGAAGGGTGGATATTTAACTCAGGCTCTCAATATAGCAAATTTGTTAAAGAGTATCTCACCGGAAATGCTGGAAGAACTGAACTAGCTGTTGTTCGACAGGCTTTTGGTGAGTTTGACAAAATCTGGGGTGGGCTAAAGCCTAAAAATTGGAAAACCCCAGCAGGATATAATTTAGCAAACGAACCTAGAGCTAACTTTAGTTATATCAAAGGTCTTGTTGAACGTAGACTTTCAACAACAGAAAAACAGCTTGCTGACAGTTTTCCATTTAATCCCATGGATATAGATACTTGGGGTTCAGCAATAACTAGCAACACAAGACCTGTCGCTGCGCTTCAAGAACATTCTCAAAATAGAAGTGATCTATATCAGAAGATGAAAGACTTCTATGCGCAGTTTAAGTTTAAAAATGCACAAGACCCAACGCTTGCATTTGGTAAAGCTTTTGAAATTGTTCAAGACGATCTTAAAACTGGAGTTAAGGGATACGACGCTAATAATTTTATAAGATTAGCCAACAAAAATGTAGCAGGTCAACAAGACGAAAAACAAAGACGCGAAGAAAAGCTAGAGTCCGTCGCAACCGCTATGAAAAACGTGAAAGGTCTCCCTACTGGACTTGGGGCGTTATCAGAACACATAGCACAATCCATTAAAGGATTCAAAGCAGCAGGCAACTTCACTAAAATTCCTATGTACGCTAAAAGATCGTCAGCATCTTTGAGAGGTGTTAGAGACTTCTGGCAGGCTAAGGATTGGGGCCAAGGAGAGACAAAAGCTTTATATCCTTGGTTAAGCGCTTTGGCTACTGAATTAAGCAGATGGGTAAGCGGCGGTCTTGTTACAGGAGCTGGAGCTGATAAAAAGGGCGCGTTTATAAACCTAAACGACGCCGAGGTTTTCCGTCAATTAGCAAGAATACAAGACGCTAGAAATCAAGGTAAGAATATAGAAGAAGGCGTTGAGGTATTAAAGAAAAACCAGCTGGGAGAAATAATCCAAAGCTTTGAAGGTCCTAGCTTAATGGGTCGTATAGCGAGGATAGCCAGAAATAAACCTAATGCTTGGTATAACGTAGGTTTTGGTGATGAGTTTCCTTACTATGGAACTTTTGGTTTCGACTCTGTATCAGAAGCTGTAGGCAAACTTCAAGAAGAAGTAAAGAGAAGTTTTGAAAATACAATACTCATATACAATGAGCAATTTAAAGCAGGTCAAAGACCATTCCAAGCGGCTAATAAAAATCCTCTACTAATGGCTACGGGTGGTAAAGTTCCCCAACGTTTAGCTTCTGGTGGCGGTGTCTTCGCGTCACGAGGAACCGATACAGTTCCGGCGATGCTTACACCGGGTGAGTTTGTTGTTAATAAAGATGCGGCCTCTAAAAACAAAGGAGCTTTACAAGCTATTAATAGCGGCCAAACACAATACCTTGCCGGTGGAGGTGAAGTGCAAGCATGGAAGATGAGAGGTTTTGAATCGACTGGAGGGGTTGGTAATAAAATACTTGCAAGAAACTGGCGGGATACAGCTGCAAAATACTATCCAGATAAAGAGTTGCCAATGTTATCAACTCCAGCAAGTATAAAATATTCTGGGCCAGACAGAAACCGTGCCGCCATGTCGATGGGCCACCTCATGCGTCTTGAAGAGATAGCTGGATGGGACATACTTAAATTTCGCGAATATAGAGATAAAATACTTAATTTAAAACTTGCAGACCTTGGGGTTGATCCTTATGAAATATATCCAAAAGCGCAATCAGGAAGTATTGATCATGAATACGAAGGACAGTCACAAAAACGAGATTTACCAGTTATTTCCAAAACGGGAGAAGTAAGGCATGTAAATGCTTTAAGAGGTCAGGCGGGACAAAAGCTATTTGGGCATCTGACTAGTGATCCTGTAGCTTATCTTGCGAACTTTAAAAGAGATGACTTTTACGAGTATGGAGCAACTGGTGGATATACCGTTAGGGATGCTAACAGATACAGTAGTTTTGATTTAAGAGACAAAGCAAATCCCGGAGGAAAATATCGTTTGGTAGGACCTCCTAAAGGTAAGCTACCATCAATTGGAAACATATTTCAGGGTATGCGTGCAAAAGATCAAAAGGCGAGTGGCGATGCTGCTGCGCTTGCAGATAAAGAGCTAATCGCAATGCAACAGCTAGTTGCAGCTAGAGGTAGCTTCTACGGAGGCGACAGATTTGGTGATATAGAGACCAAAGCCTTTGCGTATATGAATAGGGACATGGATGGTGGAGAGTTTGTAGATGTACTTTCCGAAAAAGCTTTATCCAGCATACTTGCTAAAAGCGATATATCGCCTGAAAACAAAGAGATTCTAGGTAGAAAATGGGCGAATGTTCACACAAGATTTAAGCGCCAGACTAAGCATGTCATAAGGGGAACAGGGATGGTAGATCCCGAAAACCCCGCTTTGACAAAATACGGAGGAGGCGCATCAAGTTTCGAGAGCAAGCTAACTCAATCCTACGCAAAGCTACGTCAGCTAGCGCAAGAGAATTCGGTAAGCGAAGCTCACCGGGTCAAACTTACGTATGGAGGGATGACTCCAGAACGTATGCGTGGCGGCTTAGAAGGTGACGAAAAGGCTATTATTCCTTTAAATGATCCAAACATACTCGATATTATCGAATCGCAAGCAGGGTCTCACTGGAGAAACAACAGCCTGCTTCATATGACACAGCTGAAAAACGATTTGGAAAAAAGAGTAGCTGGCGGCTCTCTTGGTCCTGAAGACCTGTCGGGTGCGCAAGCGCGATTAAAACAATACGAAGAGTCGATGATATGGGCTAGGTATCTTGAAACGATTAGGATGCAGCCCGGCCAATATGGTAAATACATACTTAGAGACATAGAACAACTTTCTGAAACAAGGGCTGGAGGTTTAGACAAACAAACCTTTAACCAAATGCAAATGCAGAAAGAGCGTCAGGCAAGAGGTAGAAGTCTTGAACTGACAGCTAAGCATTCAGGACTTTCAGGACTGGTTGATTACTTAGGCTATGCCTTTAGTCCTTTTGAGCAATTTGAAGATCAAATGCTTAAAGGCAAAGTTGCTGAAATGAGGGAGCAAGGATATTCAGAATCACAGATCGCCAGTTTTGTGGGCGAGGTGAAAAAACATAACTCAATCGCTACCGCCATGACAGAAAGTGTAGCGGCTAATCCGGTGACTAAAGCTCTCGGTAAAGTTGGCATCAGTATGGAGCAAGTGCTTGGGTCTGGATTGCAAGCACTAAAAGGTTTCTACCATCTATCAGCGGGTGAAGAAAGAGCAGCAGCAATAGAGTTTGGAGCTGCGGCAGTTAGTTTTGATGAAGGTCTTAACGCTCTTGAAGCTTTGCCCGATTGGAACAAACAGCATGTAAGCAAGGTTGAAGAAAGATGGAAGGCCGAACTTGGGTTAAGCGATAAAGAGGTTGGAAATAGATCACGCGCTCTTATGATGGCTGATATAGCATCTATGTTCGTTGTGCCTCCGGGACTGCTTGCAAAAGCTGTAACGGCGCCGATAAAGCTTGGGAGGAAATTGACACCAACAGTAGTAAGAGCAGCTATTGCTACACAAAGAACCGCCAAGAAAACTCTGTTCGGAGCTGGAGAAACAGGTGCGGCTTTATCTAGAGGTGGAAAATCTGGCGCAGGTTTGCCTAAATATATTGGTGACGATTTTGCAACCGCAGGGAAGCTAACACCGAATCAAATCGCAAAAGCGGAAGTAGTCACCGATTTACGTGGGCCTGTAAGACCAAAGTCGGGTGTGCAGCATAGCGCTAATAATCCAATTAGACAAAATGCCATTGCTAATTATAACAGGGCAAATCCCGAATCAATGGTAAGTAAATTTGATGAGCTTCCAGCATGGGCTAAGCGAGACGCTGTGAATGCGGAGACCGCAGCACGAAAACTTGGAGAAATGCGAGATAGTCTTGGCACTTTCTTCAAAAAAATGACAGACACAGACAAATCAGTCGTAAAAGGAGGTGTAACAGCTGACGCTCTTAGTGTAAATAAAAGAACAGGTGTAGCAACACCATACAAGAAAACTCCTTTCCAAGATGCGGATGCTATGTCGGGGGTAGTGTCAAAAGCTGATGCTGATGCAGCTATAACAAAAACTCTTAAAGACGCAGAAACTACCGGAATGATTGATGATATCTCTGCGGGTATAGACGCTGATAGAGCAATAGTTAGAAAAACAATTGATGATGCTATTGTGCGTCCTAAAATTAGTCAGCAAGAAATTGTACGAGCCAACATGGAGCAAACTAGGATACCTCGTCATGGAGGAGTAGTTGAAGGACCTGCTGGTCCAGTTGCGTTAGACCCTAGTCAAGCCGGTTCTCGCTTTGCGACAACAAAAGCTGATGTTATCTCTGTTGGAGGTGTTGGAGACGATGTTACTAGAGGTGCTACAAAAACTACAGGTCCACACTCACGGTTCGATGCTCACCTACAGTCTCAGAAAAAATTAGCAGACATAAGGTCGCAACTTAAAGATCCAAACTTAACCCCTGAACGAATGGCAGCGCTTAAGCGTCTTGAGTCTCGTTATAGTGGCTCTATCCAAACAAGAAGTACAAAAGCCACCGATATCTCGGGTCCCACAGGTCTACAAGGCACAGGATTAAGTACTCGTCGTAATGTTATTGATAGGGCAGTGGCGAGAGAAAAAGTTGTCAATAACATTGTAGAATCAGCTACGGACAACACGATTCCAAGAGCTACCCAGACCAAATTCACTCCTGCATCCACCGCCGCAGACCCTGCGACTACAGCAAAAACAAAAACTTTTGCTGGAAAGATGAATGAAAAAGGCCGAGGGTCAATACGTAAAGAAGATTTGGATACTGTTGAGATGAGGACTAAAACAAGTCCTGATGATGCGTATATAGATCAGGCGGCTACGCAGCAACAAGCTATTAATATACAAAAACAGTTACAACAATTTGAGGCAACTCAAGTAGCATCGACTCCAACAACTGCTGGGGGTAGAAGTGCCAAACGAGCCGCAAATCAACAGGCAAGTGATAATGCGGCAGCACTGGCAGCAAAGAGGAAGGAGCTTTATGAAGCAGCAGGCTTTGGTTCTGAAAAAGAATATAGAAAAGCTCTCGAAAAAGCCCAAGCTAATTCAATGTTTGATACATCTAAAGGAAACGTAGATGTAAGAACAGCAGATGTACAGGCAAGTGATGAAGCAATCGCTCTTAATCGTGACAGGAAAAGACTTTTCAACATAAGAGAGAGACTCCAAGACAGAAGAAGTTTAAGTGGTGAAGAATTACAAAGATTGGAGCAACTGGAGTCAACTTATGATAAACAAGTTAAGTACGCGAAAGGTTTACTTGAAGGAAAAATAGCACGCGGTGAACGTCTTACTTACACGCGTAAGGCAAAACAAGCTGCGGAAGCTGAAGAAATGATAACGATTTACCGTGGTCTTGGAGATGATGGTGGCGAGGCCCTTTCCAATTGGTGGACTACAGACTTAGAAAAGGCAATGAGTTTCACAGGGAGAGAATCTGGGTCTTTGGTTTCTGTCAAAATTCCAAAATCAGCTGTGAAAAAATTTGATGTTAAGAGTCTTAACGAAAGCCTTCAACTGCAAAAACAAATGGATGCTGGTGGAATTTCTCAAGATGCATTTGATGCTTTGGGGGTTTCTAAGTCTAGGTTGGAAGAGATTGAAAGAATCGCGATTGCTGCTAAGGGCCAGAAGGAGACAGATTTTGGTCTAGAAATGTTCTTCTCACAAGATTTTCTTAATCAGTTGAAAGGCTCGAAAATGAAGAGGCTTGACGTTGCTGATTTGGGTCTGGGTCCGACAGCGAAGAGGCCAAAAATGCCGAAAGGTGCGCAAGGATCTATGCCTTCCCCTGAACAGATGAAAGAGTTTACGAAGCTCAACCGTAAGGTCACTGCGGACCATTTTAAACGTAAAGAAACAATATTAGATGCGGCGAAAGATTTATTTAAGACTCAGGGATATGCTAAGGGTGGCATTGTATCTTACTTTAATTCTGGTGGACCGGCTATGGGAACAGATACGATTCCTGCAATGCTCACACCCGGAGAGTTTGTTGTAAGAAAAGCCGCTGTAGATTCTGTAGGTGTAGAAACACTTAGAGCTATAAATAATATGGGCAAAGGCTCAACAAGTTCTAAGCCTAAGAAAAGAGCTGGAGTTAACTACTTAGCTAATGGTGGTCAAGGTGAAGCCTCTGGGTTGAGAATGCCAACTCTAGATGTAAAAGACTTTAATACAGCTATAAGTAAATTTGATAGCTCTGTTGATAGACTTGAAAAAATATTCGGCAACGGCATACAAATGACGCACAATTTTGAGGACATGAATGTTATTGTAACAGTAAACGGAAACTTTGGTGATGATGACGGTGAATTAAGTAACGGAATGCAGAGAAGAATTAACAGAGAAGTTAGAAAGGGTATAAATGACTTTATAGACAGGTCATTCCCAGATATACCTAGAATGGACATAGCTTAAAGGAATAACCAATGGCTGATTCTTCAAAAGATCTCGGCTTAGTCATGTTTGGAAGCGTTGCTCGCATGACGGAGAGGGAGATATTTCCAAGCGGTGTCAATAGGGAATTTGGATACTGGCGAGGAAGTGAAAACAAAAAGATCGTAAATAAGTTTAATAAGCTTTATATGCCTCTTGAGGGTAGCGGTCTGTATTCTGGTTCTCCTGTTGTAAAAGCTAAAAAAGATACTGCAAGCAATGCTAGTGGATTAAGTTGTGACCCAGAAGGTTGCGCTTGGATGTTTGATGGTTCTGATTGGTCTTTATATGAAGACCTATGTGGGTTAAGACCTACAGCATACGATGCTACTTGTGGATGCACAGAACCTCCTGAAGGCGGTGGTTTTATGGGCGACATAAAATCGACTGCATGTGTTGGCGGTGTTGGTGGAGGTGGAGGTTCAACCGCTGATGGAGACTCTGCTGGTGACGGATTTGCTGTATGGCAAAGAGCCGGAGACCTCGTAGATATAATTGGTCAAGAGGCTATACAAGAAAGATGTCTATTCCTTTCCCAACGAGCTAATGTAAATCTTGGAAGCGGCGTTAGTCTAGCAAACGCAAAAGGGTTTACTGTCTATTCAAAAATACTACCTAGTGGTGATATCAGTGATACAATCATCCTAGCTCAACACAAAGAAAACCCAGCAAAATTCGTTCTTGGTTGTGACTTTGATGGTAGGTTCTATATTCGTGCCGATGGAAATATAGAAGGTGCAAACACTGCTTTTACTGCTAAGTCAGCAAAGAGTTATCAAGAATACAAATATCCTGCGCATGTAGTTGGTGTTTTTGCTTCTGGAGACTCAAAACTAAAGATATATGTAAATGGTATTAATGAGGGCGAGTCTCAGGTATTTAAAAGAGATCTAAGCGGTGCTGACAATACAGACATTATTTTAGGTAAAAGAGGTTTTGCTATATCTGAACGTGGTTACACGGGATGGGTAGATGAAGTAGGTATTAGTAGCAAGAGCTTTAGTGACGAAGAAGTTAGTCAGTTTTATAATAGCACTTTTGGCGTTACAGATATTATTAAAAGTTACTCTCCTCCTACAGGAGCTGCTTTTGACGCTGGATTATTTGCTGCTGACTTTGATGCTAAAGATAAAGACTTCATAGAATTTACCGTAGCTTCTGGTAATAGCGAAGGCGCTCTTGGTGGAGCTTTTGACCCAAATCTTTGGGGTAATTCTAATTACGCTGTATCTTCTGTGTTAAGTATTAGGATTGAAGAAGCGCCGCCAAACTTCCATCAGTTAGATACCGTAGCTGTTGATGTGTGGGTTGAAAATGCCACAAACCATCCAAGCGGAGCAAAATTCACAGCAGCGCTAGTGCATAAAGATGCAGAAAAACCTATCAATACAAGCAGGAGTCTCAATTGGTACGCTAGTGGCGTAATGATTCCTTCTGGAGATAGACAAAAAATAACTTTTGAAGCGCCACTAAATGGGTCGGATACTTTCTTCCCAGACGGCGCTATCCCTTTCAAAGATGATTTTGGAAAACATAATTTAGACCTTACAGTATTCTATCCAGAGTACGACCATCCATACGATGCTGAATTCAAAATATATTCTACCAAAATAAGATATACGTCGTTTGACAGGTATCTTGGATTCAACAACATTGACGGATCTATATTAAATGGAGCGTCTTTAGGATTAAATAACGGTCAAGACCAACCCCTGTTTGTGGATGGGGGTTTGAAGGCTAAGGCTTCTGGTGATTTGAGACTTACTGTGTTTGCAGACAAAGCAGCACAGAGTATGCCTTTGGTTTTAAACCAAGATGCTAAAACTAGCATGGGCGATACGGGTCATGGGTATCTAACTGCAAATGGCGCGGTCTTGATAAACCAGAATATGAACCTTAGTCTTCTTGGCGCTATTGAAAGAATGACTAAGACGTTGTTTATTGGTGGTAAAGTATTCACCGTAAACAACAACTTAAATTTGGAAACTAAGGGTGGTGTTAATATATATCCATATATACAAAAAACACTTCCCATCTTAATTGCTACAGAGCCGGGTTCTGGAATTTTTGAAGCTAGCATGAATCTAGCTCTCCCCAAAGTCAATCCGGCTAAGTTAAATGTTGACTTCCCTCAGTTTATTGAGGGTGAGCGACCAGTTGCAACAATGCCTCTGTATGTAAAAACAGCAGAGAGTGGAGTTACAACATTCCCGATATCATTATTAGGACCTTCTGTATATAAGAAGAATGAATCTATGAATCTTTATATGCAACCTGATAGTCCACAATTTTTAGCCAGAGGAAAGAGGCTTTCTGGGTCTCCCACAGTTAAGCAAAATAGTAATTTTGATTTAGTAACAGTAGGTAAAGCTACTTCAAGTGGAACTATGGATTTAGTGATAACATCCGTAAAGGCTAGTGGTAATTGGAATACAACTTTATACAGTCAAGGTTTTAGAACTACAGATTAGGTGACAATATGCCAGTTTATTTTAGAGGTGACGATCCAGACCAAGATTGTTATTTGACACCAGCTCCTTTTGTAAGTATAGACAAAAATTACGAAAGAGCTGGCGATGGTCAAATACTTGGAGTTAGATATGTAATAACTTTAGAAGGCAGTATGGTTGCTGATAGAGGATCTCCGTCTACTCATGAAGACGCAACTAATGGATGGTTGACAGACAGTGCGGACAAGATCATTAACGATCATGTACATGCCCACTCTTATACTGACATTATGAAAAAGCAGCAGCTTATGAGAAAGCTGTTTTCTAAACGTAATGAAGGTGGAATTTTATATATATCCGCTCCGTTTACCGGAGGCGCAACAATAAGTTGTCATGTAGAAATAATTGGTGTTAGTTTTCCGCAGCAGCCACCGGGACAAGTTCTTGTTCAACCATACAGTATAACATTTGAAACCTCTGCTCTTAGCGGTGCTGGTATAACTGACCCAGACGACATGAGTATCAAACATCAGCTTGTGTCTGCTGCTTCTGAGAATTGGGATATACAGGAAGATACTGGCAGGAATTTTATAAACCATAAAGATGACGGAGGGTTCAAAAACACATATGGAACTTACACCGTGACCCATACTATTAGCGCTACCGGCAGAAGAAAATTTAGCAGTGATAATAGAGGAATGCAACCAGAAGCGTTTGGTAGAGACGCTGGACGTAGTTCGGAAGACGGATTTTTTAACAGGTTAGATACTGATGGTCAAGCTTGGGAACAGGCTAGAGATTTTTGCCGTAGAAAGTTGATGCATGGTGTTCATATTCACAATCCTTCCAGTAGTGATGGAATAGACCTTACAAAATATGGGGCAAATATACCGTGGGAGTTAGATGATGAACACGACCTTACGGGAGCCACGATAGATGGTTACTATGCCTTTAACTACACAAAGACGGAATCCATTGGAGAGATGGATGGGACTTTTAGTGTAACCGAGACGTTTGATTTACTTCCACAAAACACCATAGCTATAGAGACTATGGAGGTACAAAAAGGTAGAGATGCAGGACATGGTAAGTCAACGGTAACAATAACCGGAACTATTGAAGGTGTGAACCTAGCACCTGTAATAGACGGAAAAATAAAAACAGCAAACTCTACTCATAATTTAGAATCAGCAAAAGCTAATAATAATGGATTTGATAAATTTACCAACGCAAAGACTAGGCTAGGCCAGATAAAACCAATACTTT
>CEQK01003548.1_pt1 | contig 34074 bp, 32 predicted proteins | sample 531051 | NCBI WGS metagenome assembly CEQK01 (sample SAMEA2621229, study PRJEB7988) | marine metagenome | biome: marine biome (ENVO:00000447); feature: deep chlorophyll maximum layer (ENVO:xxxxxxxx); material: "saline water (ENVO:00002010), including plankton (ENVO:xxxxxxxx)" | depth 150 m
AATGAAACGCCGCTCCGAGGTTGGCGACAAGAGGCAGATTGTCCCTTCGTCATGCCCTGACTTGGTCCGGGCAGCCATTCCTTGATGTCCCCAACAGTGCATGTCACCCGCACGAAACGAAAAAGGCAGGCCAATGGCCTGCCTTTCCGATCTGTGATGAAAGCGCTGACGCTTACTGCGCGGCGAGCAGGTTGTCGCGGGTTTCGGCACGCTGGTCGGCAGCGGCCTTCTGCACCGCCCCCTGAACCTTTTCGAAGGCACGCACCTCGATCTGACGCACGCGCTCGCGGGAGATGTCGAACTCGCCGGAGAGTTCCTCCAGCGTGATCGGGTCCTCGCGCAGGCGGCGGGCTTCAAAAATGCGGCGTTCGCGCTCGTTGAGCACGTCCATGGCATCCGACAGCATCGAGCGGCGGTTCTCGAGTTCATCCTGCTCAACGAGCATGTCTTCCTGGCTGTCGGAATCATCCACCAGCCAGTCCTGCCACTGTCCGCTCTCGCCCTCGCTCGCCTTGATCGGCGCGTTCAGCGAAGCGTCGCCGGACAGACGGCGGTTCATCGAGATGACCTCCTCCTCCGACACGTTGAGCGTGGTGGCGATTTCGGAGACCTGCTCGGGCTTGAGATCGCCGTCCTCGAGCGCCTGGATGCGGCCCTTCACCTTGCGCAGGTTGAAGAACAGCCGCTTCTGGTTGGCGGTGGTGCCCATCTTCACGAGCGACCACGAGCGCAGGATGTATTCCTGGATCGAAGCCTTGATCCACCACATCGCATAGGTCGCCAGACGGAAACCGCGCTCGGGATCGAATTTCTTCACCGCCTGCATGAGGCCGACATTGCCCTCAGAGATCACTTCCCCGATCGGCAGACCGTAACCGCGATAGCCCATGGCGATCTTCGCCACGAGACGCAGGTGGCTCGTCACCAGTTTGTGGGCAGCCTGGGTGTCCTCATGCTCGGCATAGCGCTTGGCGAGCATGTATTCTTCCTGCGGCTCCAGCATGGGAAACCGCCGGACTTCGGCGAGATATCGATTAAGACCGTTTTCGCCGCTGGAAACGGTCGGCAATGTTGCCTGGGCCATATCAGCACCCTCCTGAAAATCATCGGCTCCCTGAAGGCGAGCCGTTACGCCCGGCCGGAAACGCGCCGGGACTATCCATGTGACAGATAATAATGGCGATTTCGGGGTTCAAGAGCGGGGATAGTAACATGCGCGTGACGAAGCTTGGCGTGATCCGCGCGACGGAACGGTTCCGTTAGGTATAATAGTCCTGACTATAGCAGATAAGGTACGGCCTCCAGCTATCTGGATATTCTTTCGCAAGAGGTATTCGGATCGAAAAGGTTGAGCGGACATCGGTACATATGACGTTACCACCGGGCGCCATCTACATTAACAACTTCCTCAGTCCTGGCGAGGAAGCCGACATAACTCGCCTGCTTGATGAAGGCCGGTGGAACAGCGAGCTCAAGCGCCGTGTGCAGCATTTCGGCTATCGCTATGACTACAAGGCACGGGCAGTGACGCAGGTTTCCTATCTGGGACCACTGCCTTAATGGCTTGAGAGGCTTGGAACACGCCTCGTCGCGTTCGGATTGTTCGAGGCCGCGCCAGATCAGATCATCGCCAATGAATATCTGCCAGGGCAAGGCATCAGCGCTCACATCGATTGCGAGCCGTGCTTTGATGACACCATCGTTTCACTCAGCTTGCTTTCCCGCTGTGAGATGATCTTTCGCCACAGGGAAAGCGGCAGGAGATCGTCCATCATTCTCGAGCCGCGCTCCGCTTTGGTTCTGAAGGAGGACGCGCGTTATCTCTGGACCCATGAGATCCCGGCGCGCAAGAGCGATCCGATGAATGGGATCAGCGTCCGGAGGTTCCGACGGATCTCGCTGACCTTCAGAAAGGTCATCCGCGCCTCATAGCGCACTAGCGCGCCGCCCTCCCCTTTCCCTGTTCCTGCCCTAATTTCCGGTCAACGTCCGCTTACCCAACCGGAGACAAGGCCGCTGTTTTCGTTCGAGACCTATCATGTCGTTCTCGCCGCGCTCGGTGTGATCATCATCGCCGCCCGCTGGTTGCCGCGGCTGGTGTCCAACCGCGAGCCTGCTTCCGCGCCGCTGATGATCATCTTCGGCGTCATTGCCGGGATTATCATCGCCCCGTTGCCGGAATTTGCCGATCCACGTTCGAACCCGCTGCCGTGGGAAGTGGTGAGCGAGCTGACCGTCATCATCGCACTGTTCGGCGCCGGCATGCGGATCGACAAGCTGGGACCGATTTCCAAATGGGGCCCGACGGCGCGGCTCCTGGGGATTTCCATGCCGATCACGATCGCTGCTGTTGCGCTTCTGGGCGTATGGGCCGGCGGACTGACCATCGCTGGCGCAATCCTGCTCGGCGCTGTGCTCGCCCCAACCGATCCGGTGCTGGCCGCCGATGTGCAGGTGGGCCCGCCGCAGGAAGGGGCGGAGCACCCCGTCCGCTTCACGCTGACCACGGAAGCAGCGCTCAATGACGGGCTCGCCTTTCCCTTCGTCTATCTCGGACTGCTGGTTGCGGCCGAAGGTTTTTCGCCCGGCATCTGGGGGCTCCAATGGGTCGGGGTCGACGTGGTCTACCGGATCTTCATGGGCGCATTGATGGGTTGGGGCGGCGGCAAGCTGCTCGGCATACTGCTGTTTTCATTTCCACGCCGCTCGGCTGTTGCCGATACGAGTTCCGGTGTGATCTCGCTGGCCGGCGTGCTGCTCTGCTACGGCTCCACCGAAATGGTCCACGGCTACGGTTTCATCGCGGTTGCAGTGATGGGCCTGACGCTGCGGCGGCAGGAAGCCGACCACGCATTTCACCGGCGGCTCCACGACTTCTCGGAATCGCTCGAACATGCCCTGACCGCCGTGCTGCTCGTCGCCCTCGGCGTGGTCCTGCCGTTGCTGTTCCAGGACCTCCAATGGTCGCACGTCCTGATCGCTCTGGTGCTGATCTTCGGTATCCGTCCGCTTGCCGGTGCGTTGGGACTGGCCCGTGCCAATTTCTCACGCAACGACTGCATGGTCACGGCCTTTTACGGCGTTCGCGGTATCGGCTCGATCTACTATCTCTGCTACGCCGGCAGACACATGGAGTTCATCAACGAGGGCCAACTCTGGTCGCTCGTCGGCCTCACGATCCTGCTGTCGACCATGTTCCACGGGTTTTCTGTCGGCTGGGCCATGGACAAGGTGAGCGACGAGAAGGTTTGAAGGACAGCCGGTATCACTCCACCACGCCGCCCCGCAGACCGGGACCGAAGGAACTCGACATCCGCAGCCACGTGATCTCCAGATCGCCTTCAAGATAGTCATGCCTTTCTTCGAGAAAAGATGCGACATGCGGCTCCGAGAAATGTTCTTTGAGATCGTCGATCGATCGCCATGCCTCGTAGAATACGAAGCGGGAGCGGTCCGCACGGTCGCGGTGGACATGATAGGCCAGCGAACCAGCTTCCCGGCGCGTCGGGGCGACCATCGAGACCAGTCGCGCCTCCAGCGCATCCGCCTTTCCGGTTTTGGCACGGGCGGAACCGACAAGTGCGTAGGGGCCTGTCTCATCAGAGTCGGGCAGCGGCAGATCAGGGGCGGTTGTGGACACAACGATACTCCAATGGTACGAATTTCATCATACCAATAGAACCAAATAAGGTAAGGCGCAAGCCTTACCTCGGACGATAGATGATGGCAGACAGCGACAGCATTCCAGACACTAACAACATCCAACTGGGCGACATTCTTTCGGCGCTTGCCGACCCGTTGCGCCGCCAGGTCATTGCCGTTCTTGCCGATCTTCCGGACGGAACGGAGCGTACCTGCGCCTCGTTCGAACTACCGGTCAGCAAGGCGACCCTGACCCATCATTTTCGCGTCTTGCGGCATTCCGGCCTGATCGAGCAGATCGACCGAGGCAACAGCCGTGCCGCCCGGCTCCGGCGCTCGGATATCGACACCCGTTTTCCGGGGCTTCTCGACATCATCCGCGCTGAAACGTAAGGGCAGGCGCGTCGGCTGCGGCAGGATGCGCTCTACTCTGTCTAGCGAGGAGACGGTTTAGCGGCCTCAGGCGGGCTGGGCCGTCAGCTTCGGCTGGCGCATCAGCAGAAAGATGGCCGGCAGCGTGACCAGATACATGGTGATCCCGTAAACCGCCGAGGGCAGCGCATAGTCCGGCATGGCGGTGCCGGCGATCACCGAGGCGACGGTGATGCCAAGCGTTCCGTTCTGCACCCCGCCCTCGATAGCGATGGTCGCGGCCTGTGCGCCGCCCAGCCCCAGACTACGGGCGAGATACCAGCCGAGCGCCAGAAGAATGATGTTGAAGACGACGAGGATCGGGCCGAGGATGGTGAAGTTTGCCATGAACAGCGCCCAGTTGGCAGCCAGCGCGCCTAGGAGAACGATCACGAAAATCACCGCGGAGGCCGCGAAGAAGTAGCGCTCGGCGCGCAGTGTGAAGGTGGGTGCGAAGCGACGCGTGAGCATGCCGAGCACGACCGGAACAGTGGTGATGACGAACAGACTGATCGCCAGTCCGGTGATATCGACCGACAGTTCGCCCAGATCGAGGAAATAGCTCGAGGTTGCACCGATCAGCAGCGGCACGGTAACGACCGACAAAAGGCTGACCACGGCGGTCAGCGTGACCGACAGCGCCACATCCGCACGGGCGAAACGGCTCAAGAGATTGGTGGTCGCCCCGCCCGGGCAGAAGGCCAGGATCATCACGCCGAAGGCGAGATGCGGCGGCAGGTCGGCAAATGCCAGAAGGCCGAAAGCAATGATCGGCAGCAGGATGACCTGAGCAACAAAGCCAATGATAAAGGCCTTCGGCGCGGTGGCGATACGGGCGAAATCGGCCACCGTCAGGCCGAGTCCGAGCGAGAACATGATGATGGCCAACGATACCGGCAGGCCCACGCTGATGAGTGTCGATTCCACGGGTTGGCTCCTCCCACCGTTCCGTCCTTCGAAAATGTGCCCGTCACCTCAGTGCGGGTGAATGCCCTTGCGGCTCGTCGAAATCAGCACATCCCCGCATCCGTCCTCCTCTGACAGCTTACGTGAACGCACATTTCGTCAAGCTCTTATAGGGCAGATCCGCTCCGGACGCGAGGCGGGCAATAATTCCGCAGAGCGCCTCGCCTAGCCGGCGTCGAGACCGACGAACGCCGCACGCACCTGTTCGATGTCCTCTGGCATGTCCGCCTCGAAGCGCATGACTTCGCCGGTGGACGGATGTTCGAAGGCCAGCAGCCAGGCATGCAGCGCCTGCCGGGGGAAACGGTCGATGACCTTTGCCGCATCCTCCGGAAGCTTCTTCGTCTTGGTGCGGAAGGACATTCCGTAATCGCGGTCGCCGATCAGCGGATGGCCAATATGGGCCATGTGCACGCGGATCTGGTGCGTGCGCCCCGTTTCAAGTCGGCATTCGACAAGGCTTGCCAGCGACGTGGCGTCGGGCTGCTCGCAATAGCGCTCGATCACCGTGTAATGCGTGACTGCATGGCGCACATCGTCGCCATTGTCGGTACGCACGGCGCGCTTGAGCCGGTCCTTGCCGCGTCCAAGAGGAGCGTCGATCGTGCCGTTGAGCGGATCTGGCCGCCCCCAGACAATTGCCTTGTAGGCGCGTTCGAGATCACCCGTCCGGCCGTGATCGGCGAACTGATCGGCCAGATGGCGATGGGAGAGATCGTTCTTGGCGATGACCATCACGCCCGACGTGTCCTTGTCGAGCCGGTGGACGATGCCGGGGCGTTTCACCCCGCCGATGCCCGAGAGACTGTCGCCGCAATGATGGATGAGCGCATTGACGAGCGTGCCAGTCCAGTTGCCCGCAGCCGGATGAACCACAAGACCCGGCGGCTTGTTGATGACGATGATATCGGAGTCTTCGTAAAGCACCTCGAGCGGAATATCCTCGCCTTGGGGAACGGGATCCTCGGCTTCTGGCAGCATGATCTCGATGCGATCACCGTCATGAAGCTTGCGGTTGGGCTCGGTCGAAGGCGTGCCGTTGACCGACACGTGACCGTCCTTGACAAGCACCTTGATCCGCGAGCGCGAATAGTCGGGCGCGAGTGCTGCGGCGATCCATGCGTCAAGACGCCCTCCCGCACCTTCGACAACCAAGGCTTTCAACTCGCCCGCGCTTTCGTTAAAGGGAGACGCACCGTCCAACTGACCGACCTGCCTTTCAGGGATTGAGAATGACCAGACCGATGACCGACGAACTCGAGGAAAAGCCGCTCGATCCAGAAATGGAGAAAGTGCGGCGCAAGATGGTCCGGCTGCTCGCCGTATCGATCGGCATCATGTTTGTCGGTGTTATGGCCGTGCTGGCAGCGATTGTCTACAAGTTCACCCGCCCGTCCGAAGATGTCGCGACCCTTCCGGCAGCATCGAGCACCGCCACCACCGCGCCTAGCAGTACCCCGCTGGTTGATCGCATCGACCTGCCGCAAGGCTTCGACGTGATCTCCATGTCGGTCGACGGCAACCGGATCGCGTTCTTCGGCACCACCAATGGCGCAAGCCAGGTGCTCGTCTATGACGCCTCCTCCGGTTCGCGCCTCGGCACCATCGAGGTCGGCCAGTAAGGCATGAGCGGAGCGAGGATCCCGATCCGCATCAGCGCCCCGGACGATCCGCGTATCGCGGAATTCGTCTCGCTGAGGGAGAAGGATATCGCCGGCCGTGGCGACCGCTTCATCGCCGAGGGCAAGGTGGTGCTCAATGCCCTCCTGTCTCTTGGCGCGACCGAACGGTTCTCCGTGGAGAAACTTCTCGTTCTGGAAAATCGGCTCGAGGGCGCGGGCGAGATCATCGACAGGCTCGATGACGACGTGCCGGTCTATGTCGCCGACCGCGCGGTCATGGACGCAATCACCGGCTTCGCCATGCACCGCGGCGTTCTGGCCTTGGGGCGTCACGCCCCTCCCCCGGATCTCGCGAGCTTTCTCGAGGAATTACCTGCGGAAGCCCTCGTCGTCGCCTGCTGCGGAATCTCCAACCACGACAATATGGGCGCGATCTTCCGCAACGCCGGCGTCTTCGGCGCCGACGGGGTTCTTATCGACACGACCTGCTGTGCGCCGCTCTATCGCAAGGCCATCCGCGTCTCGGTTGGGGCTGCGTTGCGCGTACCTTTCTGCAAGGGCGGTGATGCGGGAGACCTGCTGACCGCGCTGGACAAGGCCGGTTTTGAGACCATCGCGCTCTCCCCGAGCGGCACGACCGATATCGCGGACACGAAGCCCGGCCGGCGAACGGCGCTGGTTGTGGGTGCGGAAGGGCCAGGCCTGCCAGCCGACATCCTCGCCCGTGCAACGACCGTCCGCATTCCGCAGGCGCCAGGCATGGATTCGCTCAACGTCGCTACCGCGACTGGCCTGGCGCTCTGGCAGGTTGCACGCGCCATGGAACGGCTCAGCTGATATTACGTTAGATTGCGGCGGCTCAGTTCGCAGAGGCCTCGAGCCGGGCCTTGGCGCGCGCGGCGAGGCTCATGCCCGCGCCATCGATCTTGTTTTCGCTACCCGAAAGAATGCGGTTGATCGGTCCGTTCTCGCCGTCACGGCGAACCGTCAGGTCGATCATCAGAGCGGCGATCTCCGCGATTTCGTTGCGAAGCCCGTCGTCGCCACCGGGCTTGTCGGCCTTCTTCAGCTGCTCGGCGAGCGCAGTCTGGCGCAGACGCAGATGTTCGATCAGCTCCTCGTCGCTGCGCTTTTCATCCGCTTCCGACATGTCGTCCTTGGCCGCTGATTTACGCTCGGCCTGTTTCTTGCTCCGGGATTGTGGCGTGGCAGATGTCTCGTCCAAAGCCTCCGCGTCAGGCGTCTCCTGAGCCTTCTTGATCGGCGTCACGGATGCGGTAGCAGCGCTACGGGCCGCATATTTTTCTGCCTGGGCTTCCGCCTTGGCCATAGCCCTCTCATGCGCCTTGCGCTCCCGCTCGCTTGCGGCTTCGCTTTTGGCCAGATCCTTTTCGAGAGCCTTGCGCTCCTTCTCAGCGGCCTTCAGGTCGTTCTCGGCTTCCTTCAGGTCCTTTGAAAGCTTGGCCTTCTCTTCCTTCAGGCGCGCCACTTCGGCGTTGCGATTTTCCAGCGACTGCTCGCGGTCAGACAATGTCGCGATCGCCTTTGCCAGGCGCTCATCAAGACTCTTGACCCGCTCGGCTTCCTGCTTGAGCCGAATTTCGGCTTCGCGTCCCGAGGCCGTCCGGGTGCGCAGATCCTCGCGCAATTGGGCGCGCTCGTCGCGCAGCGACTGGATCTGTGACTTGAAGTTTTCGATCTCCGTATCGCGGGTGGCGACGTCGATCTTCATCTCCTCGATGCCGCCTTCGAGACGATTGATCTGATGGCGAAGATTATCGATCTCGCTGATCCGCTCCTTGACCTCGCGGCCTGCCTTCGCGGCATCACCGGTCAAGGTTTCGAGCTTGGTATCGCGGTCCCTGATCTGGGAACGGAGCGTGCCAGCTTCCTCGGAAGCTTCGGCATTCTTCTGCGACAATGCGAGAACCTGCTCGCGCGCCTCGGCAAGCTTTTCCTCGAGCTTGACGTTCTTTTTCAGCTGGACGGCGGTGCGATCACGCTCGTTGCGCAGATCGACTGCGAGCTTGGCCTTTTCGGCAGCGAACGCCGCACGGGCAAAATCCTTCTCCGCCTTCACCTCTGCAGCCGACAGAGGCACGCTGGCGCGCATGCGCCTTTCGGTAAGTGTAACGATGCGACGGTGAATAACGGGCGCAAGCAGCAAAGCGATAAGAGCGGCAGCGAGAAACCCAAGCGCGAATTGCAGCAGAAACCCGATCACGACCGAAATTATCCCGTTAGTTTGCGCCCCGCGCCAGCTTTAAACACGGTTCCACGGTGGCGGGCAAGTAGAGACCTCTTGCACATCAGCGGAAAAAAAGAGGGCGGCCATAGGGCCGCCCAGTTGGTCAGACATCTCAGGAGGGATCAGAAAGGATTCCAGGTCGGTCGCGGCGTCATCTTCAGATAGCCGACATTGATACCGAGACGGGCGCCGACACCGGTGCGGATCGGGACGACCAGCATGCCGTCGCGCTGAAGCACCGTCATGCCAAGTCCGGCAACGATGAAGGCCGAGCCGCTGACGCCGCCGAAACGGCCGTACATGCTCTCGATCGCCGGCAGATTATAAACGAGCATCATGGTGCGGTTGCCGTCGCCGCCATAGTCGATGCCGATCGATGGGCCCTGCCAGAATACTTCGTGCTGGCCGGCATTCTTGGTGTAGAGGGCGCCCTCGCCATAGGTCAGGCCACCGATGAAGGCGCCGGACGCTTCCTGGCCGAGAATGTAGCCGTTCGGCAGACCGTAATCACGGAAAGCCTTCTCGACCAGCTTGGCGAGACCGCCAGAGGCCGAACCGAAGAAGCCGTGTCCGGCATCAACGATCTCCTGGGCGGTGTAATTCGAACTTGCCTGCTGGGCATGGGCCGAAACAGAAAGGCCCGCCACGATGAAAAGGGCCGCGATCAGCCGCCAGGCGGTCATCAGGTTCGAGGTGATGTGTTTCATGGTCGAACTCCTGGTAGAGGCATGACGGCGCGCGCCGTCTGGTTCTTTCCCATTTTGCTACCAGGGTATTAATAAGCGGTTTACCAAATGTGGTGTCATTATGGCTCCAGACATCCCGCCTCCGACGGGCGCGCGGCTGCGACCGGAATCAGGGCTTTCGCTTGCGAAAGATGCGGCTCCGGTGCAGTTTCGGCGTTAATCGGCGATTCGGGACACCAAAGGGACAGGAGACGGCACATGTCGAAGAACCCCAATCTGACACTTTCGGGACCCGACCTGGCGGCATTGCTGTGCAGCCGTGTCTGCCACGACATCATCTCGCCGGTCGGCGCGATCAACAACGGCCTCGAACTGCTCGATGAGGGCGGTGCCGACGAAGACGCGATGGACCTGATCCGCACGAGCGCGCTCAATGCCTCCGTTCGCCTGAAGTTCGCCCGCCTCGCCTTCGGTGCATCGGGCTCGGTCGGCGCGTCGATCGACACCGGAGAAGCCGAAAAGGCCGTCATGGATTTCGTGTCAGCCGACGCCAAGACGGAAGTCACCTGGACCGGCCCGCGTGCGATCATTCCGAAGAACAAGGTGAAGCTGCTGCTCAACCTTTTCCTCGTCGCTTATGGCGCAATCCCGCGTGGCGGCACAATCGACATCACCCTTGATGAGCTGGAAACCACCCCGCAGTTCAAGCTCGTCTGCAAGGGCCGCATGGTTCGCGTCCCGCCGAAGTTTCTCGAGATCCATTCGGGTCAGCTCGAGGAAGCCATCGACGCGCACGCGATCCAGCCCTACTACACCGTGCTTCTGGCCGATGAGGCCGGCATGAAGATCAACTGCTCGGCAAATGCCGAAGAGGTTGTCTTCACCGCCAACCCCGCCTGATCTCACTCTGAGGCGGGCCGTCCTGGCCCGCCACCGCTGTTCAACCAACTGTTAAGTGTGTCTGCTTACCGAATATTCGGTGGTTTCGCTTAGCCTTTACCCAATCCGGGCACACAAGTCCGGCCGGGTGGGGAAGCCCGGTAAGGGTCAAGGAGTGAACAGATGCAACAGCGGTTGATGATCGCAGACGATTCAGCAGTGATCTGCAAGGTGGCAAAGCGGATACTGGGCGGCATGAACTTCCAGGTCGTTGAAGCCTCCAACAGCAGTGAAGCCCTGATGATGTGCGAGGCACAACTGCCCGCAATCCTGATCATCGATGCCGGAATGCCCGATGCGCTCAGCGTCATTCACACCGTGCGTCAGATGCAGGGGGGTGATCGGGTGCGGATCTACTACTGCACCATCGAAAACGACATCAAGGTGCTGATGGTCGGCAAGCGTGCCGGCGCCGACGATTTTCTCACCAAGCCCTTCGACCGCCAGGTCCTCGAGGCGGCCTTCGCCAAATATTCGGTCGCTGCCTGAGCTCTTTGCGAGCGGCGAAATGCCCAATGAAAAAGCCCGCCATCTGCGGCGGGCTCGTTCAGATCAGGCCTGTGCTGACGGGGATAGTCAGCTGACGCTCATGCGATCAGGCGCTTTCGCGGATCTCACTCTCATCCGGCTCGCGCAGCACGTAACCGCGACCCCAGACAGTTTCGATGTAATTCTTGCCACCGGCAGCCGTCGCGAGCTTCTTGCGCAGCTTGCAGATGAAGACGTCGATGATCTTGAGTTCCGGCTCGTCCATACCGCCATAGAGGTGGTTGAGGAACATTTCCTTGGTGAGCGTCGTGCCCTTGCGGAGCGAGAGAAGCTCCAGCATCTGGTATTCCTTGCCGGTCAGGTGGACGCGCTGGGCACCGACTTCGACGGTCTTGGCGTCGAGGTTGACGACCAGATCACCGGTGGTGATGACCGACTGCGCATGGCCCTTCGAGCGACGGACGATGGCATGGATACGGGCGACCAGTTCGTCCTTGTGGAACGGCTTGGTCATGTAGTCGTCGGCACCGAAGCCCAGGCCCCGGACCTTGTCCTCGATACCGGCCATGCCGGAGAGGATCAGAATGGGTGTCTTGACCTTCGACAGACGAAGCGTGCGAAGCACTTCGTAACCGGACATGTCCGGCAGGTTCAGGTCCAGGAGGATAATGTCGTAGTCGTAGAGCTTGCCCAGATCGACACCTTCCTCACCGAGGTCGGTGGTGTAGACATTAAAACTCTCGGACTTGAGCATCAATTCGATGCTCTGCGCCGTGGCGCTGTCATCCTCAATCAGTAGTACGCGCATGTTTATCCCCTTTTCCGCCGCCGCAGAGCCGTGGTCAACGTCATCTAAACGGTACGGTCCAGTCGTTGCCTGATTTGGAGGCTGCCATGGAATGGTTAACAAATTCTGATACGGTTATGCAACCGTTCAGTGGGTGTTAATTTCCATGGGTAGCTTCCTGATTCAAAATCATAAATGGCGATCAATGGAGTTGAGAAATCACTTTAAGATTCTCCTGTAATCGACTCATTCGACTCCGGAAAGGCTTACGAAAAAATCCGTCTTCTCGTTTACCTGCCCTTAAACCATGTCACTTAGTATTAACGATGCCCGTAAACGAATGGTTACCAAGTGGACAATTGGTTAACGCCAGTGCGTGTTTTGGGAATGATTCGAAAAGGGACACCGGAGGGGTATCGCCGGTGCAGCGTCGTAAATGGGTTTCTCTTCACGGGAGTATTGCGTATGAAATCGCGTGAGAGCCTTGTTCGCCTGAAGCAGTTTCAGGTGACTGAAAAGTCTCGCCAGCTGAACCAGATTCAGCTCATGATGGCGGAAATGCAGAAAATGGCAGCCGAGCTGGAATACCAGATCGTCGCCGAGGAAAAGAAGGCGGGGATCAACGATCCGTCGCACTTTGCCTATCCAACCTTCGCCAAGGCGGCGCGCCAGCGTGCCGACAATCTTTCCAATTCGATCCGCGAGCTGCAGGTACAGCTCGATGCGGCCGAAATCGCTCTTGAGGAAGCCCAGGCCGAACACGCCAAGGCTGCAGCCCTGGAAGAGCGAGACAACAAATCCAGCCGCGCGGGCTGACGAGACATACGCGACAGTGACGCTGCACATCTGTGCCGGCGGAAGGAAATCAAAAACCTTCCGTCGGCTTTTCGCGTTCTGATACCGAATTCCTGGGGTTCGATCCCGCCCCGTCGAACAGACCGTTACGGATGCATAGGCCGCAGCCTTGCATCGGCCCTGAAGCTGTGTTGGTTGGGACGCGCCGTTAACGCCTTCGGGATGGAAAGACATCAAATTGAGACTGGTTTTGATCACCTGCCTCGTACTGGCACCCTTCTGCCTGGCGCTCGGGGTGACCCTGCCTTTGATGCGGTTCGAAACGCTTTACGTGTTCGACAGCGCGCCATCCTTGGTCGGGATCGTCAGCAACCTGGCAGCTGACGGCGAATTTGTGCTCGCCGTCATTGTTGCCCTGGTCTCGATTCTTTTTCCGCTCATCAAGCTTTTTGTCATCGCAGCCGAAGCCACCGGCCTGCCGCTCGATCCGGAGGGCCGTTTTTCACGCGCCCTGCCCCAACTTGCCAGATGGTCGTTGATGGACGTGCTGATTGTCGCGCTGGTGATCGTGGCGGCCAAGACCGGCGGCATCGCCACGGCCTTGTCGCAGCCAGGCCTGTGGTTTTATCTGGCCTCGGCTTTGCTCGCCATTATCGCCCACATAGTTCGTGGACGATTGCGGCAAGAGCGGCATTAAGAATAAGGGAATCCGGAAGCTGGCTTCCGGAAGAAGGCAGTCGATGCAAGGCTCGGCGGCGAACCGCCGAGACTGATCCTAGTGGCGGTACTGCTGGATACGCGTGGTGCGCAGGCCGGCCAGACCGTAATCGTTGATCGACGACTGCCAGGAGAGGAATTCCTCCACAGTGAGCGTATAGCGCTCACAGGCCTCCTCGAGGCTCAGCAGTCCACCGCGAACCGCGGCGACAACTTCCGCCTTGCGGCGGATGACCCAGCGCCGCGTATTGGCGGGCGGCAGATCTGCAATCGTAAGCGGACTACCATCGGGTCCGATTACATACTTAACTCGGGGGCGAACCATATCGGTCATTGGACACTCTTACAAACTCAAGACCTAGTGGGATGTAAGCTACCGTTTTGGTTTTAAAATTTGCTAAAGGCACGGCTAAGCTTTTGGTAACGTTTTGGCACACATCGCAGACCTCCCCCGCGCGGCCTTGTTGCCGCCACGCTCAATCTGTATATGTGCGCTCGAAATCAATGAACTTGTCAGCTTGATCGGCGCCTTGAACGCCTTTGAATGCCGGGGTTTGAAGTGAATAGTCTCGATATCGCCAAGCCGCCGCGCGACACGCGCGTGGTGGTTGCCATGTCCGGTGGCGTGGACAGCTCAGTCGTTGCAGGCCTCCTGAAAAAAGAGGGGTATGACGTCATAGGCGTCACCCTGCAGCTCTACGATCATGGTGCCGCTGTCCACAGGGCGGGCTCCTGTTGCGCCGGCCAGGACATCGATGATGCGCGTCGCGTCTCGGAAGCCATCGGCATTCCCCATTACGTGCTCGACTATGAACAGCGCTTCCGCGAAGCGGTGATCAATCCGTTCATGGAAAGCTATGTCATGGGTGAGACGCCGATCCCGTGCGTGGCCTGCAACCAGACGGTCAAGTTCGCCGATCTTCTGGCGACCGCCCGCGATCTGGGTGCCGATTGCCTGGCAACCGGCCACTATATTCGCTCGCGTCATGAGCCGACGGCGGACAATCCGGGACGTCGTACGCTCTACCGGCCGGTCGATTCGGATCGTGACCAGAGCTATTTCCTCTTCGCCACCACCCAGGAGCAACTCGACTTCCTGCGGTTCCCGCTTGGCGAACTGCCCAAGGCGCGCACCCGCGAACTGGCAGAGGAAATGGGTATGGTCGTCGCCCAGAAGGCCGACAGCCAGGACATCTGCTTCGTGCCGCAGGGCAAATATGCCGACGTGATCGGCAAGCTCAGACCCGATTCGCAGCTTGCCGGCGACATCGTCCATATTGACGGACGCGTTCTCGGCACCCATCCGGGCATCGTCAATTATACGATCGGCCAGCGAAAGGGCCTGGGCGTTGCCACAGGCGACCCTCTCTATGTGGTCCACCTCGATGCCCGCTCGAAGCGTGTCGTCGTCGGCCCGCGCGAGGCGCTGGAAACCACCAAGGTCATCCTGCGTGACGTGAACTGGCTGGGCGACACCCCGCTTGAGGCTATCGGCGAGGATGGCGTGGCATGCTTTGCCAAGCTCCGCTCGACACGTCCGCCGAAGCCGGCGCGGATCCGCGTGATCGACGGCGTGGCGGAAGTCGAGCTCGAGGAAGGTGAATCCGGAATTGCAGCGGGCCAGGCCTGCGTTCTCTATTCCTCACCCGATGACGAGGCCCGCGTCTATGGCGGCGGCTTCATCGAGCGCTCCGAACGCAGCCCGCAGGCCGAGGCACTGCTCAGCCAGCTTCTGAGCGCAGCACCGAGCCCGGTGCCCGCAGCCTGATCAGGCTGAAAATCTGTCGCAAAATCGAAGAGACGGCCGGGCGGCCGGGATATTATCCCGCCGCCCAGACGTCGAGTGCCTGATTGAACACTTCGGTGCCGCTGGCGCCTTTCTCAAGCGTTAGCAGTGCGCGACGGCCATTCGTGTAGATCACGGGAATATCGATCCAGTTGCGGCTGCGCAGAAGCTGCGTATTGGTCTGCACCGCTTCCGTCAGGTCGTTGAGCGCGATCATGTAGAAATCCTCGGTGATCTTGGCCGGAACGGCGATCAGCGGATTGCCCTGATCCTGCTCGGTCTGTTTCATCGAGATGCGCTGAACCTGATCGATGCCACCGCCGGTGAAGTTTTCCGGCAGTGCGAACACGATCTCTATGATGTGGCTCGCAGGCAAGGATTTGTCGGCATTGCGCTTGATGGTGACAAGCGCGGACAGATTGCCGTCATCGGTGCTGATCTCGCCACGGATGGCGACATTGTTCGGGCCGCCGTTTTCCGGATCATCGATCAGAGACCAGACGACGGAACCTTCACTGACAGCCGGGCTCTGCTGGTCCAGTCTCTCTTCGTAGAGGAACATCTTCTGCTGAACCCCGAGCGCTTCATTGCCCTCGGCAGCGGTCTGCTCACCGGCCTGCTCGACGCCGGAAAGCTCACCGGTCGCTGGCGCCTGCATCGGCGCCTGATCGCCGGCATCCGTCTGCTCGGCAACCGAACGTCCTTCGACAGGCGCGCTGGCCTGGGCAAGCTCCGGTGCGGGACCGGGGTTGGATTCGGACCCGTCGGGATTGAGGCGCTGGGTAAATTTGCGGTCGGGATCATCCGCCGGCTGCTCGTCAGTGGCGAGAGCGGCAGTCTCGGTTTCCTGCCCGGTATCAGCCGGCGTTTCGCTGCCAGCCGTTTCTTCGGAGGCAGTTTCGTCCGTGGTGGCGGGAGTGGATTCTGCCGGTGCCGCGGTCTCGGTTTCACCATCGACGGAGAACATGGCGACCAACGCATCCTTCTGCGTCCATGCCGCATAGCCGGCTACTGCGAGCAGAAGCAGAACGGCGATGCCGAAGGCTATCCCCGTCATCCCGCCGCGCTTTTTGGCGGAAACCTGGGTACGGCGCTTTTCGCCGATCGGCGCAGCCGCCGGCTTCTCGGCCGGAGCTTCACGTCTTTCGTTGCCAACACCGTCGAGACCGAAGACCTCGTCATGGGCAGCGCCGGTCACCACGTCAGGGCGCCCGATCGCAGGCGGTGGCGTATAGGATGATGCGGTGAATTCCGGTTCCGGTGCAACATCCGGCTCGTCGCGTATCTCGCCCATGGGCGGTTCGAGATGCGTCTCGTCCGCAGGCGCTTCCGGCCGGCTCCACTCGTCGACCGGTATTTCAGGTGCGGCCGAAGCCTCGTCGGTATCTGGCGTCCACTGGTGATCGGCCGGACCGAACGAGGCCGGCGGTTCGACCGGCTGCGCTTCCTCGTAAGCCTCGGGGCTTTCGGGCGCCTCCGGCTCTTGAGGGAAATATTCGGGCCGAGGTTCCGGCTCGACCGCCTCAGGCTCATCGGCCACCGGTGGTTCGGGCTCGGCGACAGGTTCTTCAACCGGAGGCTGAGGCTCAGGTTCAGGCGCCGGGGGCGGCGGTGGAGCCGGTGTGACTGGCGGAGGAGCCGCAGCTGCCGGCCGCTCGTCGACAAGCGCCTCGAGTTCGGACATCAGCCGATCGGTCTCGTCCTGATCCTCTTCGATGGCAACGACGTGCTCGCTCTCGACTTCCGCAATCGCGTCCTCGAGCTTCGACATCTGCCGATTCATGATCTCTTCGGCAGGCGGCGGGCTCATAGCCTCGAGCTGCCGGCGGATGGCCGCACGGGCTTTGGAATATACCCGTTCCCGGTTTTCCGGCGTATTGTCCGAAAGGTTGTCTACGGCCTTCCGAATGACAGCTACAAAATCCGCCATGGTCTGACTGGTACCTGCTAACTTCGTTTAATCACGTTGTTTTGTTGGCTAAACTAGTCTTCAAAGGGGTCGGTAACAAGTATGGTATCGTCACGCTCCGGACTTGTGGACAGAAGTGCCACCGGTGCGCCGATCAGTTCCTCGATCCGACGGACGTATTTGATCGCCTGCGCAGGCAGGTCAGCCCAGCTGCGCGCACCCACTGTGGTGCCTTCCCACCCCTCGATCGTCTCGTAGACTGGCGTGCAGCGCGCCTGCGCGCCTTGGCTGGCCGGAAGATGATCGGTGCGGTCGCCATCGAGCTCGTAGCCGACACAGATCTTGATCTCCTTGAGACCGTCGAGCACATCGAGCTTTGTCAGCGCGATGCCACTGATGCCGTTGACGGCAACGGCCTGACGCACGAGGGCGGCATCGAACCAGCCGCAGCGGCGCTTCCGACCCGTCACGGTGCCGAATTCATGGCCGCGTTCACCGAGGAACTGACCGATCTCGTCATGAAGTTCGGTCGGGAAAGGCCCCTCTCCCACGCGTGTCGTGTAGGCCTTCGTGATGCCCAGTACGTAATGCAGCGAACCCGGACCGAGACCCGAACCGGCTGCCGCCTGTCCGGCGATGGTATTCGACGATGTCACAAACGGATAAGTGCCGTGGTCGATATCCAGAAGTGTGCCTTGCGCACCCTCGAAGAGGATGCGGTTGCCCGAGCGCCGTGCCTTGTCGAGCATCAGCCAGATCGTATCGCGGTACGGCAGGATGCGGTCGGCAATCGAGGTCAGTTCCTCCAGGATCGTCTCAAAGCCGATTTCCGGCTGTTCAAGACCGCGACGCAGCGCATTGTGGTGTGTGAGCAGACGGTCGATCTTGGCCGGCAGCGTTTCCAGATTGGCGAGATCCATCACCCTGATCGCGCGGCGGCCGACCTTGTCTTCATAGGCCGGGCCAATACCGCGGCGGGTCGTGCCGATCTTGGTGCCTGAGTTCGATGCCGCGTCTTCGCGGATGCCGTCGAGTTCCCGGTGCAGAGAGAGAATGAGCGTCGCATTGTCGGCGATACGGAGATTGGCCGGGCTGATCTTCACGCCCTGCTTGGCCAGACGGTCCATTTCGGCGATCAGCGCATGCGGATCGATGACAACACCGTTGCCGATCACGCCCATCTTGCCTTCGCGCACAACGCCGGACGGCAGCAGCGAGAGTTTGTAGCTCACGCCGTCGATGACGAGCGTGTGGCCTGCATTGTGGCCGCCCTGGAAGCGCACCACGATATCAGCGCGCTCGGAAAGCCAGTCAACGATCTTGCCCTTACCTTCGTCGCCCCACTGCGAGCCGACGACAACCACATTGGCCATGTACAGTCCCCTGAATTACCGGTCGAACCGACCGGCCGGAAATTTCGAACCTGTTCTATATCGTCATGTGTTCGCGCATGCGACCCCCCGCAGACAACGATCCGCTGCTCTGTGAAGTGAAAACTTCAGTTTCCAGTATGTTTTAGCGGGAAGGCACCAAAACTCACGGTTGAGTTAGCGCCATTGCCATCAACGTGCGAGCGGAATAGAGGAGTCAACCTCACCTTGCTTACCCTCCGGCCGGAATCCTTCATGACCCAGCGCGCCTATATCTACCTCATGCTCACCACCCTGTTCTGGGGGGCCAACGCGGTTGCCGGAAAGCTGGCCGTGGGTGTGATTTCGCCAATGCTGCTGACGACGATGCGCTGGTCGCTGGCCGTGATCTTGCTTGTGAGTTTCGCCTGGCCGCAGATCCGCCGCGACATGCCGGCGATCCGCAAGCATTGGCCGGTCCTGGCCGCGCTCGGTGCCGCAGGTTTTGCCGCCTTCAACATCACGCTCTATTCGGCGCTCGAATACACCAGCGCAATCAACGTGGTCATCATGCAGGCCGGCATGCCGCTGGTCATCTTTCTGGCCAACCTCCTGATTTTCCGCGTGGCCATTACCGGTGGACAGGTCCTGGGCTTCATCCTCACCGTCGCCGGCGTGATGACGGTCGCGTCCGGCGGCAGCATCGAGCAACTCCTGTCGCTGACACTCAACCGCGGTGACGCCATCATGCTCGTCGCGGTGCTCGTCTATGGCGGCTATACGGTGGCGCTGCGCTATCGCCCGGTGATGCACTGGCAAAGCATGATGGCCGTGATGGCAACCGCCGCAATTGTTGCCTCAATCCCCTTCACCATCTGGGAGATCGCGGTCGGCCGCGTCGTCTGGCCAGGCCTCGAAGGCCTCGCCATTGTCGCCTATACGGCAATCTTCCCGTCGCTAATCTCGCAGGTTCTGTTCATCCAGGCCAATGGCATGATCGGATCGAACCGCGCCGGGCTCTTTGTCAATCTCGTCCCGATCTTCGGCACGATCCTCTCGGTCCTGGTGCTGCGTGAAACGCTGCACGTCTTCCATATCGTAGCGCTGGTGCTGGTAATGGGCGGGATTTGGTTGGCAGAGCGGGTGAAGCGCGCGGAATAGACCTCCTTCCGCTCCTCACGGCAGAGATTGCCTCTTTGAAACTGTTCCACTATTCTCGGCGCATACCGGCGATCCGTCGGTCCCGGTCGACGAGGACTGGATGTCAGAGCTTGTAGGATAAGGCTCTCCGCATTTCGGAGAGCCGCGTGAAACTGGAGCCACCCGGCGCATTGCGCCTGGGGTGTATTTTCATTTTCATCTCACGAGACATCCATGAACATTTCTCGACGTGAGCAACGTGTCCTGCACGTGCTGGCCCTCGGCGGCCGTATTCTTCACGAACGGGCTGGCGGACCGAAGATCATTTCCGTTACCTGCTTGACGCGCGACGGCGCAATCTTGTCCGATTGCGACCTGCCGCTTTTCAATCGGTTACGGAAAAGACGCCTGATCGAATCGAAATCCGGCAGTCCCTACCGCATATCGAGGCGGGGTCGGCTCTCCGTACGCGCCCAGTTGGATAATAAGGGCGCATAGACCGCCGCAAGGCATATCGAAAAGAAAAGCCCGTCCCTTTCGGAGCGGGCTTTTCCAGCCTTGGGAGGACTTTTCTCTTAATCGACGTTGAAGACCAGCGACTTGGCCTGGCGGATCGCGTCGTTGGCCGTCAGCTTGTCGAGCACCGCCTGATCGGCAAGGCCGTCGACATAGAGAAGGGCGATGGCATCGCCACCGTCCTTGTCGCGACCGAGGTGGAAGTTGGCGATGTTGACGCCGGCGTCGCCAAGCGTGGTGCCCATGAAGCCGATCATGCCCGGGACGTCGGTGTTGGCGATGTAGATCATGTGCTCACCGACATCGGCATCCATGTTGATGCCCTTGATCTGGATGAAGCGCGGCTTGCCGTCGGAGAATACGGTACCGGCAACCGAACGGGTCTGGCGCTCGGTGGTGACGGTCAGCTTGATATAGCCGTCATAGACGCCGGTCTTGTCGCGCTTGACCTCGGAGAGAACGATCCCCTTTTCCTTCACCATGATCGGCGCCGAGACCATGTTCACATCGGCTACCTGCGGGCGGATGAGGCCGGCGAGCAGCGCACTGGTGAGCGCCCGCGTGTTCATGCCGGCGGTCGAGCCGTCATAAAGGATTTCGATCGACTTGATCGGGCTTTCGGTCACCTGACCGGCGAAGCTGCCGAGCACGTCGGCAAGCCGGATGAAGGGCTTGAGGATCGGTGCTTCCTCGGCGGTGATCGACGGCATGTTGATGGCGTTGGAGACCGCACCCTTGACGAGGTAATCCGACATCTGTTCGGCGACCTGCAGGGCCACGTTTTCCTGCGCTTCCGTCGTGGATGCGCCCAGATGCGGTGTGCAGACGACGTTCGGCAGACCGAAGAGCGGGCTTTCGGTCGCGGGCTCGGTTTCGAACACGTCGAAGCCGGCGCCGGCGACATGGCCGGACTTGATGGCTTCGGCAAGAGCTGCCTCGTCGACGAGACCGCCACGGGCACAGTTGATGATCCGCACGCCCTTCTTGGTCTTGGCGAGCGCTTCGGCGTTCAGGATGCCGCGGGTCTTGTCGGTCATCGGAACGTGCAGTGTGATGAAGTCGGCACGGGCCAGAAGCTCGTCGAGCTCGACCTTGGTCACGCCCATTTCCTCGGCGCGCTCCTTCGACAGGAACGGATCGTAGGCAACGACATTCATCTTCAGGCCGATGGCGCGCGAGCAGACGATCGAGCCGATGTTACCGGCGCCGATGACACCGAGCGTCTTGCCGGTGATTTCCACACCCATGAACTTGGACTTTTCCCACTTACCGGCCTGGGTGGAGGTGTCGGCGGCGGGAAGTTGCCGTGCAACGGCGAACATCAACGCAATCGCGTGCTCGGCTGTCGTGATCGAGTTGCCGAACGGCGTGTTCATCACGATGATACCGCGCTTGGAAGCAGCCGGGATGTCCACATTGTCGACGCCGATACCGGCGCGGCCGACGACCTTGAGGTTTTCGGCAGCCGCAATCAGCTTTTCGGTGACCTTGGTCGCCGAACGGATGGCGAGACCGTCATACTGGCCGATGACTTCGGCCAGCTTCTCTTTGTCCTTGCCGAGATCCGGCAGGTAATCGACTTCGACGCCACGATCCTTGAAGATCTGTACGGCGGTGGGGGAAAGTTTATCGGATACAAGTACGCGAGGTGCCATTCTGGCCTCCGTCAGATTTGGGAAATTTGAGAAAGGAGAGGCTGCGGCATCAAGGCCGCAGCCGCCTGATCACGCAGCCTTGGAAAGCGCGGCCTTTTCGGCCTCGAACGCCCAGCCGAGCCAAGGCATCAGGGCCTCGAGATCGGAGGTTTCGACGGTCGCGCCGCACCAGATGCGAAGACCCGCCGGGGCATCGCGATAGGCACCGATATCAAGGGCGACGCCTTCCTTGTCGAGACGCGAAACAAGCGCCTTGGCGAAGGCGGCCTGTGCATCGGCTTCAAGTGCGGTGACGGCCGGATCGGTGATCGTCAGGCAGACCGAGGTGTTGGACCGGGTTTCAGGCTTTTCGGCCAGATTGGCGAGCCATGGATTGGCATCGCAATAGTCGAAGATCACCTGCGCATTGGCGTCCGCGCGGGAAACCAGCCCGTCGAGACCGCCGACTGTCTCGGCCCAGTTCAGAGCGTCGAGATAGTCTTCCACGCAAAGCATCGACGGCGTGTTGATGGTTTCGCCGACGAAGATGCCCTCGATCAGCTTGCCGCCCTTGGTCATGCGGAAGATCTTCGGCAGCGGCCAGGCAGGCGTGTAGCTTTCCAGGCGCTCGACGGCGCGCGGGCTGAGGATCAGCATACCATGGCCGCCCTCGCCGCCCAGCACCTTCTGCCAGGAGAAGGTGACGACGTCGAGTTTGGCGAAGTCGAGCCTCTGTGCGAAGGCCGCCGAGGTGGCATCGCAGATGGTCAGGCCTTCGCGGTCTGCCGGAATGAAGTCGGCATTCGGAACGCGCACGCCCGAGGTGGTGCCGTTCCAGGTGAAGACGACGTCGCGGTCGAAATCGATCGATGAAAGATCGGGAAGCTGGCCGTAAGGCGCCTTGATGGTCCGGGCGTCCTCGAGCTTGAGCTGCTTGACGACGTCCGTCACCCAGCCGGCACCGAAGCTTTCCCAGGCGACCATGTCGACGCCGCGAGCACCGAGCAGCGACCACAGCGCCATCTCGACGGCACCCGTATCGGACGCCGGCACGATGCCGATGCGGTAATCGTCGGGAACGCCGAGAACTTCGCGGGTTTTGTCGATTGCGGTCTTGAGCTTCGACTTGCCGATCTTGGCCCGGTGGGAACGGCCCACGGCGGCATCGGAAAGTGCTTCGGGCGTCCAACCGGGACGCTTCGCGCAAGGACCAGAAGAAAAACGGGGATTGGCCGGACGCACGTCCGGCTTGGAGATATCTGTCATAGCTACCCTCACAGATAGTTTGCCTCTCGTTGGGGAGAGGTGTCCCACTGGCGGGGATATGCCTGGACCGGGGTTTAGTCAAGCGGAACTTCTGTGAGGGCCACAAACAAAAAGGGGCGGCCTGAGCCACCCCTTTGAGAAGGCTGGTATTTCGCCTGCCCCTACCAGAGTTCGTAGCGCAGGCCAGCGCGAATCTCATGAAAGTCGATGCCCTCGCCTTCTCCGAAACCCGTTGTAGGATTGAAGGTCGAGTACTTCGCATTCGGCGCCGAAGTGAACTTGTAGCCGATATCGAGTTTCAGCTGCTCCGTGAGCTGATAGGCGAAGCCGGCGCTGAGCGAATAGGCCAGGGAGAACTGGTCGCTATCGTTGCGGTAATTGACATAATCGACCGGGTCATCCGCAGCTGACGCTTGGCCAAAGCAGAGAAAATTCTGGGTCGTCACTGTTCCCGGATTGCTGCCAGAGGCCTGTGTATAGCCCGAGCAGGTCGCACTCGCCGAATCCTTACGCGTCGTATAGGCAAAACCGACACCGGCACCGACATAAGGAGTAATATTGCGGAATGTACCCAGATCGAAATAGCCGTCGATCATGCCAAAATAGGTCGTATTCTTAATGCTGACCGATGTCGGGCAAGGCGTAGAGCTGGCACTGGTTGTCGTTGTCGAACCCGTGAGTGTTCCGGTGCCATCATAGGTATCTTGGGTCGTGATCAGAGTGCCGTCGCAACTGCCGCTCCCGGAGTACTTCTTCCGTTCGCCCGCGTAATAACCGAAATTGGCGTCTGCACGCAGATAGTCGGTGAACTGATAGCCGACACCGATGCTTACGTTGAGCGGCGTGTCTTTCTCCGAGAAGCCGGTCGGCCCGCCACCAGAAAAGTTTGTTGTGCTGAACGGATTCACCGTGGCGATATCCGTCCCCTTGTATTTCTTGTCCAAGGCGTAGCCCAGATCGCCGCGGAGATACCAGCCGCTGCCGATTTCTACCGGCTGGGTTTCCGGCAGCATCGGCGCATAGATGATGTTGTCGAGGTCGGCGGACTGAGCCGGGGCGGCAAAGGCCGCGAGAATGGCCATGGCCGGAACCAGTGTGGCACGCTTGAACATTGGTCGATCCCTCTGCGATAGACTGACGGCATGTGAGTCCGTCCGATTTCAACCAAGTATTCACCAAACTGGTTAAGCAGCCGTTAAGCATACTTATTAAGGAAACACTGTTTCAACAAACATCACAGGACAAACGAAAACCGCCCGGCAAAACCGGGCGGCTTGGAAACTGTCGAGTAAATTGCGACTTACTTGTAAACCGGCGGGGGCGTGTAGACCGGCGGCTCGACCGGGGGCTCTTCGCAACCACCGAAGGTGTAGCGCAGACCGCCGCGCACTTCGTGGCTGTGGAAGCCACGGTCATAACCTGGACCGCCGTTGGAGGCGTAGTTGAACATCTTGCCGCCTTGGACGTTGCGGTAGCGATAGCCCACATCCGCATCCAGGGCGCAATTGATGTTGATGGTGGCACCAGCCATCAGGGCGTAAGTGAAACGCCAGCTTGCATTGCCGCGGTGACGCACGGTCACATCACAGTTCGCCGGATTGCCAGCATCGCAGGAGGTGTTGTCGAGATCACCCCAATTTACCCGCGTGCCACCGAGACCGGCACCAGCGTAGAACGAGAAGCGGCCGTGGGTGTAAAGATCCACATAGGCATTGGCAAGCAGACTGAAAGCGTCGAAATGCGCGACATCCGTCGAAACGCAGGAAACGGCGGCGCCACACGATCCGGTGGTCGAACCGCGGAATTTCGTCTTGCCGAAATAGTCGAGCGTCGCATCGAAACGAAGACGGCCGGACGTCTTGTAGCCGACACCACCGCCGACGGAATAACCGCCGCGCAGCTTTGACGATGCGAAAGGCACATAGGCGGCTGCGGAACCGCCCTGGAAGAAGTTCACCCCACGGCTCTGGTTCCAGGCGTACCCGACGTCGCCGCGCAGATACCAGCCAGAGGCCGAGGAAACGGTGTCATAGACCACCGGCGGCTCGTAATACGGGGCTTCAACGATCGGAGGCAGGGCATCGGCTGCAAGCGCGCTCCCCGTTCCGACAGCGGCAACGACTGCTGCTGCGGCGATGCCTGCGAAGAGTGTGGTCTTCATCTCGGTCTCCATGATGTGTCACGCCCGATCGCCCACCCCGGCGACAGTGACGCTTTGACTGGCACGGATAATGAAGTCCAAAGGTTAAAACACGTTTAACCACGTTGATTTACCACGATGCGCTGTAATTGCGTGAAAACGGAACAGCCATCAATAAAAAAAGGCGGCCCGAAAAGCCGCCTCTCTTCAAGAGCTATATGGTTGTTTTCAAGCCGCGCTTCGCGCGCCCGAAATCACACCGACGAGCCCGTCCACAATCGTTTCGATCTGGCCGAGATCGTCGCCTTCCGCCATCACGCGGATCAGCGGCTCGGTGCCGGACGGGCGGATGACGAGACGGCCCTTGCCAGCCAGCTCTTCCTCAGCTTCGCGGATGGCTTCCTTGACCTGAGTGTTCTTGAGCGGCTCGCCGCCGGAAAAGCGCACGTTCTTCAGAAGCTGCGGCACCGGCTCGAAACGTTTGCAGACTTCCGAGACCGGGCGGTCCATGCGCTTGACGCAGGCCATGACCTGAAGTGCTGCGACGAGGCCATCGCCCGTCGTGGCAAAATCGGACATCACGATATGGCCCGACTGCTCCCCGCCGAGATTGTAATCGTTCTGACGCATGTGCTCGACGACGTAGCGATCTCCCACCTTGGTGCGAATGAGCTCCATGCCCTTGTCCTGCATGAAACGCTCTAGACCGAGATTGGACATGACGGTGGCGACGAGACCGTTGCCGCGCAGAATGCCGTCGGACGCCCAGGATTCGGCGATCAGCGCCATCAATTGGTCGCCGTCAACGATCGCCCCGTTCTCGTCGACGATGAGAACGCGATCGGCGTCGCCATCGAGCGCGATACCGATATCGGCGCGCACTTCATGAACCTTCTTGGCCAGAGCCACCGGATGGGTGGAGCCGCAGTTGAGATTGATGTTGGTTCCGTTCGGCTCGTTGCCGATGGTCACGACTTCGGCGCCGAGTTCCCACAGCGCGGCCGGCGCGACCTTGTAGGCAGCACCATTGGCGCAGTCGATCGCCACCCGCATGCCCGCCAGCGTGATGTCGCGTGGCATGGTCCGCTTGGCAAATTCAATATAGCGGTCGTGAACGCCATCGATACGCTTTGCCCGGCCGATCGCCTCGGCCGGCGCCAGACGCATGGTCACGTCCTCGTCGAGCATCGCCTCGATCTGCTTTTCGATCTCGTCATTGAGCTTGAAGCCGTCCGGGCCGAAGAGCTTGATGCCGTTGTCCTGGTAGGGATTGTGCGATGCCGAGATCATCACACCGATATCGGCGCGCAGCGAGCGCGTCAGCATGGCCACAGCCGGCGTCGGAATCGGGCCAAGAAGAAAGACGTCAAGGCCGGCAGCGGTGAACCCCGCGACCAGGGCGTTTTCCAGCATGTAGCCCGACAGGCGCGTATCCTTGCCGATCACGACGCGATTGCGGTGCTCGCCGCGCTTGAAGAGATTGCCCACCGCGATCCCGACCTTCATCGCCACATCTGGCGTCATCGGGTAGGTGTTCGACTGGCCGCGAATACCGTCGGTTCCGAAATAGCGTTTGCTCATAAATATCCCCATTGCAGTGCGGCCGGCCCGTTCAATGTCCAGCCTGTCTGCTCGCCCCCGACTCAGGAGGTAATTGCCGCTTTTCTGATAGCCATTGGAACACCAAAACCGGAAATCAGAATTTATTTCACTTCGTTTCACGCAAAAAATTGCCGCCCGTGGTTGACGGATACTTTACGCCGCAAGTCGGCTGTTAGGGAAATGCGATGCCCAGACGGGTAATTCGCGCCCTGCTCCTGACCAAAGAAAAGGGCCGGCGCGAAGCCAGCCCTTTTGTTTTTCGTTCTACCGGATGCTTATTGCGGCAGCGGCTCGAGGCCGGTGTCGGGCTCATCACCCTTGCCCTTCTTGGCGCCAGCTGTCGGAACGGCGGTCCCGCGCGGGGTATGGGGCTCATCCGGATCCTCGCGGGTCGGACGCTTGCCGTTCATCAGGTCGCGCAGCTCGTCACCGGTGAGCGTCTCGAATTCGAGAAGCGCCTGGGCGACAGCTTCGAACTGATCGACATTGTCGCGGATCAGGTTGCGGGCGGTGGTTTCGGCTTCCTCGATCATGTCGCGGACTTCCTCGTCGATCAGCTTGGCCGTCGACGACGAGATATTGGTCGTCTGCGAAACGGAGTGACCTAGGAACACTTCCTGCTGGTTGGAGGCATAGCGCACGCGGCCGAGCTTGTCGGACATGCCCCATTCCATCACCATCGCACGAGCGAGGCTGGTTGCCATCTGGATGTCACCGGAAGCGCCGTTCGTGACCTTTTCAGGACCGAACTTGTAGATCTCCGCCTCACGGCCACCGAACAGCATGACAAGACGCGCAATGCTCTTCTCGTGGGACATCGAGTATTTGTCGTTTTCCGGAAGCGTCATCACCATACCGAGCGCACGACCGCGCGGAATGATCGTCGCCTTGTGGATCGGATCGATGCCCGGCATCTTCAGCGCGATGATGGCGTGACCGGCCTCGTGATAGGCGGTGGTCTTCTTTTCATCGTCGGTCATGGCCATCGACTTGCGCTCGGCGCCCATCATGACCTTGTCCTTGGCGTCCTCGAATTCCTGCATGGTGACCAGACGCCGGTTGCGGCGGGCTGCCATGAGGGCGGCTTCGTTGACCAGGTTCATGAGGTCGGCGCCCGAGAATCCCGGGGTACCGCGGGCGAGAATGTGCAGATCCACATTCGGAGCCACCGGCACATTGCGAACGTGAACCTTGAGGATCTTCTCACGACCGTTGACGTCGGGGAGCGGAACGACGACCTGGCGATCGAAACGGCCCGGACGCATCAGGGCTGGATCGAGAACGTCGGGACGGTTGGTCGCCGCAATCAGGATCACGCCTTCATTGGCCTCGAACCCGTCCATCTCGACGAGAAGCTGGTTGAGCGTCTGTTCACGCTCGTCATTGCCGCCGCCGAGACCGGCGCCGCGGTGACGACCGACGGCATCGATTTCGTCGATGAAGATGATGCAGGGCGCATTCTTCTTGGCCTGCTCGAACATGTCACGGACGCGGGAGGCACCCACGCCGACGAACATTTCGACGAAGTCGGAACCGGAAATGGTAAAAAAGGGCACATTGGCCTCGCCGGCAACCGCACGGGCCGTCAGCGTCTTACCGGTTCCGGGAGGACCGACGAGCAGCACGCCACGCGGGATCTTGCCGCCCAGGCGCTGGAACTTCTGCGGATCGCGCAGGAATTCGACGATTTCCTCGAGGTCCTGCTTGGCTTCATCCACGCCGGCCACATCGGCGAACGTCACGCGACCATGCGCTTCGGTGAGAAGTTTGGCCTTCGACTTGCCGAAGCCCATTGCGCCGCGCGAACCACCCTGCATCTGACGCATGAAGAAAATCCACACACCGAGGATCAGGAGGATCGGCAGCCAGGAGATCAGATAACCGACGAGCGTATTCGACGAATCGACTTCCGGACGCGCGGTGATGTTGACATTCTTCTTGGTGAGCTCCGAAACCAGATTGGTATCGCCCGGCGAATAGGTCTGGAAGTTTCCGCCGGTGTCGTTGTACGTGCCGGTGATGCGCTCGCCGACGATCGTCACGTCGCGCACGCGGCCCGCATCGACGTCCGACAGGAACTTCGAGTAGGCGATTTCCCGTCCGGTGTTCCGGTCGGTCGGGCTCTGGAACATGTTGAACAGCGCTATCAGAAGCAGCGCGATAATGGCCCAGAGTGCGAAATTGCGTAGATTCGGATTCATCCTATTCCCCAACGGGTGGCGACCTTGGAAAGGCCGTGGCGGCGGCATGCGCCGAATGTTTGTTCCAACATAGGTTTCCGAGGCCGATTTGCCAAGGAGACAGCCGTCATTCTGGTGCGCTCACACTCATCCAGTCGCTCCACGGACAGTCAACGAAGCCGGCCCGTCCGCTAAGAGCGGCCATGGCATCGGCCCGCGACTTTTCGAATACGGGCATCAGACGCGAGGCTCGGCCGCAGATTCGGGTGATATCGCAACCTCCCCGGAAACCTCCCGGGCGCGCCTCCGTGCCCTCATCTTTAGCCGCTTTAGCCGTCAATTCCGGCAAAATTCCGTAGTGTCCGCTGCCTGTGACGGCAAGCCATTCGGACGGATCGCGGTTTGCAATCCGATAACGCCCGTCCCACAGGATTTCGTCTCCCGGCCCGATCCGCGTTTGCGCGACGTTTCGCCGCTCGCGCCGCATCGTGATGTGATCGCCTTGCTTGTGGAGGAGCACCCGGCCGACGGTGAGACGCGACATGTCCCTCTGACCGACGAAGTCCGCGAGACGTTCGAGACCGTGGCGGTCGAGGCCGCGGTCGCGTCCGCCCGCCATGTCGACAAGCGCACGCATGCAGCGGAGAGCTATGTCCCGCTCAAGCCCGGCGACATCAAATCCGAAAACATCGTCATCGTTACGGCTGGCACGGGCGGCGATCACCTCCCCGATCTGTTCCGCGCGTTCCGTGCGGATCCGCCAGGGCAATGTCAGATCTTGTGCGGCAACGCCCGCCTGGCGCACCCGCACCCGCTCGAATTTCTCATCCGTATTGGACGGATCGTCGACCCAGCCGAGCCCGGACGCCTGGAGATGGCTGCGGATCGCGTCCCGCGAGAGATGAAGCAGCGGACGCAGGAACCAGACGCTCTCGTCACGCAATGTCGCCGGGGGAATGCCCGTATTGCCTTCGCTCTCCACGCCGCGGGCATCGCGCATCGCCAAAGTCTCCGCCTGGTCGCCTGCCGTGTGAGCGGTGGCGATAGCTGCGAGATCGAGACGGCGGGCGGCTTCGGAGAGAAGATCGTAACGCGCGGCACGAGCTGCGGCCTGGACGCCGCTCTTAGGCTTGGAACCGAGCCAGTGCAGCGTTTCGTGGCACGCGCCAAGCCTTTCGGAAAGTTCGGCAACGCCTTGCGCCTCGTCGGCGGATTCGCGGCGCAGTCCGTGATCAACGGTCAGCGCGACGATACGGTCAGGCCCGGCCGCACGAACAAGTGCGCTCAAAAGGCCCGTTGAATCGCTGCCACCGGAAACGGCGACGCCAATCCTGCGGTGATCGGAAAAATGTTCGAGAAAACGCTTTACTGCGCGAAGGACGGGCGAACCGTCAGTACCGGTCATGGCCGGAAGGAACTCAGCAGCTCGCCTTGAGCTGTTCCTGCTGCACCTTGGAGCGGACAGCCTGCGAGGCGCCGGGGTAATTTGTGAGCGTCTGGCGGTAGGTAGCGCAAGCCGGCTCGCGCTTGTCGAGGGCTGCCAGCGACATGCCGAGCTTCAGCATGGTGTCAGCGCCTTTTTCGGCCTGCGGGAATTTCTTGTGGGCGTCGAGAAAAGTCTGCGCCGCATCATTGTAACGGCCTTGCGAAAACTGTGCCTCGCCGAGCCAGAACATCGCGTTCGGCGCCTGGCCGTCGTCCGGGTAGATATCGACGAAGTCGCGGAAGACCTGCTCGGCCAGTTGATAGTCGCCAGCCAGCATATGGCTGTAGCCGGCCTGGTAGAGATCGCCCGGATTGTTGAGCGACGCCGTCTGCGTGGCGTTGTTGCTCGGCACCTCTTCGGCATTGGAGGCAACCGGGTTGCCGTCCTGATCGAAGGTGATCGAGCCGAGCGTGCGCTCGGGTGCGCCCAGATTTTGGTTGGGCGTTGTCGAGGCAGTTGCACTCTCCTCGACCCCCGGCAGCGTTTCGGTGCTCGCACTGTCCATCGGCACTTCTTCAGTGACCGCCGGGGTCTGAATGGCGGGGCCGGCGTCCGTACGGTCGCCGTTACCTCCTCCGCCCTCGAGCTGCTGGAAGCGGAACTCGTTGTCTTCCTGCATCTGGCGCATGCGCTCTTCCATCTGCAGGAGCTGGAAGCCCAGTTCCTCGATCTTGCCGTTGAGGCGGCGCACCTCTTCCTCGAGCTGCCCGACACGATAGGTCTCGTCAGCATTCTGGACTTTGACGACGTGTTCCGTGGTTCTGGCTTCGCCCAGAAGCGGCAGCTTCGACCACAGGGGCGCGGCCTGAGCCGTCGCCATGGTGCCGGCCAGCAGCGCCGCCAGCACACCCATCTGACACGTACCGCGGATAATCTGTCTCACGTAATAGAGCTCCCGGTCTGTTTCTCGGATCGTTCGGGGACCTGCGGCTTGACCGGAGAGCCCCCGCCCTCGCCGCCGGATTATCTCCGAGATGCCCGCTGAATCAACGTATAAACGGGCCAAAATTATGGTGAGGTCATGAAAAAAGGCGGCTTTGTGAGCCGCCTTTTCCCGAATTGTCATCATATGACAGGCTTTCGGCCTGATCAGCTGCCTGCACCACCGAGTACGGTGACGGCGCGACGGTTCTGCGACCAGCAGGAGATGTCGTCGCACACAGCAACCGGACGTTCCTTGCCGTAGGAGATCGTCTGCATCTGGCTGGCGGGCACGCCCTTGGAAGCGAGATACGACTTCGTGGCTGCAGCGCGGCGTGCGCCGAGCGCCAGGTTGTATTCGCGGGTGCCGCGTTCGTCGGCGTGACCTTCGACGGTGATCCGGTACTGCGGATAACGTGCCAGCCACTGAGCCTGCTTGTCGAGGGTGGCAGCGGCATCCGGGCGGATCGACGACGAGTCGGTGTCGAAGAAGATGCGGTCGCCGACATTGACGGTGAAGTCCTGCTGCGAGCCCGGGGTTGCCGAGTTCAGACCCAGTTCGCCGGCATTGTTCGGCAGGGTCTTCTTGCTGGCGCAACCGGTAATTGCGAGCGCAGTGAACAGCGCGATCATGGCCGGGTTGGTAGCGAGAGTAAGAATGCGGCCCATGGCCGGCCTCCTTCAGTGTTTGTGGTTGACCGAATGTAACCGGTCGCGGTTAATCGGCCCTGAATTGGCATGGTTAATCTATGGTAAAAATCCGTCCCTTTGGCCCCGTTTGAAACGAAATTGCGGCACCAAAGGGGCAGAAATCCGGCTTATTCGAGAAGCGGTGACCATGCCGGATCGGACGCGTAGCCCGGCGTCTGGACTTGCTGTTCGTTATATCCCGTCAGGTCGATCGAGTAGATCTGCGGACCACCCGCACCGGCAGGCTGACGGAAGAACATCAGCACGCGGCCGTTCGGAGCCCAGGTCGGGCCCTCATTGTGGAAGCCGGTTGTCAGGATACGCTCGCCCGAACCGTCCGGACGCATCACACCGATCGAGAACTTGCCGCCCGACTGCTTGGTGAAGGCAATCAGGTCGCCGCGCGGAGACCAAACCGGCGTAGAGTACGAGCCGTCGCCGAACGAGATGCGCTGCTGGTTCGAGCCATCCGCATTCATCTTGTAAAGCTGCTGACGACCGCCACGGTCACTTTCGAACACGATCTGCTGGCTGTCCGGCGAATAGGACGGCGACGTATCGATTGCCGCCGTGTCGGTCAGGCGGGTGGTGGCGCGCGAGCGCAGGTCCATGGCGTAGATGTTGGCGTTGCCGCCTTCCTGCAGGCTCATGACGATACGTTGGCCGTCGGGCGAGAAGCGCGGCGAGAAGGTCATGCCGGGGAAGTTGCCCACGAGTTCACGCTGTCCGGTCTCGAGCTGCAGAAGATACACTCGCGGCTGGCCGCCCTCGAAGGACATGTAGGTGATTTCCTGGCGGTTCGGCGAGAAGCGCGGGGTCAGCACGATGTCGTTGCCTGACGTCAGCATGCGCGCATTGGCACCGTCCTGGTCCATGATCGCGAGTTGCTTCTGGCGGTTGTTCTTCGGGCCGGTTTCCGAGACGAAGACCACGCGGCTGTCGAAATAGCCCTTCTCACCGGTCAGGCGCTCATAGATGGCATCGGCGATGATGTGCGCCACGCGGCGCCAGTTTTCCGGACGGGTGAAGAACTGCTCGCCCGCAAGCTGCTGGTTCGCAAAGGTGTCCCACAGCCGGTATTCGGCGCGCAGACGGCCATCGGCCTCCTTGACCACGCGACCGGTCACCAGTGCCTGGGCGTTGATCGCCGTCCAGTCAGGGAAGCGCGGTGTCTGGTCCGGATTGGTGATCTTCTCGATGAAGGCACCGCGATTGACCGGGGCAAAGAGACCCGAGCGCTTGAGGTCGGCCTCGACCACGCCGGAAACCTTGGCACCGAGATCGTCGGTCGACTGGAAGTCGGTGATCGCGATCGGCAGCGGCTCGACATTGGCCTTGTTGATGTCGATTTCCACGACGGCCAGCGCCGGGCGGGCGGCGAGCGCCATGATCATGGCGGCCATCAGGAAGACAATTTTGCTCAGTCTCGGCATAGGTCAGCCTCTCTCTAGAACATCTGGCTCGGGTCGAAATTCACGATGACTTCCGACCACGACGCGTATTTGTCGGCGGGCAGTTGATAGGGCTGCGCCCTCAGGACGGCACGCTTGGCGCTGCCGGCAAGCGTCGAGCGCGTGCCGGGCGAACCACCGGTGGCGGACACATCCGGGTTGCCGATGATATTGCCGCTCTGGTCGAGCCGCATCTTCACCGTCACCCGTACGTCATCGCCATCGGCCATGCCGGGAATGATATTCCAGTATTTCTGGATCTGGCCGCGGAGCGCATCCATCTCCGACAGCGACAGCGTTTCGCCGCGCGTGGTCTTCTCACCACCGAGCGAAGCAGTCTCCGTCGAGCGCTTGGCGCCGCCGCCCTTCGCCTCGTCCTTGTTGAGAAGCGCCGCAATTTCGTCGGCGTTGAAGTCACTGTCCTTGGACGAGGACGCGGCCGCCTTCTCCTGCTTTTTCTCGGCAGGCTTTTCAGTCTTCTTCTCGGCGGTTTCGGTCGGCTTCGGCGTTTCCGGCTTCGGACGCGCCGACGGCACGGGGCCTGCGGTGGGCAGATCCTCGAACGCGGGCTCTTCAGGTGCGTTCTCGATCGCCTCGGCCAGCGGATCGGGCTCCGGCGGCAGGGCCGCGACCTCGGTTTCCTTGGGCGCCTCGGGTTTGGGCTCTGCAACAGGTTCGGGTTCCGGCTGCGGCTCGGGCTCA
>CEQK01070731.1_pt1 | contig 34070 bp, 31 predicted proteins | sample 531051 | NCBI WGS metagenome assembly CEQK01 (sample SAMEA2621229, study PRJEB7988) | marine metagenome | biome: marine biome (ENVO:00000447); feature: deep chlorophyll maximum layer (ENVO:xxxxxxxx); material: "saline water (ENVO:00002010), including plankton (ENVO:xxxxxxxx)" | depth 150 m
GGCAAGACAACAGGAGGCTTTCGGGCAAGGCCGCCCGCACGATGTGCGTTGACGGCAAAAGCATCCGGCAATCCTGCCCCATGACGGGCGGTCGCCTTGGTACCTGTGACCCCGTCGACGGAGCCCTCAGGCGGTTTGCGGCAGTTCGTCCGGGATTTCCGTCCACGCCTGCCAGGCTGGCGTCTGGAGGTTCTTCATGACCTCCCCATGTGACAAGCGGGCCGGCTTGTGGCCGACCCGCCTGAAATCTTAGCGGCGGATGCCGAGGCGCTTGATGAGGTCGGCGTAGCGGGCCTCGTCCTTGCGCTTGACGTAGTCCAGAAGGGACCGGCGCGACGAAACGAGCTTCAGAAGCCCGCGGCGCGAGTGGTTGTCCTTCTTGTGATCCTTGAAGTGCTCAGTGAGGTTGGTGATCCGCTCGGTGAGAACGGCAACCTGGACTTCCGGAGAGCCGGTATCGCCCGGCTTCGTGGCGTATTCCTTGATGAGCTCAGCTTTGCGCTCAGGGGTAATCGACATCGGTCAATCCTTTCGTTCGGGATGAAAGTGGTGCCGGCGGCCGGGATGTCGTCCAGCAGCGGCCTCTCGAACTGACCGGGCATGCCGGACAGTCGCGTGGGCTATAGGCCAATTCCCCTGAAAAAGAAAGGGGTAAGTGATTCGCGGCCCACGCGGCGCGTGCAGCCTTCGGCTCAGCAGCCTCGTTTCACATAGGCTTCCTGCACGGCCTCGCGCCAGGCGACGGAGCCGGCATCACCTTCCGAGACATAAGGCCCGTCTGCAACGCAGTAATAACCGGGATTGAAGCCAGAAATGTAATCGGTCGCCAGAATATGGGTGCCGGCGCCGCCGCCGACCTTGTGACCACCCAATTCGGCAAGAAGCCTGAAGGATGCGCTCGCATCCTTGGTACAGCCAAGAATGATGTACCAGCCGCAGCCATCCGGCTCGGTTCCCGCCATCTGAGCAAATGACGGTGCAATGCTCGCCGATACAATTGCGATCCCGGCAAGCATGCCTTTCAGAAGTTTTTTCATGGGCGATCTCCTCTCTGTCCTCAGTGTGCGGTGGAGAAGAGATCCCTGCAAGTGCGATCGGTCACTGACCGGCGCCGGAGAACACCCTTCGCGGATGGAACTCGCCGCCGGCCACTTCGCCGAGCGCCACCAGACGACCGGCCTGGAAGGCGCAGATCTCGTCGCAGGCGATGGGCGCATCGCGACCGCGCACGATTACGGGATTGCCCATGCGGATGCGCTGCGCCTGATCGGAGCTGACCTCGAGGCGCGGCAGCATGGACAATGCCTCGCCGATATCGATGAGGTACTTGTCGAGGGCTGCCAGCCGCTCGTCTTGATCCTCGATCTCTTCCAACGCGGTCAAAGTCTCGAGCGGGACGAGCTGATCTTCCGAGAAGGGCTCGACCGCCACGCGGCGGAGTTCGGACACATGCCCGAGGCAACCGAGCTGACGGCCGATATCGCGGGCGAGCGCACGCACATAGGTGCCCTTGCCGCACTCGACTTCAAAGACCGTCGTATTCTCGTCGGGGCAATCGACGATATCGAAGCGATGGATCTCGACCTCGCGTGAAGGGATTTCCACCTCCTCGCCGTCGCGGGCGATGTCGTAGGCGCGTTCGCCGCCGATCTTGACGGCCGAGAAGCGCGGCGGCACCTGCTCGATCACACCCATATAGTCGGGAATCACGGCTTCGATCTCGGCGCGCGTGGGGCGCTTGTCCGAGGTCTCGGAAACCTCACCCTCGAGGTCGTCGGTGGTGCGCTCTTCGCCCCAGGTGGCGGTGAAGCGGTAGACCTTGTTGCCGTCCATCACGTAAGGCACGGTCTTGGTCGCATCGCCAAGCGCGATCGGCAGCATGCCGGAGGCGAGCGGATCGAGCGTTCCGGCGTGGCCGGCCTTGTCGGCCTTGAACAGCCAGCGGATCTTTCCGACGGCTTCCGTCGAGCCAAAATCCCATGGCTTGTCGAGGATCAGCCAGCCGGCGACGGGCCGCCCCTTCTTCTTGCCCCTGCGCCCCATCTCAGTTCTCGTCTCCGTGGTCTTCGTCTTCGTCGAGATCGCGGGCGACCTCGGGCGAGCGCAGAAGCTCGTCGATCTTGCGGTAATTGTCGAAACTGGTGTCGTCACGGAAGCGCACCGAGGGGATCGACTTCATCTGGTTCAACTGCCGGCCGATGCGACCGCGAATGAACTTGGCATTGCGGTTGAGTGCGGCAACGAGCGCCTGATGATCGCGCTCGCCGAGCGGCGTGACATAGGCGGTGGCGATCTTCAGGTCCGGCGACATGCGCACTTCGGACACGGAAATCACGGTGTTCTCGATCTCGGGATCGCGGACTTCGCCGCGCTGGAGCACCTGCGTGATCGCTGCACGCACCTGCTCGCCGACGCGAAGCATCCGCTGGGAGGGACCATTCGACATGTATCGGACCTCTTTCCTTCCTCGGCCAGCTCTCGGCCGGCTTGGGAAAACTCTACCTCATCAGGCCGGGGCGATAACACCCCGCCCTTCGGGCGATCAAAATTTCATGAGCCATGGGCCTAAACGAAGGGACGCGATCCGGTTTTCGGAGCCGCGTCCCTTGTTCGTTTCAAGCCAGCACGATCAGAGCGTGCGGGTAAGCATCTCGACGCGGAAGCACTCGATGACGTCGCCAGCGCGGATGTCTTCGTAGTTCTCGAAGGCCATACCGCATTCCTGGCCAGCGGGCACTTCGGCAACTTCGTCCTTGAAGCGCTTGAGCGTCTTGAGCTTGCCTTCGTGAATGACGACGTTGTCGCGGATGAGGCGGACGCCCGCCCCACGCTCGACCTTGCCTTCGGAAACGCGGCAACCTGCAACCTTGCCGACCTTGGTGATCGAGAAGACTTCCAGGATCTCGGCGTTGCCGAGGAATGTTTCGCGGCGTTCCGGCGACAGAAGGCCGGACATCGCTGCCTTCACGTCATCCACCAGATCGTAGATGATGTTGTAGTAGCGGATCTCGATACCGGACCGCTCGGCTGCGTCACGCGCCTGCTTGTTGGCACGCACGTTGAAGCCGATGATCGCGGCACCCGAGGCTTCCGCCAGGCTCACGTCGGATTCGGTGATGGCACCGGCACCCGAATGGATGATCCGGGCGCGGACTTCGTCGGTGCCGAGCTTTTCGACAGCACCGGCAATCGCCTCGATCGAGCCCTGCACGTCGCCCTTGACGAGGAGCGGAAACTCCTTGACGCCGGCGTCGGAGAGCTGGGTCATCATCTGTTCGAGCGAACCGCGCGAACCCGACTGGCGGGCTGCGGCCTTGTCGCGCGACAGACGCTGACGGTACTCGGCGACCTCACGGGCACGGGCCTCGTTCTCGACCACTGCGAAGCGGTCGCCCGCCTGCGGAGTACCCTGCAGGCCGAGGATCTCGACCGGCATCGACGGACCGGCTTCCTTGACCTGTTCGCCGAGATCGTTGACCAGCGCACGGACGCGGCCCCACTCGTCGCCGGCAACGAGAATGTCGCCGGTCTTGAGCGTGCCGGCCTGCACCAGAACGGTGGCGACCGAACCGCGGCCCTTGTCGAGCTCGGCTTCGATGACCACGCCTTCGGCGGTGCGGTCGGGATTGGCCTTGAGGTCGAGCAGTTCGGACTGCAGAAGGATCGCGTCGAGAAGACCATCGAGGTTCGTCTGCTTGAGCGCGGACACTTCCACGTCGAGCACTTCACCACCCATGGATTCGACGAACACTTCGTGCTGCAGAAGCTCGGTGCGGACCTTGTTGGGGTCTGCGGCCGGCTTGTCGACCTTGTTGATCGCCACGATCATCGGCACACCGGCCGCTTTCGCGTGGTTGATGGATTCGATGGTCTGCGGCATCACGCTGTCGTCGGCTGCCACCACGAGGATGGCAACGTCGGTGGCCTGCGCACCACGGGCACGCATCGCGGTAAAGGCGGCGTGGCCCGGGGTATCGATGAAGGTGATCTTCTGACCGTTTTTCTCGACCTGGTAGGCACCGATGTGCTGGGTGATCCCGCCAGCTTCGCCCTGGACGACGTTGGCGTTGCGGATTGCATCGAGCAGCGAGGTCTTGCCGTGGTCGACGTGGCCCATGATGGTGACGACCGGAGGACGCGACTGCAGGTTTCCACCATCATCCTCGATGTTGAAAATGCCCTGCTCGACATCGGATTCCGACACGCGCTTGACCGAGTGACCGAATTCGCCGGCAATGATTTCGGCGAGGTCGGCGTCGATGACGTCGCCCGGCTTCATCATCTGACCTTCCTTCATCAGGTACTTGATCACATCGACGGACCGTTCGGCCATACGCTGCGAGAGTTCCTGAATGGTGATGGTCTCGGGAAGGGTGACCTCGCGGACAACCTTCTCACGCGTTTCCTGATGCTGGGAGCGGCGCATCTTTTCCTGACGGCGGCGCATGGCCGACAGCGAGCGACCGCGTGCATTGCCGTCCTCGTCAAGGGCAGCATTCAGCGTCAGCTTGCCGCGGCGGCGGTCGCCATCGGTCTTGGTGCGGGCCGGCTTCGGAACTTCCGGACGGCCCGGCTTGGCGCTGCGCGAACGGCTCTCGCCGTCGTCATCACCCTTGGCACGGCCGCGGGGAGCGTCTGCATCGCCCTTGGCGGCAGCGGGCTCTTCCTTTTCCTTGTCCTTCTTGGTCTGCGGACGAAGAGCTGCGGCTTCTTCCTCAACCTGGCGCTCGGCAGCTTCACGGGCGAGGCGCTCGGCCTCTTCCTTGTCCTTGCGCTCCTGCTCTTCGCGCTCCTTGGCGAGGCGTGCCTCTTCCTCGGCGCGACGCTTGGCGTCTTCCTCGGCCTGCTTGCGCTCCTCGACTTCGCGGATACGCGAGCTCTCGAGCGCCTTGCGGCGGGCTTCCATCTCACCTGCGGACAGATTGGACAGCACTGCACCCTTGGCCGGCTGCGGCTTCGGCGCAGTCTTGTTCGGTGCGGGCTTCGGCGCCTGTGAGGCTTCCTGCGCCGGCTGCGGCTTGGGCGCAGAAGGCTGCGGCGCACGCGGCTTCAGCGAAATCGGCTGCTGCGGCTTGTTTTCGTCTTCGGGACGCGTGATCCGGCGCTTGCGGGTCTCCACGACCACGGCCTTGGTACGGCCGCGACCCATTTCCTGGCGCACCGTACCCTGCTCGACCGAGGGCCTCTTCAGCGAGAAGGTCTTCTTGCCGGAGACACTGATCGTCTTGTCGTCGTTGTTATCGCTCATCTACCATCCGTTTCCGGGGGCCGGCCGGCAATTGTCTGCGCCAGCCCCAATTTCCTGTTGCCGGCCCAGCCGGCGTCTTGCCAAGGTCGCCGTTTCCTCAGTCGGAACGGTATGCGGCAAGTCTCTTTGCGCGCTTCACTACACCCTCACCGGCCTGCCCTGCAAGCGCAGTTGCATGGATAAAGCCCCCTTCACCGAAGCAGGCATCCATTTGCTCGCCCGTCATCAGCCTGAAAACGGGTATTTCCGGTTCGTCCAGCGTCAGCGCGCGTGCCTTGACCGCCTGTCCGAGTTTGCGGACGCCGTCGGCGGCCGCATCTGTCGCGTGGAACAGCGCAATGGCCTCGCCCGACCGTATCGCGGCTTCAGCCTTGCCCGATCCGCCGATGAACTGGCCGGACTTGCGCGCCATGTTCATCATGCCGGTCAGATCGGCCAAAAGCAGCTGATCGACCGAGGCGCCGAGATCTTCGGGCGGCGCCAGCTTCGTCTTGAAGGCGCGTGCGAACGCGCCCTTTTTTGCAGCCTCATCGACTGCCTTTCGTTCCGCGCTTACCCAGGCGCCACGGCCAGGCAAGGCATGTTTGAGATCCGGCACCACCGCACCGTCGGGCGACAGGACAAAGCGGATCAGGTCCGCCTTGTCGCCCTTGGCGCGGGTGAGGATGCACATGCGGTCATTCACCGGTTCGATCCCGATCTTCACGCTGTGTGCGCCCTTTCCGACCCGGAACCCTTATGCTTCCTCCGAAGCTTCGGCTTCCTCTGCGGCACCATCTTCTTCCTCGGCGCCCTCGACCTGCATGTCCTCGAGTTCGTCCTCGGTGATCCAGCCGACGGCCAGACGGGACTGAAGGATCATGGTCTCGGCTTCAGCGCGCGAGACTTCCAACTTCGAGAACAGGCCTTCGAAACGCTTGGTTTCGCCGTCCTTGCGCTCGGACCAGCCGCACAGATCGTCGACCGCACAACCGGCAAAGTCTTCGACCGTCTTGATGCCGTCCTCGCCGAGGGCGACCATCATCGGAGTGGTCATGCCGCCGATCTGGCGCAGTTCGTCCTCGACGCCCAGTTCCTTGCGCTTGGCATCGAGCTCGGCTTCCTGGCGCTCGAGGAATTCGCGGGCACGGGCCTGCAGTTCCTCGGCGGTCTCGTCGTCGAAGCCTTCGATCGAGGTGATTTCGTCGAGATCGACGTAAGCCACTTCCTCGACCTGGCTGAAGCCTTCGGACGCCAGAACCTGGCCGACCATCTCGTCGACATCGAGCGCTTCCATGAAGAGAGCGGTGCGCTCGTTGAATTCCTTCTGACGGCGCTGGCTTTCCTCGTCCTCGGTAAGGATGTCGATATCCCAGCCGGTGAGCTGCGATGCCAGACGCACGTTCTGGCCGCGGCGGCCAATGGCGAGCGACAGCTGCTCGTCGGGGACGACAACTTCGATGCGCTCTGCATCCTCGTCGAGCACCACCTTGGCGACTTCGGCCGGCTGCAGTGCGTTGACGATGAAGGTAGCCGGAGACGGAGACCACGGAATGATGTCGATCTTCTCGCCCTGCAGTTCGCCGACGACGGCCTGGACGCGGGAGCCGCGCATACCGACGCAGGCGCCGACCGGATCGATGGCCGAATCGTTGGAGATCACCGCGATCTTGGCGCGCGAACCCGGGTCACGGGCAACGGAGCGTATCTCGATGATGCCGTCGTAGATTTCAGGCACTTCCATGGTGAAAAGCTTGACCATGAACTGCGGGTGGGTCCGCGACAAAAAGATCTGCGGACCGCGCTGCTCGCGGCGAACGTCGTAGACATATGCGCGAACGCGGTCGCCATAGCGGAAGTTTTCGCGCGGGATGGTCTCGTCGCGGCGAATGATGCCTTCGCCACGGCCCATATCGACGATGACGTTGCCGTATTCGACGCGCTTGACGGTACCGTTGACGATCTCGCCGATGCGGTCCTTGTACTCTTCGTACTGGTGATCGCGCTCGGCTTCGCGGACCTTCTGCACGATGACCTGCTTGGCCGACTGGGCGGCGATACGGCCGAAATCCATCGGCGGCAGCGGATCGGCGATAAAGTCGCCAAGCTGCGCGTCGGGATTGCGGTCGGTCGCAAGCGCCAGCGGAATCTGGGTCGAATAGTCTTCAGCGTGCTCGACCACTTCCAGAAGACGCTGAAGGCGGATTTCGCCGGTCTTGGAATTGATATCGGCGCGGATGTTGCTCTCGGAGCCATAACGCGAGCGGGCGGCCTTCTGGATCGCGTCTGCCATTGCGGCGATCACGATCTCGCGGTCGATGTTCTTCTCGCGGGCCACTGCGTCGGCGATCTGCAGAAGCTCGAGCCTGTTGGCGCTGACTGCCATTGTCTTCTCCGTTGCCGGCCCCGTGCGGGGTCCGTTTGGTTCAGCCCGGTAAATTGAAAGTCACGGGGCCTGTTGGTTCAAGTCGAAGGCCGCATCGCGTGGACATCATACCACGATCGGCGGCCGGATAAGTCATTTTCGACAGGAGACGATCAGTCGTCGTCCTCGTTGTCGTTTGCATTCTCGATTTCGACGTCATCGCCGAATTCGGTATCGATATCCTCGCCGGCTGCCTTGCGCGCCTGCTTGGCGGCCTTGTCGGCCTTCAGAGCGTCGCGGATCAGATCGTCAGTGAGAATAAGCTTGGCCTCGGCGAGCGCCGAGAACGGAATGACGGTGATATTGTCCTCACCCTCGACCGGCTGGTCGCGCTCGATCGAGAAACCGGCCTCAGTCACATCGCGAATGAAGCCGCGGTGACGCTTGCGATTGTCGACGAGCTGCGAGGTGTCGCAGCGGGCCAGATGGCCTTCCCAGCGTTTGAAGTCCGAGATGCGGACCATGGGACGGTCGATGCCCGGCGAGGAGACTTCCAGATGATACTGCTTGCCGATCGGGTCCTCGACATCGAGCACCGGCGACAGCGCGCGGGAGATCGCCTCGCAATCCTCGACCGTCATGGTGCCGTCTGGGCGCTCGGCCATGATCTGCAACGTCATGCCGTTCTGGGCGGAGATGCGCACACGCACCAGCCGGTAGTCCAGCGAGGTCAGGACCGGCTCGACGATCTGCGCGATGCGTGCGTCGAGCCCGGTTTCGGTAATGATGCGTTCGTCGGTCTGATTGTCCGCCAACTGGCTTTCCGTATCCACTCGAGGCGCTTCGAGCACCAGGTCGAACCCAATGCGAGCGCGTGTTCCTCCAGACGATCGGTAACAAAAAAGAGCGGGTCCGGTGGGGCCCACTCTTGTTCCTAGCGATCAAGATGTGACGCTCATATAGGCGGAATCAACGGAAATGGCAAGGGCGGAGACAGCTCAGCCAATTTCCGTCACCACCGCGCTGGCCGGCACCATTCTAACGCGGCGGCGGCTTGCCGCGATCCTCGAGAAGCTCGAGCTGGATTTCCTGCATTTCCGCTAGCCGCTGCCATTGATGCGCGATCTGGTGGTCGATCTTCTCGTGCAACAGGCGAATCTCGAGTTCGGCTTTCAGATTGATCTTGTAGTCATTTTCAGCCCGGAGCCTCCTTCTGCTCCTGTCGCTGCTGGCTCATCATGATTATCGGCGCCTGCACGGCTGCCACGCACGACAGGAGGAGGTTCAGCAAGATGAACGGGTACTGATCGACAGGTTTGAACAGCCACCCCGTCACGTTGAGAATAATCCAGGCTGTTATCATGAGAACGAAGGTGAGGATGAACGTCCACGACCCTCCAAACGTCGCCACCCGATCCGCCATCCTTTCGCCGAAGCTCATCGCCTCATCGACACGTTCTCCAGGCTGACGGGTGATGATTTCGTGGCGCTCGATGGTGTCGAGCACTTCCTCGTCCAGTCGGGTGAGCTCCCCGCGTTCGTCCTCGAGCAGGCTCTCCACATATTTCCGCCTGTAGGTCGCAAGATCCTCGCGACAGATGAACCGGCCTTCACCCCACTCGGCATCGTCTGCCCGAATGAGGTCGGAAATGTTTGGCCGGACGCCGGGAAACGGCACAAGCTCGTGTCTGGCCTTCTTTTTATGGCAAATATCGCAGGTTGCCTGCTGACCGCGGGAAACCGCGGTCTTGTGACGTGAAGGGCGCCTGGTTTCCAAGGTCAACTCCGTGGCCGAAGCGTGAAGAATTGACCCTTAAGTACAAGACCGCGGGCCGCCGGGCTATCTGTAGTTTCACGAACCTGACAAAGGACTTGCGCCGTTCCCGGAGGGGTATCCCTACCCCTCGACCTTCCGCGGCACCAGCGCTTTCATGATCGCCTTCATTTCCAGCGTGCCAACCGGCTTGCCGTCTCTGGTCACGCGATAGCGCTTGTCCATCGCGCCCTCGGCGTGGGCGATGATGCTCTCGAGATTGTCGTTCTGGTCGACGTCGCCGGCAAAGTCGTCACCGGACGGCACGCCCTTCGTCATCACCGAGCGGGCGCGCAATACGCGGGCTCGGTTGATGTCGGCCACGAAGTCCTCGATGTAGGGATCGTTCGGGTTGAGCAGGATGTGCTGCGGCTCACCCTGCTGAACCACGCTACCATCCTTGAGGATGACCAAGTGATCGGCGAGCTTGAGTGCCTCATCGAGATCGTGGGTGATGAAGACCACCGTCTTGTGAAGCTCGGCCTGCAACTCGATGAGCAGGTCCTGCATGTCGGTCCGGATCAGCGGATCAAGCGCGGAGAATGCCTCGTCCATCAGCATGATGTCGGAGTTCGAGGCGAGCGCCCTCGCAATGCCGACGCGCTGCTGCATGCCGCCGGAGAGCTGGTGCGGATACTGGTCGCCATAGCCGCCGAGGCCGACGCGATCGAGCCACTTGGTGGCCTCCTCCTCGTATTCGGAGCGGGCAAAGCCGCGGGTGTGAAGCGCCATTGCGGCATTCTCCGTCACCGTCCGGTGCGGCAGAAGCGCGAACTTCTGGAAGACCATCGACATGTTCTTGCGACGCAGCTCGCGCAGCTGGCTCTCGTTCCAGTTCAGAATGTCGTCGCCGTTGAACAGGATTTCGCCGGCCGTCGGCTCGATCAGCCGGTTGAGGTGGCGGATCAGCGTCGACTTGCCGGAGCCCGAGAGCCCCATGATGACGGTGATCTCACCATCACGGATGTCGACATTGATGTCGCTGAGGCCGAGCACATGGTTCTCGGCCTCGAGCAGTTCCGGTTTGCCCATGCCTTCCCTGACCTTTTCGAGCGCGCGCTCGGGGTCATCGCCGAAAATCTTGTAGAGATGGCGAATGGAAACCTTCACCGGGCGCTTTGCGTCTTCTTCGGCCGAAGGCAGGCTTTCGTCGCGGTGTTCGGCCATGGCGGTGTTTGTCTGATTTGTCATGACGCTCTCCTCAGCGGCTCGCCTGGCTGGCGTCGATACGGGCCAGCGAAGCCTTGGTGACACGGTCGAGCGCGATGGCGAGAACCACGATGCCGAAGCCGGCTACAAGTCCGACGCCAAGCTCGAGGTTGCGGATGCCGCGCAGCACGAGGACACCGAGACCGGGTGCGGAAACCAGCGAGGCGATGACGACCATTGCAAGACTCATCATGATGGTCTGATTGACGCCGGCCATGATGTTGGGCAGCGCCAGCGGGATCTGCACGCCGAACAGCTTCTGCCGGTTGGTCATGCCGAACGCGTCGGCAGCCTCGATCACATCCTTGTCGACGAGGCGGATGCCGAGATCGGTCAGCCGGACCACGGGCACGATGGCGTAGAGAATGATGGCAATGCCGTAGAGCTTCGGCTCGGTGACGGAGAACAGGAAGATCAGCGGGATCAGATAGACGAAGGGCGGCAGCGTCTGCAGCATGTCGAGTATCGGGATGACAAAACGTTGGAGCTTGTCGTTGCGTGACATGGCGATGCCTATGGGCACGCCCAGTATCACGCAAACAAAGGCACAGACGAAGATGATCGCAAGCGTCTGCATCGCCTCGTGATAGTGGTCGACGAAGGCCAGAAGACCAAGCATCAAGGCAATGAAGCCGACGATCTTCCAGGAACGGGTGACGAACCAGGTGATGGCGAACAGCACCGGCATCACGATCCACCACGGCGTCTGCGTCATCAGCCAGAGCATGTCCTGCAACATCCAGCTCAACGGCTGGGAGAGCGGGTCGATCACCCAGCGCAGCGAATCGCGAATGCCCAGAAAGCCGGTTTCGAGGCCCTGAGTGAGCGAACGCGACTGGGGAATGGCCGAGCAGGCATCGTGCAGCGCGTCGAGGGACGGGAAGGGGAAATCCCAGGCCGACACCGTCGCTGCGCCGTCGCCCTTGGTCTTGGCGAGAAGGTCGGCCATCGACATCGGTCCGGTATCGGCGCCCTGGTCACACCACGCCCGCAATCCGAGTGCATCGAAAAGCCCGTCATATGTTGCCATGAAAGTTGTCGGACCGGTCGGTCCGCCTCGTCTTTAATTTCAGAAATTTGTTTTGACTTGAGGAAATGGGGAACGGGGCCGAACGAGGGCCCCGCTCCCTGAACCTGCCCTCACGCGTCAGTCAAATGGACGCGTGCGGCTTGCACCAATTACTGGGAGATCAGGTTGCTGAGCTTTTCCTTGGCCTGATCATTGACCCAACCCGACCAGACGTCCGGGTTGTCGGTCAGGAAGTGGACAGCCACTTCCTCGGCGGACGCATTGTTCTCGTCCTGCCATGCCAGAAGCCCGCTCATGGTTTCGGTCTTGAACGTCATGTTGCGGAAGAAGTCGGTGACTTCCGGGTGCGACTTGGCGAACTCGGTGGTGACCGAGGTCAGGATCGGAGCTGCCGGGAAATCCGAGACCTGCGGGTTGTCGGCATCCGGGTTCTGAAGATTGGCGAATGCCTCTTCGTTGTACTCACCCAGCTTGACGCGGGTCATGTCGTACTTGCCCATCGGGACAGTCGGACCCCAGTAGTAGCCGAACCACGGCTTGCCGTCGGTGACAGCCGAACCCATCGAGGACGCGAGCGTCTCGCCCGAACCATGGTTGAAGACTTCGATGTCAGCGGACTCGAGGTCCAGGGCGCGCACAAGGTTGTCGGAAACGACGCGGCAACCCCAGCCGTCCGGGCAGTTGTTGAACTGATTGCCAACGAGTTCCGGGTTCTTCATCACACCTTCGATGGTGGTGAGTTCCGGATGCTCTTCAGCCAGCTTGGTGGGGATCCACCAGCCTTCGACGCCGCCCGGCTCGAGCACGTTGGTCAGGCGTTCCATGGTGCCGCCTTCCTCGAGCTTCTTGTAGGCGTCACCCGCCGAGTTGAGCCACAGGTTGGTCACGACGTCCGGCTCGCCATTCTCGGCGACCGAGGTGATGGCCGGAATGGTATCGGAATTGACCAGGCTCACCGAGCAACCATAGCCCTGTTCGAGCAGAAACTTGGCAATGTTGGTGGTCACTTCTGCGGCGGCCCAGTTCATCTGCGCAATCGACACTTCACCGCATTCGGTGGCGTCGGCGTCCTGCGCATTGGCCTGCATCGGCAGCAGTGCAAGAGCTGCAAGAGTGGTGGAAGCGAAAAGTAGCTTGTTCATCAAATTCCTCCTTCTGAGGTCATTCTTCTTTAAAAAAGACGTGCCGGGAGCCCTGGCCCGGCCGGAAGGCGACCGCAGCAACGCGCTGAGCGCGACGAAGCAGCGGAACACTATAAGTGCCCGCCTGTCCGGTTGTTTTGTCAGGCATGAGAATTCACTAGCACGGCAAAGGGCGCCCATGCAAATTTACCCGCACGAGTTATCACTTATTTATTTCGAGAAGATATGAAATCGTGAACAGATAAATTGCTTCAGTAAAAAGTAGACCGAAATCTATTCTTCAGAATATCCAAATTTACGCTCGAAGAAAGCCGGAAGGAAATGAGAGAAATTTTTCTCTACTTGAGACAGGCGCGAATGGGCGCGCGGCTCAGAGTAGCCCCCGGATTCCCCCGGAAATCAGACCATTGACCTCGTAGAGAATGCGGGCTGCGTTGGCACCCGGCGCGATGGCGATATAGTTCGGCGACCAGACCGGATCGAATTTCTGCTTGAAGGCGCGCAGGCCCTCGAAATGGTAGAACTCGCCGCCATGCTCGTAGACGTAGCTGCCGAGCCTGTTCCAGGTTGTCGCCAACCGATGGTCTGGCAATCCCGAAAGCGGCGCGGCACCGAGCGAGAACCACGAGAACCCCTCGGCCCTCCCCCACATCATCAACTCGGCGAGCAGCGCATCCATGACGACGCTTGGCGCCTCCGGGTCATAGCGCATGAGATCAAGCGAGAGTTCGGCCTTCTCGCCGCTCTGAAACAGGTTGGCAAAAGCCGCGATCCGGCCGGTCTCCGCATGGCGAAGAATGCCGAAGTCGAAATTCCGCAGATAGGCTTCATCGAAACGGCCGAGCGCAAAATCCTTTTCCGCACCGCTCTTGATCTTCAGCCAGGTGTCGGAGATCGTCTTCGTCTGCTTGAGAATGTCCGGCACTTCCGCACGCGGAACGACCTCGAAACGATAACCTTCGCGCGCCGCCTTGGAGCGTGCATAGCGTAGCCCCTTTTGCGCAGGACCTTCGAGCGTGAATTTCCGCAGGTCGACGCGCGCCACCTCGCCGATCTTCAGCATCGAACAACCAAGATCCAGATAGGTCGGCAGATAATCCTCGCCGACAGCATAGAACGCGCATTTGCGCCCCATGCGGTCTGCCATTTCGCGCAATTGCCAGATCAGCTCGATGCCAGCCTTGTGGTCGCCGATGGGACTGCCCTTCGAGATGAGCGAATGCCCGGTATCGGCATATCCGATGAAGGCCGAATTATCGTCGGACAGCAGGAACCGCTTGTCACCGGTCAGATGGATGTTGGCCTCGGCATTGTCCGAGGCCGCGATCAGGGCGCGTACGGCATCGGGGATTCCCTCGGCGGTCAGCCTGCGACCGGCGCTTGCGAGGAGACTGTTCACGCCGACCGCGATGAGGACGACTGCGGCGGCGAGCGAGGCCCGCAGATAGCGCGGCGCATCGCCATCGAGCGCCACACGCCACCAGAGTTCGTTCCGGTAGGCGACGTTGGAATAGGCGGCCAGCCCGACCCAGATCGCGAAACCCAAAACCATGACGGAAGCGAACAACCAGCGCGGCGACAGGGTCAGGATGGACTGGTCGGCGGCTCGATAGAAGACAGAACGGAAGGAAATCAGGAGTACGAGCGCAAATGCCATGACGGCAGCCTCTTCCCAGTCGAGACCGCGCGACAAGGAAGCGACCATGCCGACAAGCAGCAGGCCTACGGCGGCAACCCAGGCCTTGTGCTGACGGCGGAAGAGACTGCGTGACACGACGATCAACAACACGCCGACGACACTCCCGGCCAGGTGCGAAATCTCGATCAACGGAAGCGGAATGACATCGTCGAGGGCCCTGAGGCGCGGCATTTCGGCGGGCAGGCTTCCGGATACTGTGAGAACGACGCCCGTCGCGAGCGCGAGCGCTGCCGCGATCGGGGGGATCAGATGACCGGCCAGCCGGTGCACCTGCCTGCCCGCGGCGCTCACGGATCGGCGGTTGGCAAAAACCCAGGCGAGCGCCATGGCAATGGCGGCCAAACCCACCGGCATGACATAGTAGACGAGGCGGTACACCACGAGTGCCGCCAGTACATCAGCGCGGCCGGAGGCGCCAAGGCCAGCCATCATCGTGGCTTCGAAGACGCCGACGCCTCCAGGTGCGTGGCTTGCGATACCGAGCGCGATTGCCCCGACATAAATGACGAAATAGGCCGGAAAGCCGGTCGCGAGATCGGATGGCAGAAGGATGTAGAGCACCGCGGAGGAGGCGGTCATGTCGACGATGCCGATCAAAGACTGCGCCAGTGCGATCCTCGTCCCCGGCAGCGGCAGCGAGATCGAACGGAAGGAAAGCGTCCGCGGCTTTCGACCGAGCCAGACCAGTATTGCGGCGATCGCAATCAGGATCACGGCACCGGTCGCGGTGCGCAGGGACAGAGGAATGAAGCTGAGAACGCCCACGCCATCCTGATGCAGGAACAGCATGACCGCCAACATGATGGCGATACCGACCCAGAAGAAAATCCAGATACTGGCAACGACGGTGGCGATCAGCGCCAGATCGAGCTTGTAGCCGGAATAGATGCGCGCACGTATGGCCGGTCCCGTGATGTAGGAAAATCCCAGCAAGTTGGAGACCGCATAACCGGATGCGCCGGCAAATATCGCCACGCGGGCGGGCACGCGCCCCGGCACAATAGCGCGCAGAGCAAGCACATCGTAGAGCGAAAAGGCGAAATAGCTGATCGATGTAAAGAGAAGTGCGAGACCGATCGTGGCCCAGGACAGCGACGCAATGTCGGATTTCACCTCGGCCCAGGAGACTTCCGAGGCAATCCGATGGAGCACGAAAAGCGCGCCCAGAAAGATGACGAGAGCGATGGCGGGGAACACGAAGCGCCGGGATTTACTCCAGAGATCCGCGATCATGAGGGCTCAGATCCCCGGCAATTTACCGCTTCGGTATGCTGCATGCTGGTCAATTCCCCGGAGGATGTGGAATCCGATCTACCGGGTCTGCTTAGCGGAAAGCGCCGGACTGCGCCATAGTCCTCCATTGCCATGCGTCATATGATGAATAGCTGAATCTACTGGCACGCCTGCTCGCGGCGGGTGGCTTCGAGAAAGAGACCGAACGTGGCGCGCGCCGATGCCACCGCTGCATCACCATAGGCTTCGTCCGGGTGCCGGCTTGCAAGCCAGGTTGTAAACGACGGCCAGAAGCGTTCGCTTGCTCCATGGGTGATGAACGCGGTCGGTGCATTTTCAAGACCCGCCTGTTCGAGCTTTCGCGCAATCAGTTTGCCGCCGAGACGGGAGCCTTCAAGCACATAGGCAAGACCGGTTGCGGAGCCTGGCCGTTGTGCCAGATCGAACGGGATGGGTGGCGGGGCAGCAATGCCGAGTCCTGAAAGATCGGCAAGCAGAGCCTCGCTTCTGAAGCGGCGATCCCAGTCGGGGAGCGTGCGGTATTCCTGGGATGAGGCAAGCGCGGCTTCCGCAGCCGGAAAAATGCGGGCCTGCGCTTCGAGAAAGCGTCCATATTCGGCAAGGTCGGAAAACGCTCCGCCATCATGGGCCCTGTCGAGCTCATCATGCGCCCCGGCTGTCTCCGTTCTCAATCTCTCAAGCAACTGTACGTACATTCCCACACTATTCCCGCTAAGGATTTATTCACCATGAAAACTTAATGATAAAGCCCGTGAAACCCTTTGGCCGTTGAAGCATTCTCATTTCATGACACACGCTGCGAAAACCATTTTGATTGTTGAAGATGACCCGTTCATCGCGCTGGATGCAGCCGACACGATCGAGGGTCTCGGCATGGATTGCATCATCGCCCATGATTGCAAGTCCGCGCTGCGCTACATCGAAAGCACAACGTTCGATGCTGCGCTGCTGGATTTCAATCTCGGTCGCGAAAGCAGCGTGTCCATCGCCCACCGTCTCGAAGCCGCCGGCCTGCCCTACTGCTTCATCAGCGGCCATGATCCCCACCAGATCAAGGCTGAAAGCGGGCTTGATTCAAAGATCTTCACCAAACCCGCCAACTACGCCGATATCGCACACCGCATTCTAAGCGCCTGACTTGCTGGCCGCGTAAACCGCCTTCTCAAGCCCGTCCTTGTCATAGGGTTTCGAGAGGACGTAGACGTCTTCCGGCATCCCTTCCAACGGCTTGGCATCGCCATAACCCGACGCGAAGACGAACGGCACCCCGAGCTCTTCCAGCTTGCGGGCTATATTCACGCTCGTGTGCGAACCGAGATTGATATCGAGGATAGCGAAATCAGGTTTTGCCTTCTTGATTTCGGCAAACGCCTCGTTCTCGTGAGCGCAAGTGGCGACCGCCTCGGCCCCGAGATCGAAGAGAACCTTCTCGGTATCCATGGCGATAATCAGATTATCCTCCACCAACAGTATGGATTTCGGGAACCAGTCCGCCTCACCGTTGGCCGCCGTTACGCCATTCGCGGTTGCAGGCTGCTCGAGCCGGGAAGCCGATGTGGAACTTTGGCTTTCGGCCGTCATGCCCTCGGTGCGAACATGCGTCCCGGGCAGCCAGAAACGGGCGGACACTCCCGCCGGAGCGTAATCGACCTCCGCGCTACCGCTTAGCTCGAAGGGGATCGAGCGCTCGATGATCGTGGTACCAAAACCACGACGCGTCGGCGCCTTGACGGGCGGACCACCGAACTCCCGCCACACCAGATCAACGGAGCCGTCTTGCTGCGCGTTGACGTCGACATTCACGATCCCGGAGGAATCTGACAATGCGCCGTACTTCGCCGAGTTCGTCATCATCTCGTGAAGAACGAGCGCGACGGTCGAATAGGCTGCCGGCACCAGGAAGATGTCGTCGCCCTTGACCTCGATACGATCGGCCTTGTCGAGCAGATAAGCCTCAGCCTCGGTCGACAAAAGACCGCGCAGCGAAGCTGCCGACCAGTTGTGACGGGTGATCTGGTCATGCGCTCGGGCCAGTGACTGTACGCGGCTTTCGAGCTCGGCCGCGAAGTCCGCCGCCGAGACGGCTTTCTTCGACGTCTGGGCGATCAGGCTGCGCACCAGACCGAGAATGTTGCGAACGCGGTGGTTCAGTTCGGCAATCAGAAGTTCCTGCTTTTCCGAGGCCTTGCGGCGCTCGGCAGCGGTCTCTTCGGCCATGCGAAGGACGACCTCCAGCACAGTGATCCTGAACTGCTCGGCCGCCGCGATTTCCGACTGGGTCCATTCCTCGGACTGGCCCTCGACGATCGATTGCCAGGCCTCGAAACTCTTGCGCGGTGTGAGGCGGATGCCATTGGGGCCAAGTGTCGCCGGCTTCTCCGGATTGCCTGCCCATTTGACTTTCTTGAGCACCTCGCCCCGGAAGAACATGATGTAATCGCGCGGCGATTTGGAAATCGGGATCGTCAGCATGCCTGCTGCGTTATCGGCGAAATTGGAGAATTCCGGCGACACGGCCCCGAGTTCGTTGGTCGCGAAAACGCGACCGGGCGGCATTGTATTGAGCCGTCTGACGATCGCCAGAACATCCTCTTCCCGCGGTGTCCGGCCATGAACGGCCAGCTGCCCATGGCTTGCGACAGCCATGCCGTCTGCAGACATGAGCTGCATGGCAAGGTCGGCGCGATCAATCAGGGTCTGCGCAACTTCACCACTCATGGCGGCCGAACGCGAGAAGGAATTGATCAGTTCGTTGGCGCTCGCCTGATATTCCTTGTCCTCCGCCGCCAGCCGGCCGGAGATGAGCATCGAAAGCATCTGGCCGAACAGGACCAGTGAATTGCGGAAGACCTGCGGCAGATGTTTCGGTTCATTGTGGTGGCAGGCAAGCAGCCCCCAGAGCTTTCCATCCACGATCAGCGAGATCGAGAGCGATGCGTTGACGCCCATGTTCTGCAGATATTCGAGATGTATGGGGGACACACTTCGCAGCACCGCATTCGACAGGTCGAGATAATCCTCGGCGCGCGTTGGGCGCGGCAGCAGGTCAGAGCCGATATTGGCGGTATTTCCAATGGAGCGGACAGGATTGCGGATATAGAGCGCGCGGGCCTGGGCCGGGATATCGGTGGCGGGATAACGCAACCCCAGGAAGGGCTCCATTCCCGGCGAATGTGTTTCCGCCTGCACGTCGCCGGAGCCATCTGGCCGGAACACATACCCCATGACCCGGTCGAAATCCGTCAGGGCGGCAACGAAACGCGTCGAGAACTTGAGGATCTGGCCGATATTGTCCATGCGCGAAATGCGCTGGATCGCTTGCTGTACATCGGCGATCGTCCGGCCTGCCTCCTTGAGGTCGAAATGCGGTTCGAACTCGAGAATGATCTTGGAACCGGAGATATGGACGCTGATATCGAATGTTTCACCCGAGCGACTTGCGACGATCGGCATGTTGCTGACGACATCGGGCAGGTTTCCGGCATGGAGGTTCTGGAGGCGGTTCCTGAGCGTGTGAACGACCTCGGAAGCGAGCACAGCCGAAATGTGCTCGCCGAGCAGGCTTTCGGGATCCCGGTCGATAAAATCGCCGGCATTTTCCGAAATGTCACTGATCATCCAGTCCGAGGTTGCGGCAACGAGGAACCCGAATTCCTGCACACGCCCGAGAAGATGAATTGGCTCCCGGTCGCAATTGCTCAGGTCAACAGCGCCACCGGGCGCCGATGTATTATCCATTTAAAGGGTGTCCTCCACCAACCTGACGATGCCGCCGCACCGAGTTGCCAATAAAACGGTTGAGGCCTCACTGCACAAGCAGCATTTGATGAACGGCCGTTTGTCCGATTCTCGACAACGAAAAATGGCTGTCGCTTAAAAAAGACATATCGCCTTACGTACGAGCACGATTGTCGGATTTAATAACGCGCGATTAAATGTGCAGTTGCAGAAAGTTTGCCAATATCGCAATTTTACCTAGTAATCCTACGGGAAAAATCACGCCAACTCGATCTGGCAGCAGGGCCGAATCGTCTCCATTGGCTGCGGTCTGCCGCAAATAAGGCAGTCAGGCCCGCCTGAACGTCAGATAGGCAGGGGTGCGACCTTCCCGAAATGCCTTCGCCTCGTAGCGTGTTCCTGGCCACCCCTGCCACGGATTACGCCAGTCATCCGCCTTCTCGACCTGCCAGGAAAACAGATCATGGCGCGCGATGTGCAGCAGCGTCCAGTTCACATAGGTATCGATGTCCGAAGCGAAGCGAAATGTGGCGCCGGGTTTGAGTACCCGTGCGAAGCGATCGAGATTAACCGCTGAGACGAACCGTCGCTTCCAGTGCTTTTTCTTCGGCCAAGGGTCGGGATAGAACAGATCGATACCGTCGAGTGAAGCGTCCGGAAGCCAGTCGAGAAGCTGCGTGGCATCATCATCGTAAAGGCGGATATTGCCTATTCCCTCGCCATCGATGACCGCAGCGAGTTTGGCCATCGAGTTGACGAAGGGTTCCACGCCGATAAAGCCAACCTCGGGCCGAGACTTGGCATGATGGGACAAGTGCTCGCCACCACCGAATCCGATTTCCAGATGGATGGTTTCGGGGGAATGCGGGAATAATGCCGCGAGACCGGAAGGCGCAGGTTCTGACAAATCGATCATGCGTGCGCGTGCAACGCTATCCAGTGCCTCGGCCTGGGCTGGCTTGAGCGACTTTCCGCGACGGCGACCCCAGAAGGCCTCCGTCGCACGGCTGCGGCGTTCTTCACTCATGATCGTCTGCCGGTATGCGAAGTCGCCTGTTGTCAGGCGACCTCTTTCACGGCTTCCTTCAGCGCCTTGACCAGATCGGTCTTCTCCCAGGAGAAGGCGCCATCACGGCCGGCCTTGCGCCCGAAGTGGCCGTAAGCGGCCGTGCGGGCATAGATCGGCTTGTTGAGATCGAGGTGACGACGGATACCGGACGGCGAGAGATCCATTGCCTTGCGGATCGCCTTTTCGACGACTTCCTCGTGCACCTTGCCCGTCCCGTGCAGGTCGACATAGACCGACAGCGGCTGGGCCACACCGATCGCATAGGAGAGCTGGATCGTGCAGTTATCCGCCAGACTGGCCGCAACCACGTTCTTGGCGAGATAGCGCGCGGCGTAAGCTGCGGAGCGGTCGACCTTGGTCGTGTCCTTGCCGGAGAAGGCGCCGCCGCCATGGGGTGCGGCACCGCCATAGGTGTCGACAATGATCTTGCGGCCGGTAAGACCGGCATCGCCATCGGGACCGCCGATCACGAACTTGCCGGTCGGGTTGATGTACCAGACGCAGTCGTCAGCGATCGGAAGCTCGCCGAGCGCCTCGCGGATGTAGGGCTCGACGACCTCACGAACCTTTTTCGAATCCCAGCTGCCGTCGAAATGCTGCGTCGACAGCACGATCGAGACGACTTCGACGGCTTTGCCGTTTTCGTAGCGCACGGTGATCTGGCTCTTGGCGTCCGGGCCGAGGCCGGCGGCGTCGCCCTCACCCTTCTTGCGGGCGGCGGCGAGCAGCTCAAGGATCTTGTGCGAATAGTAGATCGGTGCCGGCATCAGGTCCGGGGTTTCGCGGCAGGCATAACCGAACATGATGCCCTGGTCGCCCGCACCTTCCTCACCCTGACGGTCGGCGGCATTATCGACGCCTTGAGCGATGTCGGCAGACTGCGAATGCAGCAGCACGTCGATCTTGCAGTTCTTCCAGTGGAAGCCGTCCTGCTCGTAACCGATGTCGCGAACGGCGCGCCGCGCTGCGGACCTGAAGCGCGACGGGTTGATGACCTTGTTGCCGTTCTTGTCGGTCTTCATCAGGGTTTCGGGAACCCGGACTTCGCCGGCGATGACCAGTCGGTTGGTCGTAGCCAGAGTTTCGCAGGCCACACGTACCTGCCAAGGATCGACACCCGTCTTCTTGGCTTCGCGATAAACAAGATCAACGATCTCGTCGGAGATGCGATCACAAACCTTGTCGGGGTGACCTTCGGAAACCGATTCTGATGTGAAGAGGTAGTTCTGACGCGCCATGCCGGGCTCCATCCTGCCAAATTGTACGAGCCTGTTTAGAGAAACACAGAAAGACTGACAAGGTCAGAACGATATAAAGATATCTTGATGTGGGTAATTTTTAGGGATTGTGACGGCCCGGTCGTGCAAAAAATGCGTCCAGAGGGGTCGCCAAACGAAAAACGCCACCGGCAAAACTATCGCCCTGACGGCCGGTATAGCCCTCAAGGTTCATCGTTCTGCCAGTGGCTTTACTTCAGTTGAAGCCGACAAACGGCGTCAATTCATTCGGAATCGTCTTCGGCGGCGAGTGCCTTGACGAGGTCAACGATCTTGCGGCGGACCTTCGGGTCGGTAATCTTGACGAAGGAACGATTGAGCTGGAGGCCTTCCGACGACGACAGGAAGTCAACGACGTAGTTGGAAGAGTTCGCTTCAGCCATTCCTGGCTGTCCACCGGCGACGTCAGCCGGGGCGTCCTCGAAGAAAAAGGAAACCGGCACGTTGAGAATGGTCGAAATGTTCTGCAGACGGCTTGCGCCGACGCGGTTCGTGCCCTTCTCGTATTTCTGGATCTGCTGGAAGGTGATGCCAAGAGCTTCCCCAAGCTTCTCCTGGCTCATACCCAGCATGGTACGCCTCAACCGAACCCGACTTCCGACATGAACGTCGATCGGGTTGGGTTTCTTCTTGTTCTCGATCATTACAGTATCCTGCAAAGAGCCCCGAAAGGCTCAGTGGTAAGACTGCCCCATAATCCGAGCAAACAATGTCCGAAGACCCCCCACAATTTGGATGTTCGGTGCACGGGACGCGGGTTGACGGCGGGACTATGCAATTTCAGGGGTTTTGCGTCAATCGCGGCCGGCACTGGTACTTTTTCGGGAAACGAACCCCAAGAGCACCATTATGACGAGAAGCGCAGCAAAGCCTGTCTGCCGATTTTTATAAGTATATACATGACTTAGCGATGCCGGAAGATGGAAATCGATGTTGCCTTTCGCACCGAGCGGCAGGAGCCTAACGGTGCGTCCGAAGGGATCGAAAACAGCCGAAATGCCACTATTTGCCGCACGTATCAGGGGTAAACCCGCCTCCACTGCACGGATCCGTGCCTGCTGAAAATGCTGGTAGGGCCCCGGCGTATGGCCGAACCAGCCGTCGTTGGTCACGTTCAGCAATAGGCCGCCCCGCTCCCCATCAACTTCCGCCAGAGAGGGGAAAATGGCCTCATAACAAATCAGCGGAACGGCTGCGATACCCACAGGAAGCTGCAAAAAATTGCGCCGCTGGGCCGCACTGAAGCCCCCGAAGCTCTGCGCCACCGTCTCCAGACCGAAACTTTTAAGCACACCCTCGAAGGGCAGGTACTCGCCGAAGGGGACCAGATGGGCCTTGTCGGCCGCTCCAATGATCTCACCGGTGTCGTTGATCATGTAGATCGAGTTGTAATAGCGGTCGCCGGCTCCCGTCTGGCCGTTTTCGACGCGGACTGCGCCGGCAAGAAGGGTCTGCCCCGTCTCAAGAGTATCGGCAATACGGGCGAGCGCGTCGGGATTGTCGGTCAGAAGAAACGGCACTGCCGTCTCGGGCCAGATCACGATATCCGGGCGCGTCAGTCCCGGCTCTGGCGGGAGAGCGGTGAGCCGCAGGAGTTCGTCAAAGATTGCCTCACGGTCACCGGGCTGCCACTTGGCCGCCTGATCGATGTTCGGCTGCACGATGCGGAAAATCGGCGCGTCCTCATCTTCGGCGAGCGGTGTCTGCATGTGCCACCATCCGAAACCGAGGCAGCCGGCAAAGAGACCCGCGCCGAGAACGATGCCGGGCAAGGCACCGCGCCGCGTCGCAAGGAGAGCCGGAGACGCGAAAATGTAGATGGCGAGAACCGTCATCCCGTCGAGACCGACAAGGGACGCCGGCTGCATCATCATCGGCACCGGCATCAGCGTCATGCCAAGGGCGTTCCAGGGAAAACCCGAGAGAAGGAATTCGCGGGCGAACTCGATCAGCCCGAAGGCGGCGGCAAGCATCGCAACGCGTCCGAAACCGTCCGACCAGAAAAGCCGCGCGAGTGCTGCCGCCAGTCCGTAGAAAATCGCGAGAACCGCCGGCAGACCCAGAACCGCGAGCGGCAGCGCCCAGGCAAACACATCCGCCTCGACCAGAAGGGCAGCACCCAGCCACCACAAGCCCCCGACGAAGTAGCCGAAGCCGAAGGACCAGCCCGTGATGAAAGCCGGCCTGAGCCGACCGACCAGACTTGCATTGGCAGCGCCGCTCGCGCCGTCGATCAGCCAGACAAGCACCGGCAGCGAGATGAACATGGCGGGAAAGAAATTGACCGGTGGCAAGGCCAGTACGGAAACGAGCCCGGCAAGAAAGGCGAGCGCCATGCGACGCCAGCCCCATGTGAGCATGATTTTTTCTGCCAGACGTTCCAAAGCCGGTTATTCCCGTCGCCGCCCCGCGGGGATCGAATCAGTTGCCGCAGTCTTTCAGAAATCGAGGCCGTTGTAAGTGGCTGAAAGCGCCCCGGCGTTACTCGCTGCCGGCGGCGCTCTTTTCGACCGGCGCTTCGGGTCTCGTCACCCGGCGCCGCGCCGCAGGCCGACCGCGGACGATCCTGACGCGCTTGATCCGGCGCGGATCCGCATCAAGCACCTGGAATTCGAAACCAGGCACCGCCTGAACCACTTCGCCGCGGGCCGGAACGCGTCCGAGTTCCGAGAAGATCAGGCCGCCAAGCGTATCGACATCCTCGCTCTGTTCGGCGACATCGAAGTCGGAACCGATCTCTTCGACAAGGTCGTCGAGCTCCGCCTTCGCATCGGCCAGCCAGATGTCGTCGCCCGAACGCTTGATCATGATTTCCTCGTCGAGATCGTGCTCGTCGGCGATATCGCCAACGACCATCTCGACGATATCCTCGAGCGAGACGAGACCGTCGGTACCGCCATATTCGTCGATCACGAGCGCCATCTGAATGCGTGTCGCCTGCATGTGCTGCATCAGATCGGACGCCAGCATCGAAGCCGGAACGAAGAGAACCTTGCGGATCAGGCCCGATTCCCGGAGCGTCTTGGAAAGGTCGACGCGTGCGAGATCCAGCGTTTCGGTCGAGGCGGGTTTGCGCGACGAGGGCCCATTGCCATTACCGTTTCCGTTGCCGTTGGATTTCGACGTGCGGCGCTTGGGCCGCGACTGCTTGGCAATCCAGGCGAGCACGTCGCGGATATGGATCATGCCGCGCGGATCGTCGAGCGTCTCGGAATAGACCGGCATGCGCGAATGACCCGATTCCTCGAAGAACTGGAGCATCGCGCCGATCGTGGTGGAATCGTCGATCGCCTCGATATCGGCGCGCGGCACCATGATGTCGTCGATACGGACCTCGCGCAGCAACAGGATGTTGTTGAGCATGGCGCGTTCGCCGGGACTGAACGCCTCGTGCAGGTCGCCGCCCGTTTGCAGGGCGTCGGTGAGGTTCTCGCGCAGGGACTCGCCATCGGAGGGCGGGAAGAAGACGCGCTTCAAGCGCTGCCAGAAGCCGGGTGCGCGCTCGCCCCCGGCGGTCAGAGATCGGCCGGGTTGGCCGCTACTGTCTGCTTCGTCCTGTGAATGCCCCGGCTCGTCCGAGGCATGGCCGGCGCTTTCCGCCGGAGAATCAACGTTGGTCATAGCTCAATCGTGTCAAAGCGGATCCGTACCGCCATAAGGGTCAGATAAGCCAAGTTCGGCCAAAATGCGAGTCTCAAGCGCTTCCATCTCGCGCGCGTCTTCGGCATCAATATGGTCATAGCCGAAAAGATGAAGAAATCCGTGAACCAGGAGGTGGGAAATATGATGGTCGACGGGTTTGGCAAGGTCGGCCGCCTCGCGCTCGATGGTGGTGCGCGCCAGAACGATATCGCCGAGGACCGGGCCGGGGGTATCGCCGGGCACGATCGGGAAGGCCGGGAAGGACAGAACGTTTGTCGGCTTGCCCTTGCCGCGCCACTGGCCGTTGATTTCTGCCATCGGCCCGTCGTCGGTGAAGAGAAGCGAGACTTCCACCGGCTCAGAGGGAAAAGGCTGGCTCTCATGGGCATGAAGATAGCCGGCCGCGACTTCAAGGATGGACTGGGCATTCGCCACGGCTTCATCCTCGCCGGGCCAGCTTCCCGCTTCCACGGTACCGACGCAATCGATGGCTGGCTTGCTCATAGACCGGACGGATCCGTGCCCTTCTCGTCATAAGCCTCGACGATCTTCTGAACGAGCGGGTGACGCACGACGTCAGCGCCCTTGAAGCGACAGGTCACGATGCCCTCGACATTGTCGAGAACGTTCAGCGCTTCCACGAGGCCGGATTTCACGCCGCGCGGCAGGTCGATCTGGCTCGGGTCACCGGTGATGATCATGCGTCCGTTCTCGCCCAGTCGGGTGAGGAACATCTTCATCTGCATCTGCGTGGTGTTCTGGGCCTCATCGAGGATGATGGCGGCATTGGACAGCGTGCGACCGCGCATGAAGGCAAGCGGCGCGATTTCGATGACGCCGGCGGCCAATGCGCGTTCGACACGGTCGGACGGCATCATCTCATAAAGCGCGTCGTAGAGCGGCCGGAGATAGGGATCCACCTTCTCCTTCATGTCCCCCGGCAGGAAGCCCAGGCGTTCGCCTGCTTCCACGGCAGGACGGGTCAGAACGATGCGTTCGACAGAGCCGCGCTCGAGAAGCTGTGCCGCATGGGCAACCGCGAGGAAGGTCTTGCCGGTACCGGCGGGGCCGACACCGAAAACGAGTTCGGCGCGGTCCATCGCGCGAATATAGGCATCCTGCGTCGGCGTACGCGCAATCACCGTCTTCTTGCGGGTGGAAATCTGCGCCATGGCGAGCTTTCCCTTGCGCTCCATGGTCGGCAGCACGAGCTGGTCGTCGGCGGCCAAAGCCATGCGGATCGCGCCTTCGACGTCGGAAGCCTCGACGGCGGAGCCCTTGAGCAGGCGGTCATAGAGATAATCGAGCGTGCGTCTGGCCTGGTTCGTGGCCACCGCGTCGCCTGTCAAAGTCACGGTATTTCCGCGGGCGCGGGCATCGACGCGAAGCTTCTGTTCGATCAAGGCCAGGTTCTGGTCGAACTGGCCGAAAAGCTCGCTGGCAAGTCTGTTGTTTTCGAAAGTAAGCGCGATGTGTGTCGTATCCGAGGCGCCGGCGGAGATGCCCTGAGTGGGCGTGGACAGGTTATGCGCTGGCAAGCGATCTGGCTCCTTTTTGGACCCGTTCAACCTAAACCCTATCTGCGAAAAGGCTGTTGGTACCAGCCTTCGTGATTCGCACTTTCACAATGTCACCTATTTCATCGGGGTTTGCATTAACAATTACTGGCTGTAGCCAAGGAGAACGCCCGATGAGCTGACCGGGTTCCCTGCCCGGCTTTTCCAGAAGCAGATCGATTTCGCGGCCAACGCAGCGCTCGGCGAAATCCCTTTGCTGGCGGTACAGCAAGGCCTGAAGGCGCTCGAGCCGTTCGGACTTGACGTCCTCGTCGACATGGCCGCCAAGGTCGGCGCCGGGGGTCCCGGGACGCGGGGAATATTTGAACGAAAACGCCTGTGCATAACCGACTTTCTCGATCAGCCGCATGGTGTCTTCGAAGTCCTCATCCGTCTCGCCGGGGAAACCGACGATGAAATCGCCGGACAGCGCAAGATCAGGATTGGCTTCGCGGATGCGGTCCACGAGGCGAATGTAATCGTCGGCCGTATGACGGCGGTTCATGGCCTTGAGGATCCGATCGGACCCTGCCTGCACCGGCAGATGCAGATAGGGCATCAATTCCGGTAGATCGCGATGCGCCTCGATCAGCCCGTCATCCATGTCGCGCGGATGGCTGGTCGTGTAGCGCAGGCGTTCAAGTCCATCGACTTGTGCGAGACGGCGCAGGAGTTCGCCCAGGCCCCACTCACGACCGTCAGCACCCTCGCCGTGCCAGGCGTTGACGTTCTGGCCCAGAAGCGTGACTTCGCGGACGCCGGCAGCAGCCAGCCGCTCAGCCTCGGCGATGATGGCGTCGACCGGCCGCGATGTTTCAGCACCCCGGGTATAGGGCACCACGCAGAAGGTGCAGAACTTGTCGCAGCCTTCCTGCACGGTGAGAAACGCGCTGACGCCGCGCTTGCGGATGACCTTCTCCGAGGCCTTCGGCAGAGCCATAAACTTATCCTCGACCGGGAAATCGGTCTCGACCACCTTGGAGCCGTTGCGGGCCTTCGCCAGGGCTTCCGGGAGCCGGTGATAGGTCTGCGGGCCGATCACCACGTCAACGACAGGCGCACGCCGGGTAATCTCCTGGCCTTCGGCCTGCGCAACGCAGCCGGCGACGGCGACCATGAAATCCGAGCCTTCGCGCTGACGCCTCTTCTTGAGCTTGTTGAGGCGACCGAGCTGCGAGTAGACCTTCTCCGCGGCCTTCTCGCGGATATGGCAGGTGTTGATGAGCACCAGATCCGCGTCTTCCGGGCTGTCGGTTGCGGTATAGCCGTCACGGGTCAGCGCATCGCTCATGCGCTCGGAATCGTAGACATTCATCTGGCAGCCATAGGTCTTGACGAAGACCTTGCGGGACGGCGCAGCAGATTTCGCCTGATCCGCCGCTTCCGCGACGCTCACAGGAGTTTCAGCAATTTCGGTATCGAGCCTGTCCATCATGGCCGCCTTTTACCTGTCATGAAACGCGCATGCAATCGGTGGATTTCGGGCGTTTTCAGCCGATCCGCTTTCGTCCGGCCAAACCTTCGGCGAGCAGATCAGCGACGCGTCTCTCGACTTCCTTCGCGGCGGTTTTCCGGTTCGTCGCCCCATCGAACACCACCGGCTCACCGAAACGGACCTCAACCTCGAGCGCACCTTCTTTGAGAACCCTGAGCAGATGCGGCCCGAGCGCCACATCGCCGGGCCAGGCCGCGACCGGCCGGTGATAACGCCCCATCGGCATGCCCTGAATGCCGACATAGCAAATGGCAACAGGCTGCACGACGACACGCTTTTCCGGCACTTCTGGAATTGCGGCGGTTGCCGCTCCGAAAAGCGAGGTCTTGAAGGGCAGAATGCGGTTGCCGTCCGACGTGGTGCCTTCGGGAAACAGAACGACGATCTCATCGGCTTTCAGGCGCCGAGCCATCTCGTCGATCTGGTTGCCCGTGGTGCGCTTGCGGTCGCGCTCTACGAAGACGGTGCGCTGGAGCCGCGCCAGCCAGCCGAAGACAGGCCAGTCGCGCACCTCGGATTTCGCCACATAGACCACGTCGGCGGCAGCGCCCAGCACCACGATGTCCTTCCAGGAGACGTGGTTGGAGGCGAGCATCAGCGGACGATCGTTAGACGGCTGGCCGATCACCTCGACCTTGAGCCCGATCATCGGCGCCATGATGCGGTGCCACCAGCGCGGCAGGCGGCGGCGGATATCGTTCCTGGACCAGAGCGCGAAGAGCTGCACCGGCAGAAGCGCCAGTGTCACGGAGAGGAAAATGAAGGCGACCATCACCAGCCGCAAGGCGGTTATCATGGCGCGCACCGGCTCCGGGCGTTCATCGAGGGCAGCATGGTCGGCAAGTGGGTTTGGTCCGCATTGGAATGACGCCTGCGGAAATAGCCATTTCCAGGCACGAAATCCACCACGAGAGAAGCCGGCTGTCTATTTCAGTTCGCGGCGCATGACCCATGCGGCAGTGCGTGGCTCGCCCGCATGCTCGTAATAGGCGCGGCGCTCGCCGACCTTGGCAAAATTGAGCTTCTTGTAGAGGGCAATGGCGTTCTTGTTGGTCTCGTCGACCTCGAGGAACATCTCCTCCGCGCCCCGGTGAGAGGCCTCGCGCATCGCAGCCTGCATCAGCCGCCAGCCGAGACCTGAACGGCGAACGCCTGGATCGACCCCGATGGAGAGAATTTCGGCCTCGCTCGCGGCTTCGCGGACCAGCACGAAACCCGCCGCGAGATCGCGCGCCCGGGCAGGATCGACAGCGAGAAAGCCGAAGACCGCCGGTTGCACCAGAAGCGAGGCGAATTCGCCATCGGTCCAGCCGCGCGCAAAGGCGAGCTTGTGAAGGCGCGCGGCAATGGCCGCATCCGCCGTCGTCATGGCCGTGATCTCGAAGGCATCGGGCCGCGAGAAGAAACGGGTGAACAACGCGCTCACGCCTTCAGCCTCTCGACGGCGAAACCGGCCTGAGGCTTGGCGTCGGGCGCACGCAGATAGGCCGGTTCGGGCGCATTGCCTGCCGGATCGAGCTCAGCGCCGATCCGCGCCACTTCGGCGATATCGGCGAAGGAACCGCCGCTCATGGTCGGAAGGCTCGGCTCTTCGGCGAGGATCAGCGGCGCGGCATCTCCGACAACAATTGCCGGGATATGGCTCGCCAGTTCGGCGGCCTCAGCCGCTGTCAGTTCTGCGGGATCGGCGTGTGTTGTGCCATCAGGACCGACGACAGCCGCCCAGATGCGTTCGCGCTTGGCATCGATCGTCGCCATGACCGGCAGACCGGCCTCGCGCGCCAAGGGTGCTGCCATGGCATAAAGCCCGGAGACGCCAACAACCGGGATCTTCAGTGCGAGAGCAAGCCCGCGTGCATAGGCCACGCCGACACGAATACCGGCAAACGAACCCGGGCCGATCGTGACAGCCAGGCGGTCGATATCGGAAAAAGCGAGCCCCGCTTCGGCCAGCACCTCGTCGACGAGGGCGGGCAGAAGCTCCGCATGGCCACGGCCGATCTCGGGATCACGGCGCGCAAGCACCTCTCTGCTGTCCGCATCGTAAAGGGCAACGGCGCAGAGGCGCTGGGCACAATCCAGGGCAAGAAGTTTCACGACAGTCTTCGAATCCGGTTGGTCTTGCCCCTATCCAAGCACGAAAGCCGCCCGGAGAAAATCATCCCGGGCGGGTGGAGGGCAAAGGATCGCGCTAAAGCGGTATCAGACGGCTTCGACTTCGCGCACTTCAGGCACGAAATGGCGCAGCAGGTTCTGGATACCGTGCTTGAGGGTGGCCGTCGAGGACGGACAGCCGGCGCAGGCGCCCTTCATGTAGAGATAGACCTTGCCGTCCTTGAAGCCGCGGAAGGTGATATCGCCACCATCCTGGGCCACGGCCGGACGCACGCGGGTTTCGAGCAGTTCCTTGATGGTTGCGACAACGGTGCCGTCGGCCTCGTCGAAGAATTCCTCATCCGTCATGCCCGCTTCGCTCTCACCGGCATTCATCACCGGCGCGCCGGACATGAAATGCTCCATGATGGCGCCGAGAATGGCAGGCTTGAGATGCTGCCAGTCCGGGCCGTCCTTGGTCACGGTGATGAAGTCGTAGCCGTAGAATACGCCGGTGACGCCCGGAATAGAGAACAGCTTCGCGGCTAGCGGCGAGGCGCTGGCGGCTTCATCTTCGGAACGGAATTCAGCGGTGCCGTCCTGCATGACGACCTTGCCGGGCAGGAACTTCAGTGTCGCCGGGTTCGGTGTCGCTTCGGTCTGGATGAACATCGGATTGTCTCCTCGGGGTCTTCGCCCGGGGTCAAGGTCCGGGGGTCCCGCGCACCGGACATGAGCGACCGGTGAATTTCGTAGTTTAGAATGCTTCCAAAATAGGCCCGGATGCTCTCCGGATCAAGCAGGGAATGCATGAACAATCAGCTCAGCGCGTCAATTTCCTCGTCAGTCAACGTATCGGGAACCACGGTCACCGGGATCGGGAAGGCCGCACCGCGCCCCGCAATGGACGATACCAGCGGACCGGGACCTTCCTTGGCGGAGCCCGCCGCCAGCACAAGGATCGCGATATCGCGGTCTTCCTCGATGACGGAGTGAATTTCCTCGTCTGCCCTGCCCTGGCGTATGCGGGTTTCCGAATCGATCCCGATCGCCTGGCGTAGATTTTCCGCTGCCTTGGCGAGCGTCGATTCGGCTTCCTCCATGGCTTCGGCCCTCATGATCTCCTCGACGCCCAGCCAGTGCTGGAAGTCGGTCGGCGAGATCACGTAGCACAGCACCAGTCCGCCGCCTGAATGCTTGGCGCGCATCGCCGCATAGCGCATGGCGCGCTCGCATTCGGGTGTATCGTCCACCACCGCCAGAAACTTGCGCCGGTGTCCGGCCTCTCTTGAAAGTCGTCTTGAAACCATGCGCCGGACTATGCCCCTGCCGTCCCCGCCTCGCAAGATGGGGCATGCGGAAAGTGATGGGGAGAAAAGAATGGCCCTCCCGGAGCTGGGAGGGGCAGTGCTCAGATCGTGACTACAGCAGCCCGATGATGTCCTTGACGTCGGACATCGTCCTGGCCGCGATTTCGCCGGCGCGCTCGCTGCCTTTTTTGAGCACAGCGTCAATATGGCCGGGATCGGCCTCGAGCTTGCGCATCTCGGCATTGATCGGGGCAAGAACCGTGACCGCGAGTTCGGTGAGGGCCGGCTTGAAGGCCGAGAACTGCTGGCCTGCATATTCGGCAAGCACGTCCTCCTTGGTGCGGTCGGACAGGGCCGCAAAAATCCCCACGAGGTTGCTCGCCTCGGGACGGCCTTCCAGACCGTCCAGTTCCGACGGCAGCGCCTCGGGATCGGTCTTGGCCTTCCTGATCTTGCGGCTGATGTCGTCGGCATCGTCGGTGAGATTGATGCGCGACAGATCCGAGGGATCGGACTTCGACATCTTCTTGGTGCCGTCGCGCAGGCTCATCACGCGGGTGGTGGCACCGCTGATCATCGGCTCGGTCATCGGGAAATAGGCATGGACCGGCTGGTCGCCGACAGTGATGTCGGTGCCTGTGCCGGCGGCGCGGATATTGTCCTCGAAGTCCAGATTGAACTTCATCGCGATATCGCGGGTCAGCTCCAGGTGCTGCTTCTGATCGTCGCCGACCGGCACATGGGTGGCGCGATAAAGCAGGATGTCGGCGGCCATCAGGCTCGGATAGGCAAGCAGACCAAGCGAGGCGTTTTCACGATCCTTGCCGGCCTTGTCCTTGAACTGGGTCATGCGGTTCATCCAGCCGATGCGCGCGACGCAGTTGAATATCCAGGCAAGTTCAGCGTGGCCGGACACAGCGGACTGGTTGAACACGATGTGCTTGTCGGCATCAATGCCAGCCGCGAGATAAGCAGCCGCGATCGAGCGCGTCTGCTCTTTCAGGTCCTTGTGGACCAGCTGGACTGTCAGCGAGTGCAGGTCGACGACGCAATAGATGCAATCCATCTCGTCCTGCAAAGCCACGAAGCGGCGGATGGCGCCAAGATAATTGCCGAGATGAAGGTTGCCTGTCGGCTGGACGCCGGAAAAGACGAGCGGTTTGAAGGTCATGCGATACTCCTGGCGGACTTGTGGAGGGCCCGCGCCCTCTTCTTTGAAAACGGCTGCGTGTATGAGCCCGGGCGGATGAACCGTCAAGGGCTCACCCGTCCGGCGAAATGACAAGTCTGATCAGGCCGGGTTCTTGGGTTTGCGGCGGATGCCGCGCTTGAGCGCACCCAGATCGGCACCCCCGATGGCGAAGGCGATCACGAGATAGAAGATGAAGCCGACAGCAAGGAAGCCCAGAAGCGCAATCAGCTGCTGCCAGAGCGCCGAGGACGGCTCCACCCACGGCGCGATGTAATCGACGCCGAAGTGGAAGAAGGCAGCCATCAGCGCTGCGGCAATGACGAGCTTGATGATGCGCATCACGGCGACGCGTTCAATCTTCCAGTGGCCGCGGCGGACAAGCGTGACGAAAAGCAGCGTCGCATTGGTCCAGCCCGAGCAGATTTCAGCCGTGGCGATGCCGCGCTCGGCGATGATCGGGAACAGGGTGATCGCGAGCGTCACGTTGAGCGCGACAGAAATGCCGGCGAAGATCATCGGCGTGCGGGTGTCCTCACGAGCGAAGAAGCCCGGCGTGAACGCCTTGATGAGCACGAAGGCCGGCAGGCCGATTCCGAAGATCGACAGGACACCGCCGACGGTTGCCGTCGTTTCAGGACCGAAAGCCCCACGCTCATAAAGAAGTCGGACGATCGGATCGCCTATGGTCAGAAGCGCCGCGGTCGCGGGAAGTGTCAGGAACAGTGCGAACTCCACCGAGCGGTTCTGCAGCGTGGCGGCTTCCACCATGTGGCCGGCCTTCAGCGCGCGCGCAAGCTCCGGCAACAGCACCACACCGACGGCGATGCCGACGACACCGAGCGGGAGCTGATAGATCCGGTCGGCATATTGCAGCACCGAGATCGCGCCATCCTTGCCGGAGGCGATGATCTGGCCGATCACCAGATTGATCTGGGTGATGCCGCCGGTCACGGCGGCC
>CEQK01010353.1_pt1 | contig 33888 bp, 52 predicted proteins | sample 531051 | NCBI WGS metagenome assembly CEQK01 (sample SAMEA2621229, study PRJEB7988) | marine metagenome | biome: marine biome (ENVO:00000447); feature: deep chlorophyll maximum layer (ENVO:xxxxxxxx); material: "saline water (ENVO:00002010), including plankton (ENVO:xxxxxxxx)" | depth 150 m
GCGTGAAGCCAGAAATTAGATTTATAATGATAAAAATCTGCTCCTATAATTGGAGATACAACACCGAAAGGGTCTATAGTATCCCAGATTTCATTATTATATCTGTTGATTAGGTCTCTAAATACTGTATTCCTAAAATCTAAATCTGAATATGCTACTATGTTTCCTTGTTCATCTTTCCAAATCCAATCGTTAAGTACCTCTCCAGTATTAACATCTGTATAAGTAGTATAGTGATCGCTATATCCATATTGGAATCCTAAGCTGTACCAAGGGTTAGCTGGGTATTCAATTTCTTCTCCTGTAGTAGGATTAGTCCAAGTTTCGGTTTCATTTAACCAAATTTCGATAGGATTATATCCATAAGCTCTTTCGTGTGTTCTATATATTGCTCCTGCTGATATACTGAATTTTTTACCGATAGGTAATCTAGCTCTTAATTCAGCTGACTTATAAGAAAAGTCATATGCACCTTGCTCTCTAGATTCTATTTTAGCTATATGGTATTTACCTGTATGTCTTAAAAAATATCTAAAGTTTTCAAATTCTTCTCCTCTTAATCTTTCTTTTTCAAAATGAAATAAATATTCAAAACCATCTACTGCTGATGTTGGAGCTGATAATGCTAATTGACTCTCTCTATATTGGTTACCAGTCCAAAAGTTACCTGGTTTTCTTTCATAACCGAATCTTCCTAATTTACGAATACCTACTCCGTATCTATAATCGAAGTCGAAATATTCAGTTACCTCTATTACTCTTGGTATTGCATATAAGTCACCGTCAGCTGGTCTTTCTACAAAAAAGTCTTTTCTTGAGTTTTCATATGCATTTCTAATATCTCCAGCTGCATATAATGTTCCATATTTTAAAAAGTCAGAATATAGCTCTTTGAAGAAGTTTTTCTTTTTCTTTTCCTCTTGAGCTAATGATGGTACTGCTATCAATAAAGCAAGAGCAATTAATAATGTTTTTTTCATTTTTTTATTTTTTATTATTAGGGTTAATAGCTCTACCTGCTTCAGCTATACCGAAACAACCAAGTACTATCCAAAGGAATGAATCATAAATAAATTCGTTTATAACTAAATCTTTTCCAAAGTAACCAGTAAGTAAGTCTGCAAATGCAAATAATATCATTACTATAAAAGCTATAAAACCGACAATCGACTTTTCGTTAATGTCGTTATTGTCTTTAAATAAATTTTTAAAGTCCATAAATGTTTTTTTTATCCAATTCATATGTAACTTATTTTAGAAAACTTTATTATAAATAGATTTAAATATATAAAAAAAGAGGCCCGAAGGCCTCAATTTCTAACTAGTCGAGCTCCTACCCTCTAACTAGTCTCTCCATCATATTCCTCATCAGAGGAATCACCATATATCTGTCCCTGTATTCCGGAATAGCAGTACCTAGACCAATGACTCAAGTTCTTTGGGTTGGAACTCGCTATTAACGTGTCCGCACTTCTTACAATTGAAGACGGGTATTGGGATGTAAGTCTTTTTACCTGTTCCGGTGAGAAGTCCACTTGCTGCTCGGATAATAAGTCCGTTTTCAAAGTAGATTCCTCCACATTCATCGCATGTAACTCCTGTTGTTTGGTTGATGTCGACATTTAGTTGTTGCTGCATAATTATTTTTTAGGTTTGCGGCCTCTACGGCTCTTACCTCTAGCAGCTCTTCCTACATCTCTCACATCTTTTGCTAAATCTACAGCAGACTCTTTTACGTCTTTTACTTCAGCTTTAACATTTTTAACTCTACGTTTAACTTCTTTTTTGACATTATCAACTTTTTCCTTAACTTCGTCGACTTTATCTTCAACTTCGTCAGGAATAAAATCTCCGTCTCTATCGTTAATCTTTCCCTTAGAGTAGAAAAAGAAATAGACACCTGCTCCTACTGCAAGAATCCCTAAAATAATAAAAATTGTATTCATAATTAATGTTTGTTATTGTTAATAAATATTTATGGTTTATATTTTCTAGACATATAATCGTAAAAATCTTTTAAACTTTTTGTAGTTTTTTCTACTTCTTTAGTATAAGTTTCACGATCAATTTTAAATTCTTTCATAAAACCTTTACGAATATACTCTAGTCTATTAGTCTCATCTTTTTGATAATCTTCTAAAAGTCTTTTTCTTCTAGCCTTATGAATAGAAGCAGGCTGACCAAACCTAGTATGATCTTGATCACATTCATTCCATAATTCATTTAACTTATATTCAGCTAAATAAGCTTCAAACAAAAGAGGAGAATGATCGAAATCACCATTATATATCTTATCTTTAAAAGAAGCAGAAGCTTTCAAAGGAGGTCTTTTAGGAGTATAACTTCTCCACCATTGAAATCTATTATATGACCTTTTTAAATAATCTTTCTTAAAATACTTAATTATCCAAGCTTTACTTAAAGGAGGATTATAAATTTTATTAGTTATCAAATTAGAGACTTTTTATTTATAGGATCCTGTCTATACTTATGCTTTAAATCAAACATACCTATATCCGAGTTATCCTTTTCTATATTAAGATAAGAATTTAATCTCGTAATTCCAACTTTTTTATAAAATAATTCCTCATAAGTTACTTGAAAGTAAGGTAAATTAGTTAATTGCTCTCTAGTTTCAGTTCTCCATTTTATATTATACTGAAGTTTAATTCTTTCTTCTTCGTTAAATTCTTTTAAATTATACTTATATGGTTCCCATATTCTAGTTATAAGCCCCATCATATGACTTTCAGCACCAGCTATATCATCTTCTCTAGTTAAGATAATTACTTTATCAAAATACTTATCTAATGATTCTTGCTGTTCAACTCTAAGCTCTCCGCATAAAAACTTAACCGATACTCCAGGATCTAACCAAACTGCTTCATCAGGAAAGTATCTTCCTCTAGCTGAATTTCTTGGATTATAAGGTTCTGCAATATTATAAAGACCTAATTGATTAGATACATATAAACTTAATACTGTAGAGCCAGATCTAGATTGAGCATAAATACATACTCTCATTATAAAAGATTATTTATTTCGATAGCTCCTGATCTTTTATTAATTCTTATAGGAGCTTTATTCCATGAATCTACATAACCATAAGCTGATTTATAAAAATCAAATATATCATTAAAAAATTTAGTATAAAGCTGAATACCAGTATTTTTAGGAATGTTTCTATCTTTAGTAATATAAGAACCTCCTCCATACATTGAATTAACTGAGGGTAATTCTTTTACTATATTTTTCCAGTCGTAAGTTAGTCTCGTATTCCCCCAAAACCACCCTATAGGTTCATTTTTATAATATTGAAGCATTACAAAACTTCCTGCTTCGAATCTAGATACTATATCATCAAAAGTAGGTGCTTCATTCCAATCTTCTAGCATTAAGTTAATACTTTTTATAATAGAATGAAAGTCGTGTTCTTGATCTAACTTATAAAACCATTTATAGGAGAATGAGTTATCGATCTCTTGTATAGGAATATAATTTTCTTTATGTAATACTAATTGTACTACATCTTTTTTATCAGGCACCATCTTTTAATAATTCATCACAGGCTATTTCTAAACCTAACAAAAATGAACTAGTATTGAATTCTTTTTGAACTTCTACTACTCTTAGCATTATCTCAGTCATTTTACCAGATTCTTTAGCTACATTTAATAACTTATTTATCTTTTTTTCTCTTCTTACTTCTGCTGTTTCATAAACTGCTTGTATATCTTCTGAAATAGTTTCGTGCCATTTTTTTACTGAATCACTCATAGATGTTTAGATTTAAATATTTGTTTAAAATTATTAAAACCGGCTTTAGCGTTTTCTAACCATTCGTCATTACTCCCATCGTCGCTAACCCATTTATATGAATATAAGAATTTTTTAGCAATTTTACAACTTTCTGCTATACTAAATAGTTCCATATCAACTATATCACATTCATCTATTTTTTCCATATATGACTCTACATAATCATCATGAGAGCTATCGTACATATGATCAGTAGTTAAACATTTTATATTTAAATCTTTATTTAATATATTAGACATTTGATTATAAAATCCTAGAGTATCTAAATCGTTTATTACCGTTCCTACTTCTAATACTTCTCCTATTTGATAATCTTTTAAATTGCCACAAGAACCAAAGTTGATAACTATATCAGGATCGTATTTTTGTATCAATCTAGTACTATTTACTGCTGCATTAATTTTACCTATACCTGTGATATGAATCGGTATACCAAATAAGTCTTTACAGTCATGTTCGTAGTCAGTAGCAGAAAGTAAAAGTATTTTATTTTCCATTAATATTTAATTAAAGATTTAACGTTGTTCTCTGCTATTCCAATATCTATTAATACTAATTTATCTAATAAATCATAACCTGCATTAGATACGATGTTTTCCGATGCATTCATAGTGCCTCCGGTAGCGATTACATCATCAACTAATATTACTGATCCATTACCTCGTTTCATTTCTATAGTATCACTGCCGTATTCTAAGTCGTAAGATTCTTTAACTAAAAAATCAGGAGGTAATTTACCTTCCTTTCTTATCAATCTTAATCCTCCTCCGAAAGTAGCGGCTAAAGCAGAAGCAAAGATAAAACCTCTAGATTCTATACCAACCCAATAATCAGGTTGTTCAACTAATCTACCCATTTCAGTTATAGCTTGTTTAAATGCTACAGTATCAGCTAATAGAGGTTGTATATCTTTAAAGTAAATCCCTTCTTTAGGAAAGTCTTTTATAGTATGTATATAATCTAATAAATTAATTTTCATTTTTATTCTTATGTTTTGTTTTACGAGTATATTTCTTTCTATTACGATAAACGTTAGGTTTCATCGCATCATATATTTCCTTCATTGTAGCTACTATCTTTTTCATTATATCAAAGTCTTTAACGGTTTAAAACTGCTAGCAGGTTCTTCCCATAATGGTAAATTATTTTTATATGCATCTAAAAATTTATCATAAACTAAATCTTGATAACTAACTCCTGGATGTAATATATCTCTAGCTATTTCAGGAAAGTTATCATTATTATTAACATAAAAATCTATATTTTCAATACTAAATAATTTAGCTCCTACTTCATGAGCATAGTATTTTATAGCAGCAAGATTAGTTCTCCAATTTAATCTCATATTTTCTTCTTGTCCTAAGATGAATCTTACTTCATCTGATACTTCTATATAATGGTGAAAGACATTAGCAGGAGATATATTTATCCATACCCCTTTTTTAGCTTCATAAACCTCATACCTATAACAGAAAGGAGTGTAGAGAAATATATTTTTTATTTTTAATTTATTTTTAAATTCTCCCAACAAACGCGCAGCGGTTCCTATTCCTGTTCCCGGCGCAGATAGATTCCAAAACTTACCTCCAATCTTTTGGTTAAGTCTCCAAGACCAAGTATTTTCTAAATAATGTCCTATACCAAAAGTATGACTACAACCCAGAAATACATTACCCTCTTCTTCAGCATTATCAAAATTATCCGGTGTTCTAAAACCATAATCATTTAACGCATACTTTATAGGGTTATCTCGATAATGTAATAACTCTTTATTATCGGGGTATTTTGCAAGGTTCTCTTTAAATAGCTCTTCGTTATCCGGGGTAGTATAATTCACTATACTATTTGCATGTTTACGCATAAAAACCCTTTTAAATTGAGAGTAGTAGTCTCCTTTCATATAAAACGTTTACTATAAATATACAAAAAAACCCTCCGTCTCCGGAAGGTTCTTCAAATTCGCGCGTGGCAAAGAGAGAAAAACGCCCCCTACTTCGACTCCGCTACACTTGCTTTCTTATAAGGAGTAATTAACTTCTTAATAGAACCAATTGCAGCTCTTGCTCTTCTTTGTGATACTTTTGTAGTACCACTATGATGTGCTTCAAATTCTTCAAAATGTGAAACGATTTGTTCAAATAATTCTTGCTTATTCATAATTTAAAATTTAATTGTTTAGCCTAAAAGCATATTTGGATCTACGCCTCCGACTGGTTTATTTTCTTTTTCTTTTCCTTTTGATACTACTGCTTCAGTTATAAGTAAAGTACCGGCAACAGAGGAAGCATTTTCTAATGCTAATCTCGTTACTTTAGTAGGATCGATAATTCCTTCGTTAAACATATTAACAGATTTATCTACTCTAGGATTAAATCCTTCCCATACGTCTCCTGTTTGTTTAATATTAGTTTCAATATTAGTAATATAAGTATCTGATAATCCTGCATTAGTTAGTATTTTAAAGAAAGGTTGTTCTATAGCATTAATAACTATATCGTAACCAGTTCTTTCATCACGATTATCTACTCCATCTAAGCTTTGAACTAAATTATTTGCAGCATTTAATAATGCTACTCCTCCTCCAGGTAAAACTCCTTCTTCTAATGCAGCTTTAGTAGCATGTAAAGCATCTTCAACTCTATCTTTCTTTTCCTTCATTTCTATCTCAGTATGACCGCCTACATTAACTACAGCAACTCCTCCTATAAATTTAGCTAATCTATTTTGTAAATTTTCTTTTTCGAAAGGAGAATTTGATTCTTCAATAAGATCTTTTAGATAAGCTATTCTTTGATTAATAGATTCTTCAGATCCTTGAGCATCTATAATAGTAGTAGACTCTTTAGATATAGTAGCTTTATTAGCCTTACCTAACCATCCAGTATCAAACTTTTCTAATCTCATACCTTTTTCGGATGATACTACTTGACCTCCGGTTAATTCAGCTATATCTTCCATGATAGCCTTTCTTCTATCTCCAAAATCAGGAGCTTTAACAGCAGCACAGGCTAATATTCCTCTCATTTTATTAACTACCATAGTAGATAAAGCCTCTCCGTCTATATCTTCTGCTATAATTAATAACGATTTATTCTGTTGAGAAACAGCCTCCAAGATAGGAAGTAACTCTTTGACCTGATTTAACCTCTTATCGACAATAAGAATAAAAGGATCCTTCAGTACTGATGTCATAGAATTATTGTCCGTAACAAAATATGGAGATTTATAACCTCTGTCGAATTGCATTCCTTCTACTGTTTCCAGATACGTCTCTCCTGTCTTCGACTCTTCAATCGTAACTACTCCATCTCTCCCTACCTTGTCCATGGCTGTTGATATTAACTTTCCAACTTCTTTATCATTATTTGCAGATATAGTAGCAATTTGTTCTAATTGTACTTCATCTGTAATATCTTTAGATATGCTAGATAAGAAATCAGTAACTTTTTCAGTAGCGTTATCTATACCTTTTTTGATATCTACTGCATTACTACCAGCTTCCATTCTAGTTATACCTTCTTTTAAAATTTCTTGAGCTAATAAAGTAGACGTAGTAGTACCATCACCAGCATAGTCAGCAGTTTTAATAGCTGCTTGTTTTACTATTTGTGCTCCTAAATTTTCTACTTTATCTTTTAACTCTATCGATTTAGCTACCGTAACTCCATCTTTAGTAGATACTGGATTACCCATATCTTTTTCTATAATAACGTTTCTTCCGGAAGGGCCTAACGTTGCTGTTACAGCATTTGCTAATTGATTAACTCCGCTTAGTAATTTATTCCTAGCGTCTTTTGAAAATGTAATTTTTTTACTCATTATTTGATTCTTTTACTACTGCTAATATTTCACTATCTCTTGTAATATAATATTCTTCTCCATCGAAATCTATTCTTAGAGAACCTATTTTAGGAACTAAAACTATATCTCCTACTTTACAAGATCTTATCGGTATCATTTTGCCATATTCTGATAATCTACCAGGTCCTACGGCTAGTACTTCTCCCATTTCAGGTTTTTCTTTACCCATATCAGGAATAACTATAGACCCGTAAGTCTGTTCACCTTCATCTATAGGCTTGATAAGTACTCTATCATTTGCGGGGTTTAATAACTTTGGCATATAACTTTCTTTTAATATAATATAATAAATTTTTATAAAAGATCCAACTCGAGAACAAAAAAATTTAGCTAATTTTCAAAGTTTTTAACTCTGACCCTTTAGCATAAGGGATACTAATGGCTAACAACCCATTTTCAAACTTAGCGTTTGCTTTTCCAAGATTAAACTTACTATCAATCTTCCAACCTAAGTTAAACGATCTTTTAGCTATACCTTTATGTATATACTCTAATTTATCATCTTTACCTTTATCGTAATTGATTTTTAAGATATTATCTTGAATTTGAATCTCGATCTCTTCTTTAGAGATCCCTGTACAAGCTATATCAATATTAAGACTTTTATCAGTCTGATAGATATCTACAGGATGTTGTAATTTGGTTTCAGCAAGCGGTGAAAATTGGCTTGCGTCTTGAAAAAAATTTCGAACTAAAATGTCGAAAGGGGATGGTCTATAAAATAATGTACTCATATCATTTAAATTTGTGCGGCCTAAGCTCGCGGTTTAACATATTAAAAATAAATCGCTCTCGAGTCGATCTTTCAATATATAATAAATATATACTATTTTCATTTAATAGGCAACTAATTCCATGAAAAGTTTTTTCCCATATGCCCCCATTTAGAAGTTTCGTAGAAAATAGGTTGTTTTAAACCTAAAAACTCTACTATTCCTTTTGGAGATAAATCATAGTCGTTTATATAAATTTCTTTTCCATCTACTAAAGCTGTAGCTTGTAAAGGTTTATCATGTCCTATAGCATAAGCTAGAGTTACATAAACTTCACTAGCTTTATATTTTCCTATATAGTCTGTAGCTATTCTTCTAGCCATATATGCTGCTGATCTATCTACTTTAGAACTATCCTTACCGCTAAAAGCTCCTCCACCTAAAGGTATTCTAGGACCATAGTTATCTACAGCTAATTTTCTTCCTGTTAATCCTGTATCAGCATCAAAGCCTCCTAAATTCCATTCTCCAGCTGGGTTGCAATGTAGAGAATTGATGGTATAATTTGTTTCTGCAAAGAAATCTTTTATATGATGTATTAAGTCTTCAGTAGAAGTATTTTGAAACGATGCTACTACATTTAATGAATCATCTTCTAATATAGTAACTTGAGTTTTTCCATCATAAGGATGATTTATATAGATAGATTCACATAACTTTCTTGCAAAATAATACTCTAGAGGTACCATTTCATCATTTTCAGTACAAGCATATCCTATCATAATACCTTGATCACCTGCTCCGCCAGTATCTACTCCTTGAGCTATTTCTGGTGATTGCATTACTATATTGGTTTGTACTCCTATATCTTTACCGTATACTGATTTTACTACTTCCGGAATATCAACAAAGGCTGTTGTAGTTAGTTCGCCGGTTACGGTTATAATTCCGTGACCTCCCATAGTTTCTATAGCAGCTCTTGTATTAGGATCCTGCTTTAAACATGCATCTAAAATAGCATCTGATATTCTATCACAGATTTTATCTGGATGCTTAGGTGTTATACATTCTGCTGTTCTAATCATATAATTAATTTTAATGTCCGTCTCTCCAGTTATTAGCTATTTCAGGAGGAGCTTTTAAAGTTACTCCAGGTAACTTAGTAGTATTTTCCATAATCTCTTGAACTAAAGGAGCAAAGGCTTCAGCTTGATCGTCTTTCACGTTTATAATTAACTGGTCATGTACTTGTGCTTGAACGAAAGCATCGAAGCCTTTTTCTCTAGCAGTCCTATTAATAACTACAGCAGCTCTATTTACTACCGCTGCAGCTAAAGATTGTAATTGAAAGTTAAGGCAGAAGTTTAATCCATTACGGTAATCTCTATAAACCTTAACTATATCATCTCTATTATATCCTTGATTCTCTAAGTCTTTTCTAAACCTCCAATCCATCATCTTTTCACCAAACTTTTCATAAATCTTTTTTACCTTAGGTACGTGCCTTATACGACCAACATAATTTTTAATAAAACCATGATCTTTTACTTGCCTACGAGAGTTTTCTCTCCAATCTCTTAAACCAGGAAAACCATCTAAGTAACCCTTTATTAATCCTTCAGCAGTCTTTTGATCTACTCCTAAAGTCATTTTAAGAGCATAAGCTTCCATTCCATATGCAACTCCTAAAGAATAAGCTTTAGCTTTATTTCTTTTAACAGGATCTAATTTTTTAAGGTAGTTATCAGCTTTTTTATCAGCAGATACTCCATCAAGCTTTTCAGTTTGAATAGCGACATAAGAATAAAAGTCCCAACCATTATCGAATATTTCTTGAAGTTTTTTATCACCAGATACTGAGGCAAAGCAATGAGGTTCTAATGATTCGTAATCAGCATCAATAACTTTTCTACCTTTACCGGCTACTAAGAAAGCCCTTACTATATTAACATACTTCATAATAATAGGAGCATCTTCACCTTCTTCTAAAGGTTTAGGTAACTGTTGAGCATCAGATCCATATCGACCAGATACAGTACCATTCTGCTTAAAGTAAAAATAATATTTACCATCTTCATTTCTATCTCTAAACCTATCTACATAAGTAGATTTAATCTTAAGTAGTTTATTATATATTCTTAAGTTTTCAGCCCAAGGATATTCTTTCGCTAGTTCTTCTACCATATCCATATCAAACTTAGCTCTACCAGATTTAGTATTAGCACCAGCTACTTTAGGTTTAATACCCATATACTTAAATACTATTTCACCTAAATGCTTCTTAGATTGAATATTAATATACTCTCCATCATTAGATTCTTTCCACATAGCCATCGATATACGAGCTTTTTCTACATCTTCTATAAGATCAGTATCACCAGTAAGTAAAAACTGCTTAACATTAGATTCCTCTAACTCTTCTATATTTTTACTAGTAAGAGAATACTTACCAGTTTTTTCAGACTTAGGTAAAGGTAAAGAATAACGAGTAACCAAATTCTGAGCCCAGTTACCTTTATGAGATACAGGGTAGTTACTTAATGCAGTACCTAATACCCATTCTTTAACTTCAGAAATAGCTAATAAAGATTTCATTACTATCTCTTTATTTTTAATTAAGTCTTCGCTAATCTCTTTATGAGTCTTTTCTATTAGTTCTACATCTAAATCAACACCTGCAGATTCCATAGGAACAGTTACTTCTCTATATATCGGCATAACTTCTTCTTCAAAGAAAAACTTCTCTAGCCCTTCTTCTTTTAATTTCTTTAGATATAAGTTACATATACGTAAAGTTAAATCGGTATCGGCAGAAGCATACTTAGATAGAATATCTAAATCAGCTTTATAAATCTCAAATAGTAACTTAGTAGTCTGACCGCCATTTTTCTTTATAGAGCCTTTAAGTTCTAATTGCTCTTCGTTAGCAGCTTTTTCTACATCTAAACCTAATTCTTTCTGATTCATTATAGCAATAGGTTTCAAACCAAAAGGATTACCATAACCAAACGCACCTTCTTCATATACAGTATGAACTAATAGACCAGTATCAACCCATATATCTTCAATAAGATCTACTCCAAAATAATTTTTAATAAACTGACAGTCAAACGAAGCATTATGAAATACTAATTTTTTACCTTTTAGCATTCTCATAAAGTTTTTAGATATAGTTTCAGTAGATTTACCGTTAATAGTTTGAAGTTCTAATTCATCTTTATCAAAGTTCCAAACTAAGGTAGGTAGGTAAAACCCTACACCTTCGTCGCCAGATACTGACCAACCAACTATTTTATCTTTACGAGGATTAAGACCAGAAGTTTCAGTATCGACAGCTAGTATATCAGACGATTCAATATGTTTATATAAGAGTTCAAGAGTTTCATTATCTTGAACGGTATAGTATTTTTTCTCTAATTGCATATATTATTTTCTCATTTCGTTCCAAGTAGGAAGTTTACCAGTATTTTTAAAGTATTCTTTTAATAATTGTTCTTCTAACTGCTTATGAAAAGCTCCTGTAATCTCTCTATTCATTATAGTTTCAGTTGCTTGAGGAACCGGAAAAAAGAAAAAATTAACTTTTTTATAATCAGCTTTTAAGCTTTCTCTAATTCGATTATTAGTAACGTTATCAATACACTTATATTGATTAAACATTCTATCGGCAAGCTTACCACTTTCACCTATTTTAAGTACACTACCTTGTTTATCAGCAAAAATATATACTCCAGGTATATACCAATCTTTTCTATCTACTATAAATTCTACATCAACACCTTGAGTATATTTATCGGAAATAAAGAAAGTACCAGCTTGAATAAAACCTTCTTCTAACCAATGATAAACTTTATCCATATAACCGTTTTATTAACCTAATATAAGAAGAATATCTCAGAATTCCAACTAATTTTCTAAAATTCTCCGTAAAGGTCAAACTTTTCAGGTTCAGGTTCAACAATATTTACTTGCTCTTCTTCTATAGCGAATAATTTACCTTGTAAAGGCTCTAATCTATAGTTACCTTTAAATTTAGTTTTACGCATATATTGAGTAAGAGTCTGAACTAAACCTTCTATTACGTTCTCTTTATCAATTACTAATTCCCAGTTATCTCCAGGGGGGACTCTTTCTGCGATTAGTTTTATAGATTCTACTGTTTCTTTTGTCATAATTATAAATATTCTAAAAGTTTATCTGCTATTAATTTATGCCCTTTAGGTGATGGATGATTATCGTCTTTAACAAACATCGAAAAATCTTTTTTAACAGGAAAATTTGACATAAATAAATTATTTCTATTTTCTTTACACCAATTATCACTTATAATATCAACTAAAGTATTATTAGGTTTGCCCCACTCTATAAAATTTTTACCGTGATAGTTAGTATTTAAACTATAGTCATAACCAAAAATAGGATTAAAAGCTTGAGTCATAATAAAATTAAACTCTTTTAATTTATTATATGTATTATTTAAATATTCAGGATAGAATTTTATATTAAAGTTTAATTTATTATCAGAACGTTTATAATCATATCTATCTGTATATTCATCTCTATGAGGACTACTCCAGTTTATTAAAACTAAATCACCAGGTTTAAAATTAATACGGTAATGAATAAGTTTATTATATATGTAACTATTAGCAGCTCCTGGTATACCTAAATTTAAAGGTTCTAAATTAAGGGAATCAGCTATAAGCTGTGTAAAGGTTTCATTAGAATTAACTCCTTGACCATATGTCCAAGAATCACCAAAGGACCATAGTTTATTCATTACTGCCTTAAAGTTTTTTGAATAGTAAAATCAGGATTAGTAAAAAATTCTGGTATTAAACTAGAATGAGTAGCTCTAATAGGATTAATATCTAAACCTCCTCTTCTAGTATATAAACATGCAACCATTAATTGGTCTGGTTGAAATGCTTCACATAAATGAGCAAATACCATTTCACATATCTCTTCATGGAAATGACTTACAGTTCTATGGCTTACTATATACTTTGCTAATGAAGCTGCAGTAGGTAATTTTTTACCTCTAAGATAGATAAATACATCACCCCAATCAGGTTGATTAGTTACTCTACAGTTCGATCTTAATAAGTTAGATCTATACCTTAATTCTTCTACTTCATCATTATCTTGAGCTTCTAACTGAGAAGCATCAGATTTAAAAGAGGTAAAATCTATTTCATCTAAATTAGCAATTTCGGCTACATCTTCATAATCTTTAAAGGATAGAGGAGTAGTTTCTGAATCATCAGCATAAAAAGATACAGTCGTATTAGTTTCTAATAATTCATCTAAATCTCTTTTAACTGTAGCTTCTATACCTTTAATACAGTCTTTAGCTGTATCTCCTATCTTAGTCATATTAAGAGAATTTAAATATAACTTTATAGACTTAGATTCTACGTGAAATTCAGAGTTAGAAGGGCATACTATTTTTAACATACCCGCTACAGGTTGACCCTTAGTAGTAATAGCAGATACTTCATATGCATTCCATGTATCAACTCCTACAAATTCATTTCCAGAAAGATTATAAGTTTCTCTATTTAACTTTCTAGGAACTTTTACTAATAAGTCTCTATTATACTGATCGCTATAGCCGGCTCCACCTACTTTACCTAAATGTTTACCTGCTATTTCTTTTACTTTACTTTGATTATCCATTAAATACTTGTTTTTTACCGCCTTCGTAAATATACGCATGACCATTTTCTATTAATAACTGATTAAGAGATTTTTCTTCTCCATCTATAAAGATCTCTGCTAAAACTCTACCGTACTTACCTTTACCGTATGATTGAATAGTAAAATTACCTTTATTCTTTTCTAAATAAGTTGCAGTAAAAGCTGTAGCAGCTAAACCTTTTATTTTTTCTTCTTTATTTCTAGTTCTTTTTTCCCAGGTATCAACTCCTTTAAATCTAAGTCTAGCCTTAACCCAAGTATCAAAACCTAAGTCGATCATTACATCAGCTGTATCTCCATCGACTACTCTAACTAATTTTGCTCCGTATTTATACATTTTTTAAAAATTTACTTAAATCTGGTCTGAAATAATTTATAGATTTCATAACCTTTTTATCTCTTTTTCGGTATACTATATAATAGTCACCTACTTTTTCATAATAACACTCTTCACCCTGTTCTTTAGTTCTGAGGGCGACAGTTTCTTTTGCTTCTTCTTCAGTAGTACAAGCTTTTGACATATTAGACGCTTGTACTTCTTGATAAGCAGGCCATATCTTATCCTTAAGGCCATGTAACATAGTACCGTTCCCAATGGAAACGTAAGCAATATCGCAAAGAGCATCCAAAACTTCGACGATGTCTCCTCTTTCGCAAGCTTCTCTATATTCTTCAAGTTCTTCGAGAATAAAGTCATAGACGAATTGCCATTCTTTTTTCTCTGGAATAGTTGGTTCATAATTATTAGGTTTGCCAAACGTGGCATTAAATTCTTCTACCTCTGAAACGAAAGGTACATATTTTTCAGGACCGCCAAAGTCTAGTTCTAATTGTTTACTCATTTATAAATTTTAATATTTGTTCAATTCTCTGCATCGGGGATCCAGTAACAGTTAAATAAGGTTTTCGTACTCCTTCTAATACAGCTTGGAATTCATCATCTATATCTTTTCTCCAAGTCTCATCTATACTCCTTACTCCATCATCAACTGAATCAAATTCAATAGGAAAATAAATATAATGAGTATACTCTTTTTTTATTCTATTCCAAGTATCTTCAATATAATTATAAGTTCTAGCTCTTAAATTTTCCATAAATTTAGAATAAACTACTACATCCATATAGCATCTATCTAATACTAAATTATTAGGTTGAAGTAAAGCTTCTAAATGAAAGCTACTAATAGCTAATTGAGTAGCATCAGTACCTTGTTCATTTATAGGAAAACCATAGTTACCTATAGTACGAGTCGATTCATTAACGAATTCATACTTAGGTAATTTATTTTTAAGTAATTCAAATACAGTAGTTTTTCCTGTACTACTTGCTCCTACTAAAGCTATTCTAGTTATCATTATAATAATTTTGATGAATTAAAGCTATTCTTAAAAATTTAATCCACATGTATAAACTTCTATCTCTTAAGGTACGAAAAACTCCGTTAAGATCCAACCCATGAGAGTTAAATCTTTCTTCCATTAGTATTTTCCCTTCATCTACTCCAGGAGAAACCTCATGAAGTACACACCCCATAACTTCGTGTTGTAATTTAAAAGCTTTCTCTTGAGGATCTTTACCTTTTAGTTCTGGATATTTAGTTATCAGACCGGGATGACCGTTATAAATTTTAGAACGTTCACAGACATACGGAGGTACTATTCTTAACCAACCATGTAAAGTAACTATTGCATCAGGATAAGCTTCTAATAAACTAATATAATCTTCTTCTGAAGGTTTATTAGCCCAGGTAAAATAACCTTGCTTTTCTATTCTTTCATCTATAGTTCTAAGATGATCGGGTCTATCATTAGTAATAATAACATCAGGAGCTTGTCCTAATGCTTCAGATATATCAGCTATTTCAGATCCTGTTTGACTAAAGAACGATATCCACTTTGTGTCTCCCATTAGTTAACCATCTAAATTTTTGTATATTATTCATTATTATATTAGTATCTTCAACTTCATAATTAATTAATTCATAAAGTTTTTGAGATTCTTTGCTCCACAAACCATCATCACCGTATTTAATACCTTTGATACCGTGAACTACTGGGTTAGAAGTATCTAAAGAGTATAACCAATCGTAATCTGAATGTTTATAAAAGCTAAATTCTTGAGGTAATCCACATCCTAAAAGGTGATGAGGTTTATTTTTATTTATTATACCATGCTTAAGTAAGTCTCCTAATAATTTTATTCTACCTAACATCCAACTAACGTACTTATTAGCATGAGGTACTGATTCGGTATAATAAGAGTAATCAAATGATATAGCTATCATATCAACATCAGCTACATAATCCATATACTTATAACAGTCTATAATAGATTGATAAGTTTGACCTTGTACTACTCCAATTTTTTTACCGGGAAGGTTTTTATACTGAGAGTTCCATTTTTCCATCTGAGCCATGGTAAGAAGAGAGTTTTCTAAAGCATCAGGTACTATATACCATTCAGGTCTTAATTTTTCAACCCAGTATGCAAATTTTTCAGCTTCAAAAGCTTCTTCTAATTCAAATATTGAATTATCTAAAATTACTTCTCTTCCTTTTTTAATAGCTTGTTGAAAATGCTTAAGATACTGTTCGTCTTCTTCTAATAAATGAACTAGAGCGTAATCGTAGTCAGTTACTTTCTGTACATCATCAAAAATACTCTTAGGAGATTCGTGCGCTATTTTAATCATTATCTTCTAATAAACTATTTACATCCTTCATTCCGGAAGCTACTTCATCCATAGCTTCTCTTACTTCTCTACTTACGGATTGCATTATCGCCTCTACAGCTTTACTGTAAGGTACATATTGCTTACCATCTATTTCAACTATATATTCTGCTAAACTTTTATTTTTTTTCATAACTATTAATTATTCCTCCTTTTATATCATGATCTCTTAAATGCTCGTCTTCTAATCTACCATAATCATCTTCTATTCTGATTATATCATCTTCTCCAAAGTAAGTTCCTGTTTGCACTTCTATAAATTCTAATATATTATCAAAACTAGGATTACTAACTCTATGCTTCTGTCCTACTTTTATTCTAATTCTTTCTCCTTCAGTTCTCCATACCTCTTCATCATCAAGTACTATTTTAGCGCTTCCTCTAGTAATTATCCAATCCTCAGTTCTTTGATCATGATACTGATAAGATAATATACCTCGAGGTTTAACTATTATCTTCTTTACTTTTACAAAAGGACTACTGTACATTACTTCGTACTTACCCCATGGTCTATGATCTATTTCATACTTATCAATAAAAGATCTTAAAGCATCTTCATATTTAGAATATTTATCACTCTTAACCTCATCAAAAGTCTGTTCAGTTAAAGTTCTTAACTCACCACATAATTTTTTTAATTCTTCAATTTTAGACATTATGATATATGAATTAAACTTGACCATAACTCATGAGGAACATCTTGACAAAATTCACTATCAGGAGCTGTAATTACTGAAACAGCATCATGAGAATGTAATGACTCTTGATGAGAACAAATAACTCTAAAATCTTTTACTCTTTTATCCTCTATTAACTGCTCATATAGTAATCTAGCAGCATCTTCTACAAACTTAAGATAAGAACCATTTAATTCAGCAAATGCCATCTCATCTTCTCTTTTAACAACTACTTGAGTTTCAGTCTGTAGAGCATTAGCACACATCTCTTGTAAATCTTCAATCCATACTATATCGTCAAATTCAATAGATATTCTTGCTACAGATCTTTGAGAATGAGATACTGTTGCTTTATTTCTATATTTTCTAGCATGCTCTGCTAATTCATAAGAACAAGGACAAGCAGATGAATAAACGAAATCGAAATGTAAAAACTTTCTAAAATTACCTTTATCATCTATATTACCTTCTAAAGTACAGTTATAATATTGATAACCTGCATTATCTGATCTTAATGAAGGTTGTAATATAGGGTAAGAAAAATGTAATCCTATTTTAGCATCAAAGGTCTCTAAATTTTCTTTATACTTTAATAATATTTCATCTAACTTGTCATATACATAATCATCTTTATATTCATAAAATGATCTCATGATACGAGACATATTAATACCTTTTTTATGAGCCGCTAAAGAAACCGTACCAGTAACTTTAGTTTCTAATTCTATATCACCACCTCCTCTCTTGCTATACTTTAAAGGTAATCTAAAATTATGAATACCTACCTGCTGTATAGCGACAGGAGACCCTTGAATCAAAGAAGAAGGACCATTTTGAAGATCAGGAAACGTTTTAATATCATCTTTAGTAGGATTATATTTAGAATCATAATCTCTATCAGGTTCGTAGTATTTCACTGAATGTTCATTAGCTGGAGCTTCTACAGTTTCGTCTGCATCTCCTATCCATTCGTAACCTTTTGCTTTATCGTCTTTCATATCTATAATATAAGTAATTTTATTTAATTTTCCAAATAATTTTGTATAGTTTTTGAGTCTTTATTTTCCCAAGGATATACTATCCATCTATCTTCTTTTATCATTTTTCTGCCGTAAAAATCTGGTTCTACGCATGAACTTCTCTTATAATGAAGAGTAGCAAAGTAAGGAATATTTAATTTTTCAGTCCATTTTTTTAATGTTTTACCACTATCAGCTATATCATCTAAAATTAATAAATTATGATAATGATTACTAGGGTATTCCATAAATTCAACTCCAAATCTATGCGAATACAATACTGCCAAAATTAATCCCCCTCTAGGTATTCCAGAAACATAATCAAATCCTCCTTGAGTTTGGTCATGGATTTTGTCGAGTAATTTATTTACCTGATTCCATGTAATAAAAGTTTTATCCATTAAACTTCTCTTTTATCTTCAAATGCTATAATATGAGGTCTCCATGTCATTCTATAACCGTTATCTCTAACCCAATCAAAAAGTACTGGGTATGACTTAAAAAGAGATTCTCTACTATCACCTGCAGGCATAAACCATACTTTATCCCTTGGTATATTTAATTTTTCAATGAAGTCCATTATTTCATTTAATGCATCTTGATCTTTACCGTCCCATACAGGTTTTATATGATAATCTGAATGATATTCAATTTGTTTAGAGATAGCATCATAATTTAATCTAAATTTATTATGTCTATCAATCATTTTTTGATCTGTTACTGCCCCTTGAGGAGTAAGTACACCAAGTACGGGGACGCTATTACTAAGCTTGGGACTAATAGAAAGCAAGTTAATAGGGTAATCAGTAGGAAGAAAATGGCTACCTTCAGTCTCAATAGTAATAAAAATATCTCTTTCATGTGCAAAATGTGTTAATTCATTAACTAGTTTTTTATGCATAGTAGGAGAACCTCCTGTTAGCATCATTTCTGATATTTGAGGATTATCATCATACATCTTAATAATATCATTAAAAGTATATTTACCTTTTTCAGCATGAATACTAGTATACCAAGAATCACACCATCCTCCTTCTCCAAAATAACATCTATGAGTACATCCTGTAGTTCTAATAACTACTGTAGGATACCCAGCTCTACTTCCTTCTGATTGAACTGCAGTATACACTTCAACTATAGGTAGGGTTTTATCGTAGTTCTTAACTCGTCCTAACATTATTATATACTAGGTTCAAATATAGCACTATTTTTACCGTGCTCTCTAAATTCTACTCTCGCTATTTTTACTCTGCCTTCAGTTTCTAAAGTAATGAATTCATTAACTTTATAATAAACTAATTCAGCAAATTTTTCAGCTCCAGTTGCTTCTACTACTCTAACCTGTGCAACTTCAGCATCGTCCATCTTATTAAAAGATTCTAAATATGGATCATCTTCTGCTACTATAAATGTATGATCAAACATATAATCAAACCACTCTTTAGGAGATCTACCATCAATAGTTCCTTTGGCTCTTTTCATTCCACCGAAATCCCATACCCAGTTTCTTTCATCTAATTCCCCTTCGAACCAAATCTTAAAAGATACTCCATATCCGTGTAAAAATTTACAGTGAGTAGTTTCTGCTTTCCATTGACGAAATACTGTACTAAATCCATCAAATACTTTTGTAGATAAAAATTTATTCTTATTCATAACTAAACTAATTCTTCTATTATACCAACTACCTCTGCAATAGCAAGTCCTAAGAAACCAATCCATATGTAGCCCATAATACCAGCAATACAAGCTGCTATCCTAATACCAGATTTTATAAATGATATTATCTGGTGTAATTTAGCATCCGGATATTCGGTGGTATTCGGTAAGTTTTCGAGGTTAACTTCTTTGTGTGAATTGTATCTTAGATCTCTATCGTAGAGTTCTTTTTCTATAACCTTTAATACGTCTTTTTTCATTCTTGTGTTTTTAAAGTGGTGCTACGACACTAATTATACTATAATATAAGTATAAATATTCTATTATCCAACTATTACTAAAAATTTTTATAAATAAATGGATCTCTTTTTTTAAGCTCTTTCAATTTTTTTTGAAATTCTTCTTCTAGCTTCTTTTCTTTCTCTATTTGCTCTTTAGTTTTATCTTCTTTCATTATATACTTTTATAATAATTAGTATTTTTTATCAATCTCCAAATCTTGCTACTATTATCAACATTAACTTTAACGTTAGTATTCCAGTCAGATAATTTAGTATAATCTAAATATAGTTTTTCATCTCGAACTTCATTAAATGCTTTAACTATTAAAGTTTTATGCCAATTAGAAGAAGCTAAATTAGCTTCAGGAACAGTACAACCCTCAAATCTACTATCTAACTTTATAAGCCAATCTATAAATTGCTGTTTACGTAAAGCTTCTAAATCAACAAAGTACATCTTCATACCTTTCCAGTTACTGTTATTAAAAATATTATCTATAAAAAAATTGAATACTGTTTCATTAAAATAACTTAATCTATTATCTAATTCAGTATTAATAACTAGATTACGAGGGTTATTAGTTATATTAAGCTCAGGACGTTTAAGACTGGTTTTTATAAAATGTAAAACTCGTTTATAACTTTTTTCTTCATCTCGAGAATCAAATGCTCCTATTAACTCTAAATGATCTCTAAAAAATTGAAGGAAATTGCTTTTTACTCTTTCCCATTCGTTTCTAAAAGGAAATATTACTGTTAAATCTTCTTTGTAGAATTCTTTTTCAGTAAAATGTATATGTTTTTCTCTATTAGCATTCGGTATATCGTAGTCCCAGTTAAAAATATTAGGGTTATCTAAACCTATTCTCTTAATAGATTGACTTGCATTTTTAGGTATTCCTACTATTCTTACATTTTCAGTACCTGTTAATCTCATTTTTTACTAATTAAAAATTTATTTATAACTAAATTATCTATATCTGAATCTAAAAATCTTTCTATAGCTTGTTGAGGTGTTCTAGTAATAGTCTGGTCCTTTAGATTATATGAAGTATTTAAAACTACTTCAGCACCTGATTTTTTACCTATTTCTTTTATTAGTTTAAAATATAATGGATTTCGATATTTATCAACTGTCTGTACTCTACATGATCCATCTATATGAGTTGCTGCTTTAAACTTATTAGTCTTAGCTTGTAAAACTATATTCATATACGGTACGCTTTGTTTTAAATTAAACCATTTAGAAGCTTGATTAACTGTAACTGAAGGAGCAAAAGGTCTAAATCCTTCTCTCTTTTTAATTACTCTATTTAGTTTATCTCTCATACTTGCATCCCTAGGAGAAGCTAATATTGATCTATTTCCTAATGCTCTTGCACCGAATTCCATTCTTCCTTGAAACCAAGCAACTATCTTCTGATCGTTAATTATTTCAGCTGTTTTTTCTAATAGAGTACTCTCATTAAATAATTGTACTTTAACTTTATCTTTGTAATTATCTAATATATTTTCAATTTCTTCATTAGTATAACCATTACCTAAATAAGGACAACCATTATCAGTTGCATACCCTGAGATAGGATTATTTATTAGACAAGCTCCTATAGCAGACCCAGCATCAGAAGGAGCAAAAGGAATATATACTGATCTAAAATGATTATAGGCAAGTACATTAGCTACTCCATTATAAGCGCAGCCGCCTCCTAAGCAAATATTAGGGGATCCAGTTAACTTTTTTGCTTTATGTACTAATTTTTCAAATTCTCTTTCGTATACTTTTTGTAATGCTGCTGCTAAATCTTTATGATCTTGAGTTATAGGTTCTTCTTTAAATCTAGGAGGTAATCCTAAAAGTTTACAAAATTCTATATTGAACATTATTTTTTCAGAATATTCCCATGTAAAGTATTTTTGATCAATATTACCTTTTCTATCGAATATTTTAGATAGCTTATTAATATATTTTAAAGGATCTCCAAAAGGAGCTAAACCCATAACTTTGTATTCTCCTTCGTTAGGTTTAAATCCTAGAAATGCTGTTACAGTTGAATACAGCATACCTAAAGAATTAGGAAAGTCTATACTATACATTTTAGTAATATCAGCACCTTCACCTTTAGAAATAGTAATAGTTTCCCATTCTCCAACACCGTCTACAGTTAAAATAGCAGCATTTTTAAAAGGACTGGTATAATAACTAAAACCGGCATGAGATAAATGATGATCAGTATATTTAATTATACCTTTATATTGGAAATGACGTTTAAGTAAATTTTTAGGAGAATTAAAATAATAGTTATAAAGAAAAATAAGTCTATTTTTAAAAGTTTTGAAAAAATGCTTGTTAAACGTTCTAAGTACCCTATTTTTTTTAACTTTAGGTTTTTCATACCAACATACTTCATCTATATCGTTTATATCTTCTATACCTACTTCTGATAATACATATGCTATTGCATTAATAGGGAAAGAAGAATCGTGTTTTATTTCAGTAAATCTTTCTTCTTCAGCTGCTGCTAATACTTCGCCATGTTTAACTATACAAGCTGCAGAATCATGGTAAAAGGCTGATATTCCTAATTGTAACATTATCTTGGGTTTTTTACTAGTCTAAAAGTACAAGCAGGTCTACCGTTTATTATAGGCATACCGAATTCATCATACTCTATAGTTTTTACTTTAGTTCTTTTATTTTTAAAGCGACCTACTAAAATAGTATCACCTTTTTTTACATCTATTTTAATCATAACAACTTAGTATAGTTATTTAAATTTTTTTCATCATCGTTAAACTCATAACCTTCTCCTAAACTATTAGGATCATAAGATTTTTTACCCCATAAACTTTTCTCCTCTAAATCTATATAAAATAAATAAGTAAATTTAGATTTAAAAACTGTACCTGGCATCTTCATAAACCACTTTTTCTTAGGTTTAGGAATTTGAATATATAAAGGCATTGATTTAAATTTAGCAAGATGAGCTGAAAATAAACTATGAGAAGAACCGAAAAATAATTGATGAGGTCTATCAATTAAAGGAACCCCTAATTGTCCATATTTTATAAAAGACCAATACTGTTCAGGTAAGAATTGATCTCGCCATTCTCCTGATTTTTCAGCTATTTCTTTTCCAGTAATATTTTCTATATCTAATTCTTCGCAGAATTGCTTTACTAAACTATAATCAAAATTACCATGAGTAGTAGATTTAATATCATCACTAAAAAAATTAATAGGAAAATTTAAATATACTAAGATATCTTGTAGTTTTGTCTTCCTAACTTGGGATTGCATTTGATATCTAATTTGAGGTTCGTTTCCGTTATTTAAAATATAAGTTTCTCTATAATTATTAGGATCAACTTTGATATCTATATACTCAAATTTAGACTTAAAGCTATTTACAAGTTTACTTTCAGTAACTACGTATTCTGATGTTCTTAAAATATCAAAATTTTTCACTTATTTTTTTTTAATACCAAATTTACTGAATTTATACCATGCTCTTTCATGAAAATAGTATAATATCATTTTCGTTACTATTTCTATTCCTCCTATAGCTGCTCCTATCTTAGCACTACCTGTTATTAACCAAGATAGTAAAAAAGTATCTAAAGTACCAACTATTCTCCAAGTTATTGTCTTAACTATATGTCTTTTTTTAGCTACCATTAAATTAAAGTATCAGGTTTTTTCCCTATGCAAAAATGAAGACTATATCTAGTACCTTTAGTAACTTTTGTAATTTCATGCAGTACATACGGATCGTGAGTAAATAACTCTCCTTGTTTACTCCTACTATTACTACCTTTTAGTACGTAAATACCTCCTTTGTAACTATTTTGGTCTGATAATTCTATTCCACCGGAAAGGTACCTATTTGCAGTTCCTTCTCCGTCTCTATGCTCAGTAAAAAAATCGTTTTTATCATATCTTAAACCTATCAACCAAGTAGATAAAAAATAATTTTCTCCAAGATTAGATTTTATAAGATTGTCGACTGATTTCCATACCCAGTTATTACCTTTATCACGTTCAAATAATAAATTTCTTTTATATTTTCTATTATCACTTGAATAATTTTCCATAACTTGTTCGTTACAGAAATAATTAATAACTTCTTTACAATAATCTTTATTCCAAACTTTAGAGTTTTCCATCTTTTCTCATTTCAGCTCTAATACTAGTAGCTGAAACTTCCTTTATGCTCTGAGGGGGTATATGTTCAATAATTTCATAACCTACTCCTCTTCCGTAGTTAACTGATTCAATATCAGGTATTATACTTATAAATATTCTACCTTCGTTTATTAAATCTGATAATTCTTTTTCAAGATTCTCCATCACTTCTTGAGGAGTCCAGGGTTGATTTTCGTTAGGTTCTACATCTCTAATAGCTATCCATACGTTTTTACCTTCATTTAATCTTTGGTCAATCAACCACCTATGACCTTTATGCCATGGTTGCCATCTACCTATAAACATACTGTATTTTTTCATATTCCTTTATCTCTAATTAAATTAATTGCTGTAGCTCTATCTTCTTTTATATTAGGATCCTTATCATTAATTAAAAATCTAGGTCCTCTTTCAATACCCATTATTAATCTATCGAAAGGTATATCATTTACTTTTAATTCTCTTACTGTATGCTCATATAACCAGTCAGGTCTAGCTGTGGTTAATACTATCATATGACCATGTTCTTTTTTATTTTTTAAATAGTCTACTGTACTTTGGATTGGTTCAGCTTTACTAGTTTCGTAAGTTTCAAATTTTCTATACTTAAATATAGTACCATCTATATCTACAAAGTATGTATTTTTTTTCTCCATTTTATACTTTAAGTTTTTCTCTTATTATATCTAAACTTTGCTCTGGTGTTTGCTCTGATGTATTTATATCAAGGTAATTAAATTGAGGAGCTTGATACCCTAACACATGATACTCTTCTCTACCTCTAATTTCATTAGTATAATGAACATATATTTCATTAATTTGCCAATCTAGTAACTTTTTAAATTCTTCTCTTTGATCAAGATAAGGTGAAACTAATGATACTATTACATCTTTACCTTGATTATGTAAATAATGAGCTATTTTTTGAGCTGCATCTATATTAGCTATTCTACCTTTTATAGAATAATCTTTATTTTCAAATAAATCTCTCATTTCATCTCCATCTATCCTATAAGCGTGAGGTAATGCTTGTTCTTTAAGTAAATCGGCTAGTACTGTTTTTCCTGAGCCAGGTTGTCCTGTAAACCAGTATATCATATTATAGTTTGTTTAGTAAATTGTCTATATCTTTTTTCTGGGTTTACGTAGTTGTAAAGATCGTCTACAGATATATCTATCTCCCAGTTATCTATGCATTCTTTTATTTTTTCTTTATCTCCACTATATAAATCTTCGTACCATGTAATAGGTATGTGAGATTTTTTACTATACCATTTTATATAATCGTAAGAATCAGTAATAAACTTATAAAGTTCTCTTCTAAAAGTATAAGGAGTTTCGTATTTGTACTTTTGATGCCAATGCTTTTTTACATGTCTAAAAAAATCTTGACTTTCGTATATATCCTGTAGGTTTTCTCTTGCTAATAAGATAACTTTATCGAAATCTCTTTTCCATTCGTCATAAAAATTAATTTCTTGGCTTTCGAATTCTTCCGGAATATGCCTTGTTAAAGTTTTTACTATACAGTTATCTTCTAAAGGAAAAGGGTACTTTCTAATTAAGGAATTAGCTTTTCTGCGCATTCCATAATTGAAAGGTTCACCGTACTTTTTTAAACCTAAGATATCACTTAAAGCTTTATAAAGTACGGTAGAACCTGTTCTAGCATTTGCTATTAAAAGTATCCTCATTTATCCTGCATATTCAGCAAGAACCTTTTCAACATGATTTTTAGCTACTTCGTAATCCACTGGTCCAGTCTCGTCTTCGTATTGAACAGGATCTGCGATACCCAGTTTAATAAAAGCTTCGATACGCTCCACACTACTAGCAGACTTATAATCGCTATTACCAGAAGGGTAAGGCTTATAAGAAGTATTAGTTCTACTATAGACCTCATTAAAATCAATATTTAAACTTAAACAACTTTCTTGTCCATCCTGAAGTATTCCGTATTTATCTATTTCTAGATAAGGAGTATAGAATTTAACTCTATCAGCATCCCAGTTACCTATTTGAAACGCTTCCATATCAGCATCTCTAAATTCTTGTCTACAATCAGGGTAAACTGCATGATCTCCAGCATGTATTCCTAATGATATATAGGTATCTTCTCCAGTTTTATTAGCAATAGACAGAGCTACAGCTTGCGTTAAAGAAGAAAATATCTTATTCCTATTAGGAACTACAGTTTCTTTCATATTATCTTGCTCATAATGACCTTCCGGAACATCATCTCCACCTTCTACTAAAGCAGAATTTAGTAAATTAGTAATTCCATCAATCTTAATCACTTGATAATTAACAGGCATATATTTTAATTTTGCAATAGTTGCACCTGTATCAGGTTCAGTACCTACAACTTGATTACAGTTACTATTAACGTAATCAACTAGAGCTTGAGCTCTTTCTAATTCAACTCTATGCTTTTGACCATAATCAAAAGAGAGTGCAGTTACATTATAACCTTCTCTTAGTAAATGTAACAATAACGTAGAAGAATCCATTCCTCCACTTAATGATAAAACAGCATTTTTTGCCATAATAATATAAAAATTAAATTTGCCAGGTATTTTTAGGATATAGGCTGATCCTTCATCGAACCTATTTTAGATTCAATATTTTTATATTCACTAATATAATCTTGTAATGAATTATATACTTTTTCGTTACCATCATTAAGTATGCTCTCAGCTACTAACTTTAGCGCTTGACTAAAATTTCCTGGGTAGCAAATAGTCTTAATATATGGTGTATTATTTACTCCTTTTATAACTCTTTTGTAAATAACATATCCTCCTGTTTGAGATTTTACTAAAAAATAAGGTTCTATAGCTTTATCTTCTATTATAGTATCTCCTTTTGGTATAGAATTTGGTTTTCTTAACATTATCCGTTTATTAGTTTTTCAAGATCTCCATAAGCTAAAGCTCCCACTTTCTTTTCGAAATCTTTATTAGGTTGAACTACTACTGTAGTCGGTACGCTTCTAACTGCAAACTTAGCTGCTAAACCAGTAGTATCATTATCAATATCTACTTCTATAAAGTTATGTTTAGCTCCATGTTTCTCTTTAGCTTCATTCCATACAGTTTTATAATATCTACATGGAGAACACCACTCAGCGTGAAATTTTATAACATCTTTCATAATATATAATATAGTTAAAATTTATTTATTAAACAACTATTTTACTAGTTTTCTCTTCTTTCTTCTTTAGGGTAATGATCAAATCTATCATGTTCAGTAGGAGTTAATAACAATATACCCGTTTTAATTTTTTCTTCTCTAGTTAATTGAAAAATATGAGACATCCAAGTTTGTTCAAATGGATTAGCCCACTTAGTTTCAAGAAACATTTTTTTACTACCTTCTTTAGTTATTACTTGAGGCCAGTTACAATAGTATACTTCACCTAAAGCATAAGGAATATTCTTATGTGACTTTATATGTTTAAAAATAGTATTAGGAAAATCAAAAGTATGATTATTTTTTATAGGATGCTCTGGGAAGTAATCAGCTCTTTTATCGCTAGGTACGTTATGCCAAGCCCATTGCCTTGTATTATCCCCGAAAAATTCAGTCATATTTAATTTTAAATAATCTAAACCTTCCATATTACATATTTCTAATGATTTTTTATATAAACCGGGTACTTTTCTTAAAAACCCATTTTTACAAGTAGTTTCTTTACCATTATAAAAAAACATATCATCTTCATAAAATAAGTAATGCTCTAAATCTTTTTGCTCTTCAAAATGTTCAGCTATAAACTGTCTACCACCACATATTCCTATATTATCTTTTTTAATTTCTTCAAATCCCCATTTTGTACATAGTTCTTTATACTTATCATCAGTAGATCTATCCATAGAGTTATTAAGTAAAATTTTACGTTTAGGTAAATCTAAATAATCTTTATCATATATTTCAAACGATTTGCATAATGTATCGAATTGATCAGGGGAATTATAAGTAATAACATAAAGAGCAACTTTTCTATAGTCAATAATTTCTAAACTACCTCTTTTTAGTTCGCTATGAAAAATTGCTTCGTTATTTTTTAATTTTTCAAAAAAGTAATAAATTAAACCATTACTTTCTATAAGAGAATAACAAGTTAAATCGGGAAATTGGTAAAGTAATATAGAAAATAAAGATTCTTCGGTTCCCATAAAACCATCATTTAAAGTAGTACTCATTAAATCGTAATATTTTCCATTTATATCACCTATAGTATCTACTGGTCCTCCAAAAAATCCTCCTCTACCTACTTTATTTATATTACCTTGAATATATGTGTTAATTTCAGGATATGCAAAACCGTGAATTTCTGTGTTAGCCTCATAAGGAAAACATATAAATAAAAACTTATTTACTTTATCATATAATTTATCTAAGACGTTATCAGACGTAAAATACCCCATGCTAACAGTAGTAGATAAGGCTGCATCTATCCAATATAGGTGTTCAGATTGAAATTTATCAAATATCCTTGCATCGTTCAATAAAAACATTTTAGACATTACCAAAGGATTATACATCTCTAATTTACCTTGAGTTGATTCAGGTAACCAAGGTGCTCTACCTTTCCATTGTTCACTAGTTCTTATTGATTGAATCTTTTCATAAAACTCATTTTTAAACCAATCTTGATTTCTAACTATAAATTGAGTATTTTCTTCTGATCTTATTTCAAAGACTACCTCTTTTAATTCTTCTTCTCCAAATATAATTAAGTTACAAGGAACATTTAATAGATCTTTAAATTTTTCAATATAATGATCTTTAAAAGATCTATTCCATCCCTCTTCTAATGTATCTCTTTTTATATCCCAGAGACCTGTAACTAAAGTAACTTTTTTATTCATGGTCTATTTCTTTAATAAATTCATAAAAACTAACTTGAGTATCTAACCATTCAGGAGTTATCCAATCCATACCACCAGTATTTTCATGGTACCAAGTATCAAATTTAAAAGTTTTAAATTTTTCAGAGTTTTTATGAGCGATTGTAGTAATTATAGCTTCGTGATTAAGTACTTTATCGTCACTTAAACATAAATCAGCATAATGATAAAAATTATTAATAAAAAAATCTAATTGATTTTTATTACCACCGAGTATGCCTCCTATGGTCTGACCGTCACAGCATATATCTTCACCGGCTAGTTTGTTTATTTCGTCGAAAGGATGATATTGCATAATACTTCTTATATCTATTAGCTTATCTCCTACCCATTCATTAATTTTAGTAAAAAAGTGCGGGTTAAATACTTTATCAAATTCATAATTTTGCCTATCATGAGAAAAACCAGTTAAAGTATCAGGACTTTTACTATATCTATCCGGCCATAATCCTCTATGAGCTAAGCCACAATCAATCCAGTAAGTATACTCTGCACCTTTTTCTGCTTCTTCTTTTAGTAAGTCTAATTTAGCCCAATCTATTTCATGATAAAAATTAAATTTTTCAGGATACTTATTTTTTAATTCTCCTATCTTTTTAGAATACTTAAAGCTAGATAAATCTCTAACTTCTACTTCTATATTTTTAACATTATTATGTTGTAATTCAATAGTTAATGCATCGTATACGTTTTCACCGCAAACTAACTTAATAGGTAAATTCATTCTTGATAATTGAACTATAGAGTATAAATACCTATGATATCTGGCTACTGCACTATGCATATGATAAGGAGGTCTCTGATCCCCACCGTAGTTATCAAAATAAAAAGCTGTAACTAAACGTGTTTCCATCTAAAATAATAATTTTCTAAAATTAATTTATCCATATCAGAATCTTGAAATACTTTTATTGCATCTGAATAACTAGAAAGTATAGGTTTACCGTTAACGTTAAAAGAAGTATTTAATAAAACTCCATATCCTGATACTTTTTCAAATTCAGTAAGTAAATTATATAGCCATTCATTCTGTTCTTTGGTTACTGTTTGTATTCTTGCTGTATTATCTACATGAGTTATAGAAGAAAGTTTTTTTCTCCATTTAGCTTTTACAGTAGGGCAAAAACTCATAAATCTGCTTTCTCCTTGAAAGTTAAAATACTTATTTACATCTTCAAGTTTACATACAGGAGCAAATGGACGGTACCATTCTCTTTTTTTAACTTTTTCATTTAGAATATCTTTCATATTCTCAATACCTGGGTTACAAATAATACTTCTGTTACCTAATGCTCTAGGTCCGTGCTCAGACTGTCCTCTTACAACTCCTACTATGCTACCTTCATTTAAATCATTGCATAACTCTTTAAGATTAGTTTCACTACCTCTTTTATTTTCTACATAATACATTAACATATCTTTATCTAATACTTCAGTTCCAGAATAAGTCAAATCTATAGCTTTTTTAGGTTTTATATGATTTAAAATCATACCAGAAGCTAATCCGCAATCATTAGGATTCGGTGGTATAAAAACTTCTCTTTTATATTTACTTTTAACCTTACTATTAAGAATAATATTTAATGCGCAACCTCCTACTAATATTATAGGTATGTTAGAGTACTCTTTAATATATGATTCAGTATATTGAAAAAATATTTGTTCAAAAGCTTCTTGAGAAGTTGCTGCTACATCGTATGCTAGTTGATCTTTTAACCTATCTTCAGTATCAAATTTTAACCCAGTATTTTTAGAAAGTACTTTTAATAATTCTATATAATTTTCTCCATCAGGTTTACTTAAATAAAACTTTTTAAAATGTGGTAACCATTCTTGATTAACTTTACCATAAGAACATAAACCCATTAATTTACCTGAATATACTAGATTACCTATATTAAGAGCAGGTTCCATTTTAATATCATTTAAGTAATTACCAAAAATCATATAAGGGAAACCTAAATCTAAATTTTCTTTATAAAGTATTTCTATTTCATTCCTATTTTTAGCATGGTAAATATTAAAATAACCATCATTTCCTCCTCCATCAAACGATATTATTAATGCTTTTTCGTAATCAGTTTGATATAAACCACTAGCTGCATGACTATAATGATGTAAACAATCAACATAGTTTTTAGCAGGTATTAATTTTTCGTAATGTACTTTTCCTTTAGAACCTTCTATAGTATCGGTATTTTGATAGTAACAAGTATCGTATGTTTTAATACCGTAGGTCCTATAAATATAGTCTAAAATATAATTGATCAATTTTGGTCGAGTATAAGATATGAGGTATTGACCGTATCCTGCGTTTTTAGTATTCAAAAATCTTTCAATCTCTATAACCGTTAGAACTTTACCATTTTGTTCAACAGCTACAGCAGCATTATGTGATCCATAAAACGCTATATTAGCCATTATTTTTCTATACCTAATTTACCTTCTAACCTCTTACACCATTCTTTACTTGTAGAATATGGCCATACACTCCAACTAGCAGGTAAAGGACCAGTATACTCTCTCCATAAATTAATCCAACCGTCTTTTTTAGTAGCTTTTAAACTAGCTATTTCTTCCTTACTAGCATCATGCCTAAAAAGCTCATTTCCTTCTCCATCATGAAAAGCTACTGCCCAGAATTCATAATCAGTTTCAGGAACATCGTTAATGTGAATATCTATACAGTGTCTAAATACTGAATGGAACGAATTATCGTAATCATCTACTTCAGGATTAGGTGGATAACCTTTTTTATCTAATGTATACTGCTGTATACCTCTATCAGTAAATCTTATACCTGCATATTTTTGATAATCTTCTAAAGATCTTTCTTCTCCTAAGTAATAAGGAACTAATTGTTTTTTCATACAAGGAGTACATGTAGTACCATCAGTACCTAATAAACCTTTTAACCTATAAAAAGTAGTTTTATTTCTTTCAACCCAGGAATTATCATCATCCCAATGCTTAGATCTACCTACTCTAGTATACTCATGCCATGCTATAATTCTATGAGGATGGAATAAATCATATCCATGTGTATATGCTCTAACTGCTAAAGCTATTTCTTCACCATGAAAATAATATTTAGGGTCATGTTGCACTTCATTACAAAAAATTCCTAAAGTAAAAGTAAAATGCGCAGAAAAGAATCTAGCAGGAACTGGTTCGGTTCTTTCTTTCCAATCATCTATAGTGGCGGGTAAGAAAAATACTACTCCTTCAGGTGTAAATCTATCAAAATCCATTTTCCATGGTGATTGAACTCTATCTTCAGGATCATTCTTAGGATTATAAGAAGGAATATAACCAGTTAATAAAGGTTTTTTATGTCCTTTTTTTTCTAACTGTTTTATCATTCTTATACATTTGCTATCCCATCCTTTTACAAATCTATGATGAGAATCTAACTGGAGAGTATAATCTTCTCCATTGTATTTTGTTTGTATTTTGTTTCTAGCCCAGCAAGTACCGTTAGTTTCATTATGAGGAATATCTAAAATTATAAATCTATCATCATTTAAATATTCATCTAATTTATCCCATTCATCTTCTGAGGTATGTTGCCATGCAACACATACTTTTAATCTATCAGGATTATCAGCTTTATCTAATAAATCAGCTAATGTAGGTCTTAATTCTGGGTCTCTATAACTTGCTATCTGTACAAATATTGTACCGTTTTTAATTGTCATAACTTTGGTGTCGGTTTCGGTTTTTGTATAACTCTTTCGTTTTCTTTAAAAGGTACTAAATCATTGAGAATTTCCTGTCTTTCATCACAACCACAGTCTTCTCCCCATACCTTCTTAACAAGCCACCTTATTCCAGTGTACTTTGTTATTATAAATATCACATCTCCAAGTCCTTTTATCTTATCCATCGCAACTTAAACAGTCTACAGAAGTACGAGTTCCTATATCTCCATTAATTACCGAGTCTGTTCTTAAATAATATAGTGTTTTTATTCCTAATCTCCAAGCAGCTTGATGAACTTCGTTAATAAATTTTGGAGAATCGCCTGGATCAAAAGCTAAATTCAAAGATTGAGTTTGATCTATATACTTTTGCCTAGCTGCTGCTTGTTCTACTAATTGTAATTGATTTATTTCAGCAAAAGTATAAAATATCTCTTTATCTTCAGCTGATATAATTTCTTCTGGTAAATTTACTACTGATCCTCTATCTCTCATTATCTGATCCCATACTTCATCAGTATTATGACCTCTTTCTTCTAAATAAGCTTCTAATGCCCTATTTTTTCTAATAAAAGTACCTTTAGCTGAGTTAAAAGTCCATATATTAGCCGGTAAAGGTTCAATGCCTGC
>CEQK01020172.1_pt1 | contig 33332 bp, 44 predicted proteins | sample 531051 | NCBI WGS metagenome assembly CEQK01 (sample SAMEA2621229, study PRJEB7988) | marine metagenome | biome: marine biome (ENVO:00000447); feature: deep chlorophyll maximum layer (ENVO:xxxxxxxx); material: "saline water (ENVO:00002010), including plankton (ENVO:xxxxxxxx)" | depth 150 m
GTAAAAGATCTACTCCCTCCCAGGGTCTTGTGGAGGAGTGGGCACCGGCAGCACTGAGCATTATTGATCGTGCCGACCACCGCGCCGTTGTTGTGGCGCTGGGCAAGGACACCGCAGAGCATTACGCCGATGTGGTTGATTTTGTTATGCCGCACCCATTTTCAAAGTCCAAATACAGCCTTCCTCGAAAAGTCGAAGAGCTTAAAAAAACATATTCCAGCAAGTTTGATCGACAGGTTAAAATTGCCAAAAGCGACATTGACAGACGTTTAGTTTACGGTGTTGTTTTGGAGCCAGAAGTAATTGATGCACATAATGACATTGTTTCGATTGACGAAATCGAAAACGCAGCGCATAATTACCTCATAAAGTCTCGAATGATTGGCGATCAGCACAGCAAGCCAGCCAAAGCAGACATAGTAGAAAGTTACATTGCACCCGCCGATCTGGATATAGGTGGTCAGCAAATCAAAAAAGGCTCTTGGGTCATGGTTACGAAAGTACACGATGACAACATGTGGAGCGGGATCAAGAAGGGTGCCTATACAGGTTACTCTATTGGTGGCTACGCAGTAAAAGAGCCGATTGAAGACGGGCGTTTAGCACAGTAAGCCTGCGGTAATCATAAAATTACTAATTGCGAGCGTGTCTATTTTAGACAGTGCTAGGAGTTCTTATGACAATTAAACGATTAAAAGAACTGGAAACCCACGAGGTTAGCTTGGTCGATAGGCCTGCAAACCGTCGTACGTTTTTAGTTCTGAAAAACGAAACCTCTCTTGAAGGAGAAAAAGACATGGAAGATAAAATTCTTAGTCTTCTGGATACGCCCTTTGAAAACGAAGAGCAGTATTTAGAGACACTGAAGAAGAATGAAATGTCTGATGACGCCGTCCAGGCCATCGCGGCTGCAATGCGACTTTTGAAGCCTCACCAGGAAACACTTACCGGTGAGAATATCAATGTCGTAAAGGAGTTATTGGGCATTGAAGAAGAAGCGCCAGTTGTCGAGAGCAACGAAACAGATAATGATACCGAACTCAATATTGAGAAAGTACCAGAAGATGTTCGTGCTCAGGTGGAGGGCCTTTTTAAAAGTCAATCTGAGGCCATTCAAAAGGCTGAGGAACTGGAAAAGGAAATCAATGTGATGAAGGCCGAAAAAAATCGGGCTGAGTTCATTGAAAAGGCTGAGAGCAATTTCGGCAGCGTTCCTGGAACCACTGCTGTTGACCTTGGGGTTTTGCTCCAAGAGCTGACGGTTGCGGCACCGGAAGCGGCTGGAAAAATTGAAGCCATCCTGGAATCCGTAAACAAAGCAATGGAAACCTCTGAAGTGCTGGAAGAAGCCGGTCAAGCGACCGTCGAAGAAACCGGCTCTGCATGGGACAAAGTTGAGGCGCGTGCTGCCGAATTGCGAAAGGCCAATCCTGATCTTTCTGTATATCAAGCTCGGGCAAAGGTGCTGGAAGGCAACTCTGAACTTTTTCAAGCTTATAACAATGAATTTGAGTCCAACAAAAGGAGCTAATTATGGCAACTCAAGAAAGTTTAACGTGTATTACGCTTGAAGCAGGCGCAGACCTCTCCGGCGATCAATACAAATTGGTAACCCTTAGTGCTGGCAAGGCTGTTCTTTGCTCAGCGGCAACTGATGCCCCAGTCGGCGTGCTGCAAAACAAGCCTGCCTCTGGGCAAGCTGCAACCGTGTGCATTAGCGGAGCGTCAAAGCTTCTCGCTGGCGGAACCATCGCTTCTGGCGACCTGGTGGGCACTGATGCGTCTGGAACGGCAGACAAGAAAATTGCTGGCACTGACACCACGGAATATGTCGTAGGCCGAGCCCTTACAGGCGGAGCGTCTGGTGAAGTTCTCACCGCTTTGATCAACACTGAAGCACCTCACCGTGCCTCATAGAAAGGAGTACATAACATGCCTTTACCTACTGCAAGTGATGTACATGTAAATGCGGCGCTGTCGAATATCAGCATCGCGTATATGCAAGAGGCTGCTGGTTTTGTGGCCGATAAAGTGTTTCCAGTCGTTCCTGTTCAAAGACAGGGTGATCGGTATTTTGTTTATAACCGTGGTGACTTGCTGCGCTCTGAAGCTCAGTTGCGTGCTCCTGGCACCGAGTCTGCTGGTGGTGGTTTCCGTTTGGACAACACTTCTTCGTATTTCTGCGAAGTATACGCCATCCACAAAAACATTGATGACCAAGTTCGCGCTAACGCTGATGCAGCCGTTAATGTTGAGGCTGACTCAGCACGTTACGTAACTCAACAATTGATGATGAAGCGTGACCGTGTGTGGGCTGATGGCTTCTTCAAGACTGGTATCTGGGATATCGATCTTGACGGCGTTACTGGTGTTCCTGGCGCTGGCGAATTCAAGCGTTGGGACGAATCTGGCGCTACGCCAATCGACAACATCATGCAACAATCAGAAGCAATCATGGAAAAAACTGGTAAGCGACCCAACACCTTGGTGCTGTCCGCTCCCGTTTACCGTGGTCTTCGTAACAACGATCAAGTTCTTGAGCGCATCAAGTATACTCAGCGTGGCATTGTCACCACTGATATCCTGGCTGCATTGTTGGACTTGGACAAAGTTATCGTTGCCTCTGCTACGAATAACACCGCCGCTGAAGGCGCTGCGACTGCAACGAGTTTTATTCTCGGAAACAGCGCGTTGTTGACCTACTCAGCTCCAAACCCAAGCCTGTTGACGCCTTCTGGCGGGTACATGTTCTCCTGGAACGGCTTGACTGGCGCTGGCCCTGAAGGCAACCGCATCAAGCGTTATCGCATGGAGCACCTCGCTGCCGACCGCATCGAAGGCGAAATGGCTTTTGACGCAAAATTGGTTGCGACCGAATGTGGCGCTTTCTTTGAAGACGCTGTAAGCTAATCAAAACACGGTCCTCCTTTTTCATGAGGGGGGCCGTCCTTTAAGGAGCCGAACATGTACAAAGCTTTAAGAACTTTGAAAATTAACGGTCAGATGGTTTACCTTGGCGATAACTTGCCAGAAAATGCATCCGATTTTATTGATGTTGACGTATTCGTCACCAAGGGCTGGATTGAAGTCGCAGGCGAAGTTAAGACTAAGCCCGCTGTAAACAAGACCACCACGGGAAAAGTAGACATTGTTGACGCAATGCCCCCCACCAACCACTCCAAGAAAAAGAAAAAGACAAAGAAAAAAATCAGCTCTATTCTTTCTTCTAAAACCAAAGAGCCTGTTGTTGAGAGCACGCTTGAGGCTGCTGTTTTACCAAAGCCTGATATGGATTAAAAATGGCCTTCACATACACGTCTGATCCTGAAAACTCTAAACGCGATGCTGTTAGACTTCTTACGGGCGACACGGACAGTGCGGACGCTCTTTTGCAGGATAGCGAAGTGGATTATTTCCTTTCGCTATACTCCGATACGGTTTATCCGGCAGCGGCGGCAGCGTGTGACGCGATCTCGTCGAAGTATGCGCGTCAAGCGGACACGACTAATGGTCGCCTTTCAGTCAGGGCCTCGCAAAGATCGTATGCTTACGCGCAAAAAGCCAAAGAGCTAAGACGCGACACCCTACTGGGCGCAGAAGTATTTGCTGGCGGCCTGACGATTTCAGGCAAGAACACGCTTGACGACGACACTGATGCCGTACAGCCTGCCTTTAGCGTGGGCATGGACGATTATGACTCCGCCGACAACACCGACGAGGATTGCTAATGGCCGATCCGCAACTCGCAGGGCAATTCAAGCAAACTATGTACTATGCGGCCCCTACAGGGGTTGGCGCTGATGGGGAGCTGACCTATGGCCGATCTTTTCCTATGCCAGCTCGCGTAGAGCCTGTCGAGCGAACCCGCGAGCTTGGGCGAGGTACGCGACTTGATACAACTTACAGGGTTTACACTGAGACCGAAATAAAAATGGATTATCGAGTATGGCTCCCTGGCACGTTGCCACTGAATGCCACCTTGGCCCGCCGCCCAAAATTCATACTAGAGCTGGTTGATGAAAACGGTGATTTGGACCATTACGAAATAGAGGTCTAAATGCTTAAATTTGACGCCAGTGATTTCCTGTCTAAGACCAACAAGATCGCAGAAAATCTTGAGAAATCATCCGAGGAGATAACGCATTTTGGCGCACTAGAGGTTTGGCGTAAATCCCAGCAAATAGTTCCCGTTGATACGAGGCTGTTAAAGTCAACTGGGTATTTGGCGACCAGGGCCACCGGCACTCGCGCTACGGTCGAGATTGGATATGGCGGCCCTGTTGCTGGCTTTGAGGACGACTATGTTTTTTATGCGGCCACACAGGAGAGAAACCGTAAGTATCTGGCGAATTCTGTGAGCAACGAAATATTTAAGCGCGGCCTTGTCAGCGCAATAAAAACTTTTCTTCGCAAGCCATCGCAAGTGTTTTTTCACCGTCAAGAGAATCCTCCGTATGACTCCCAGAGCAATAACCGATCACAGGCCCTGGTTGTCAAAAAGGCGCAGCAAGACGGTAGAGAGGTCTAAAAATGCCAACACCTGATTTAGATTTAGCAACGCACCTCGACACCCAGTCGGTGGGCACCCTGGGCACGGACATTTTTCGTGGGCCTGTTAGGGCACCGTCAGAATACATACCGGACAGAGGGATCTTTTGCTTCACCCAGAGCGGTCCACCGCCGATTCCGCTTTTTGGCGCGGCAAAAACAGATGTTCGCGAGGCTCGGGTCAGCATTTACATACGTGGAAACATTGGTACTTATTCGGCCACTGCTTCGCTTGCTCGAATCGTTTATGACGCCGTGGAGCGAGCATCTATTGCTGGTTATGTTTCTGTTTTGTCTGGCGCTTCAGAGCCGCTGTACATTGGGCTTGATCCCACCGAGCATCCCGTATTCAATCTCGACGTTATGATGATCTATTCAAGCGATGGAACGTCCAACCCGATCCCGTCTTACGCGCTGGAAACAATAGATGTTACCAATGCAATGTCGCCATACGCCGTTAAGGTTTCCGATAGGATACTTAGCTGTCAGACCTCAACTGGCGCGATCACTCTGCAATTACCTGCCGCAAATTTTGCTGGCGACGGAAAGCTGTATATAATGAAGGACGAAGATGGGAGCGCAGCGACGAACAACATCACTATTTTGCCTGCTGCGGGCGAAACGATAGATGGCGAGGCATCTCTTGTCGTAAGCAACGACGATGGATCTGTTTCTATCTATTCTAATGGTGAGAACTTCTTTATTTTCTAGGTGAAAAATGTCTTACTTAATTGGAAAATCTATGGCGAAGCCTGATAATGTACAAACCGGTGACATTCCGGTTTTTGATGACTCGGGCAACGTGCAAAGCCTCTCCCCAACCGAAACCTACATTGAAACAAAGCCAACCCCCACGTCCCCTGGCGTCAGGGGGCAGCAATATTTTGACGGAGTTCATATTTATGTCTGTGTGGCTGAAAACATGTGGCGACGGTATCACGTGGAGGCAGAGTGGGATAGCTGATGACTCACATATCGAATAGCACCATCCTCGTCGTCGGCGGTCAAATATTGACTACCGGCGATTTTGTTTTTAAGGCGCGTCAAGAGTCAGTTGATGATGTTATTGACGACTTTGGCCCGCCAATCATTAATTTTATTGCCCCTGTATATATTATGGAGGGCGAAGAAAGAGAAATAATTATGTCTGGAAACAGAACTTATAACCCGCTTGCGCTCGCTATTAGTGGTGCTGGCGTTACCGTCGAAGACGTTTATGTCGATAACGATGGTCAAATTACCGCTCGTGTAGAGGTTGCCCCTGGTGCCTCCGGTGGCGCTGGCGACATGCGTGATATTGTTATCACGACACTCCCTGGTCAAGCCGATTCTGACGGCAACTCCGTTGAGCAGACTGCGACCTTTAACAGTCAATTGCGAGTTTACTTTGGTGCCCCTGCCTTGGCTGGTATTACCTATGCCGATGCTGGAAGCAGCAACATCGTAAACCAAGGCGATACGGTAACTGCAACCCTTAATGGTGCAAAATTTTACGATCAGGACTGGGACGAGAACGAAGCAATGACTTCAACGCTTGGCACCCTCGCGGGCCAAGGCCTTACCCTTACCGGAATGACTGTTGATAGCCCCACTCAGGCCACTGCTACTTTTACTGTTGCGGCTGACGCTCAGCGATTGTCTCACTCAATCAAGGCAACGACTCACTCCGGTGACTCCAACGAGCTTGCCTCCAACTTGACCGTTTATTACAGCGCACCAACCATTGCTACTTTAACGCAGCAAAGCGGTGCAGATATGGCATCAATTGCTGCTGGCGAAACCAAAAGTTTGCGATTGTCCGGCAGCCGTCTTGAAGGCGTTGACGCCGCTAATCGCATTGAAGTCGGACAGGTTGACGCTGGCGGAAACTTTAACCCTAGCCCAACACAAGAAGATGGCAGTGGAAATGTTGTTCTCAGCAGCTTCGCGACCATTAGCAATGTTTCAGCAACCACTCCGGCTGGCACTGGCGCAAATCACACTGTTGATTTTGACTTGGCTATTGCCCAGGGCATCCCGAGCGATTTAGCGAACATTGGTTTTCGCATTACTGCTCTTGATGCTGGCGGATCTCTTAGCACGGTCCTGTCTTTGGCAGAAGCTTTTAGTATTGATGCTGCCGAGCCTACCATCACCTCCATTTCTGTTGCGAATCGTCCTGCTGGCGATGACAGATCTATGTTTGAATTCATGCAGGAAGTGGTTACGATCACCGGTGCAAATTTTTATGGCAACCTGACCTCAATCGAGCTGGCTGGCAACCCCACGGGAATCTCCCTTGGAAGCGCACAGAAAAACAGCGACACTGAAGTGCAAGTGCATGTGTCGATTGCCGACACTGCAAGCCTTGGCGTGCATAACTTTGTTGTGACCACCGAAGGCGGCACTGCAACAAGCGCAAATGCTGACGAGAAGCTTGAGATCATTTTACCTGCTCCTACGTTGTCCACAGACCCAGCCCAGAACAACTTGTTCTTGGATCGTCCTGCCTCGGGCACGCAACAGCATACGTTCACCATTGACGGCACGAACCTGATGAATATTTGGGACGCTGGAAACACTTCCGACGGCCTTCGCGCTACTGATGGCGACTTTGTGAACTATTATCAGACAGCGGATACCATGTCTGCGGCTTTGACCTCGGGCGGGAATCCTGCTTCTGGCCTTACCGGCTTTAGCCTGACCGCTACGAGCGCCACAAAGGCAACCGGTACTGTTACTGTTGCCCACAATGCTCCTCTGGGGTTGGTTGACCTGCAAGTAACGACTCGTTCTGGTGCTACTGCTGTTTTGGGCGGCGTGTTGGATATTATTCCTGCCGATCCTACTCTCGCAACTGTTGCTCCTGATCATGTTATGGAGGGCTCCGGCGACGTTGTTCTTACCCTTTCAGGTGCGAACTATCACCCTGCTGGCGATGGCGCAATTGCAGGCTCGACCCTGTTGGCCCCATGGGACCTCGGTTTTAACCAAGCAATGGACCCTCTGACGTTTACTGCGTTGCCGGTCGGAAACGACCCTGTGGTTGGTGATGCTCGCGGAATCCATGTGAATAGATTTGCCAACGCAGTCGGTGGTGAGCTTGTTGATGCAAGCGTTGATGCTTCCGGCAGCTTTGAGATCGCGCTCATGCAAGCAGATCCAAATGACATACCAGCCTATAATGCCAGAATGATTTCCTATCAGGCTAATGAAACTCCCGATAGCGCGTGGGGATCTTCCCTGACCGGCATCAAGGCCGATGAGTTTATTCTTGTTCGACCAAAAGACGGACTGGCCGCTGCCACGCACACTGACGACTTGACGGTTTCGGCGCTGGGCACTCCTAGCCCGACCACCGGCGGTTTGTCATTCTGGGTTATGACGGCCAATGAGGCTTATGTCGCCCAGCAAGAGACCGATGCTTACATGGGCAGCCTTTTTGCTCAGGGCCTCGGCGAGTATGTTGCTAACGGCGTTGCCAACGGAACGGGCATTTCTGGGCTCTCCCATGCATACATTTCTACGTATGTAAATTTTGTGCACGGATACACTCCAAACTATGGCGCTATTGTAAATGCAGATGTTCAGTCAACATCGGCTGCCATCTCTGCCATGGCTGCTAATGCAATCATCAGCATTCAAGCGCAGATCGATACTGGAAACTACTCTGCGGGACAGGCAACTGCCCTTCAAGCAGTTCAGACATCCTTGCAGTCATCCATTGACGCTGCCGCAGCGTTAGATCTTGACTCTAATAACTGGTAATATTTTACCTCTCGCAAGTGCTCCTTCTTCGGAAGGGGCCTTGCCCTTATGAGGAGGTTGGGATATGCCGGTTTTCTCCCCTTTCCGGCAGTGGGGTTCGACTCCCTGCCCTTCTCTTTTTTTTAGATCTATAAAAATGGCTCGCGATAACAGATCTATTTGTTTTTTAGGTGTTTGATCTGTTAATTTACACCCTGAAACAATGTCTATTTGGAGGACACTAATATGGCTTTAGCAGCACATGAGATTATCTTGCGCACTTCTAGCGCAGGTTCTACCCCATTCGTCACCAATTACTCAACCGCCGAGGCGGCTGGCACTGATATGGCCGGAGCAAAAGATGTCACGCTGAGCAACAGCGCAGACATTCTTGACACAACCGCTTTTGATGACAGCACCTCTTTCCGAACCAAGCTTTCGGGCCTTAAAGACGCATCCATGTCTTTTAGTGCTAACTTTGAAGCAGGCACAGGCGACGGCTCTGTAAAGGATATTTTTGACGCTCTTTCGGCAGGCGGAACTCGTCATTACTTTATCGGCCTCACTGGCGCGGGCGCTGCTACCGAGGCAGGCTTTGCAGCATCCGGCGTTATCGAGTCTGTAGAGATCACTGGCGCAGTGGACGGTCTAGTGGAGGCATCTATCTCGGTCCAGCTCTCCGGCGCACCTGAATTTTTAAGCTAATAGGAGGTCAGCATGGCCGCTATTGCTGCACATTTATGCCGTCTTTATATGACGGGCACGTCTTCTCCTGCTACGTCTGGAGCTTTAAACGACCTGGGCGGTGGAACCTCTTGGCAAATTCCAAAATCGGGAAACCAGCAAATTCTAGATCCGTCACAGGCGCAATTGTTTGACGATGGGGCAACTACTGTTCCCCATACGACTATCGACCACCTTTTCGGGATTGTTAATTTCGATCCTGCTGAGGCGACCGTAGAGATTCAGAGCATTAAATACCTTCCAAAATACGAAGTGGGAACGGTTACGGATTTTTCCATTAGCGTGTCCTCCGACATCCTTGACCGATCTACCATGGACGGCGGTGCTTTCAGAGATAAGATGAATGGACTGGTTGACCTGAGCGGCTCGCTGACATTGCTTGAAACCCCTAATCAGGACTACAACACAACAGTGACTCCTCCTCCCGAACTGGGCGAAATCAAGCTTTTTGATTTGCTGTCAGACGGTACGCCGAAGGTGCTTGAGATTAAGTTTGATCCCGACTCCGACCAGGTCTTCAGGGCTTTTATCGTTATTGAAAGCTATGAAAATACGGGCTCTGTTGACGGACTTGTTGAAACCAGTATATCATTCCAGGGCGCTCCACAGAGCACAACCGAAACTGGAACAACTACTGGCTCCGCATACTCATTTGGAGATATCGGAAGCTGATAAGGGGACAACATGTCAGAAAACAACATCCGTAATTTAATCCGTACAGCAACTTTGGGAACTGGGGCCGAGCGAGCCTCAACTTTATTGCCAGTCAATGGCCAAGACGTTGAAATCCGTCAGCCCACCGTAGGGCAGCGCAGCAAGATTTTGACTGCCGCAGGCGGTGGCACCACCGGCGAAATCAAAGACTTCTCTAAGCTTCAAATCGCTGCCATTATGCACTGCTGCTACGTTCCAAATACGGAAGAACATATTTTCGAGAAGGCTGATGAGGCCACGCTTATGAACATGCCGTCCGGTGGATGGGTTGATGAGCTTGCGGCAGAAGCCGTTCGGTTGATGAATACCGAAGCGGAGCAAGACGCAAAAAACTAAAGCAAGACGGCGAGCGCCAATTTCTGTTTTTCTTAGCAGAAACACTGGGCACCACCGTCAATGACTTGGCCGAGCGTCTATCCGTTTCAGAATTTTTGGAGTGGCACGAATACTTCAAAATAAAGAATGAGGCGGAAAAGAAGGCCATGGATAAAGCAAAAGCCAAAAACAATACGCGCTCTCCTCGTTCATTTAGGAGGCGCTAATGGCTGGTGACGCAGCAGGTCAAATCACAGCGTCGTTGACGCTTGATATTAAGGGTTTTACTGACGCCATAAAAAAGGCGCAAGATGCGCTGGATAAGCTTAATGGTCGCACTGGTGGCGGCGGTGGCGGCGGTGGCGGTGCATCAAAACCCAAGATACCTGGCACGGAAAAGAAAACCCTTAAAGCAATTAGGGAGACCATCAAAAACGTCAAAAGCCTGTCGGACCAAATTAAGGGCAACAAGGCTACGACTGAACAAGCTAAGCAGGCACTTGCTGGGTACGAAAAGTCTCTTGAACGCCTAGGCGCTACAGTAAAGAGAGACACCGAGGAATTCAGACAATTCAACAAGGGCATAGCCGCCGTCGGCGGCATGAAGTCGTTTATCAACGTATCAGATACCGCTTCGTCAAAAATGAGTAAGCTCACCAGTCAGGTTGAAAATGGCGGCAGTAAAATGTCCAATGTTTTTGCCGCAATGTCCACGGGCGGCTCGGGCGCAATGCGGGCCACTGTGATGAGTTTTACGAACATCACCGAGGCCTTTCAGAAGGGCCTTATGGGCGGGCGGCAGTTCGCTATGTTCTTCATGGGCGACCTTAGTGATGCTATGATGATTGGTTCTTTCCACGCATCCGGCTTTGCCAAGGCCGCTGCGGTGGCGACAGGATCCACCAAGGCGCTTCTTATGGGCATGGCCAGGTGGGTAATTCCGGCCCAGGTAGCCATCACTGCGCTGATGGGCGTTCTTGGTTTGCTCGCCGCGAAGATGGGTTGGTTTGGCGCAAAAACCAAGGGTGCCAAGGAGGAGGTCGCCAAAGCGACTGCGGTATTTAAGCGTAGCGCAGATCAATTAACGGTCTTAGAGGCCGAGGTTTCAATGGTCGGCGTTGCTTTTTCAGGCTTCATAAAAAGAGCCAATGAGCTGGAAAAGATTGACATAAACAAAGCGCTAGACCCTATGCAGGCTCTCGCGAGCGCAGCGAATGAGCTAAGCCGAATAAAGCTTGGCAAGTTTGGTGTTCAAATTCTTCAGATTGCAAATTTTATCACCGAAGCCACGACTGAGGTGGAAAAACTTCGCCAGCGTGTCCTCGACCTTCAGGATGCTTTTGCGATGGCCAGGGGCAGTGGTGAACTGCTGCAAGCACAAAAAGAGCTTTCAGGCTTACTCCAAGAGCGCTTGCAGCTTACCAATATGCTTGCGCTCACTGAGGCCCAGCAAATAGCGAAAAAAGCACTGTCCGAAGATTTGGATAAAAAAATAAACGCCGCAAGAGCGAGAAGAAATTCGCTTGCGAATCACGAGCTTGAACTTATTGAAAAGATTAAGGACACCGGCGACAGGGTGGTGGCCCAGGAAAAGATACTTTTAAAAGGCCAGGAAGACAAGCTCAAGTTCGAGAAGGAAATCGCCAAAATTAAGGCGGAGAACGCAAAAAAAGACACCGCCAAAGACACCGAGAAAAAAGTTGACGAGGCAGCGCAGCAGATGGCAAAAGATTTCGTTGCTGCGACTCGCGAGTCCATTGCTACGGTCAAGGTTCTTGAAAAACGTATTGAAGAGCTTTACGCCCGCATCAAGGCTGCGCCAACCGCCCAGCAAGAGGGGCTCCTTGGCGCGCTAGGGGTGAAAAAAACAGAAAAGCAACTCGATGACTTAAACAAGAGCATCGAAAAACGCATAAGCAAAGCGGTCTTTATAGATCCAAAGCTGGCCCTTGAGCTTGAAGGCATGAAAAATGCCGCAGAACTTCAAAAACAAATGGCGCAAAACGCCGCACTCCAGGCTCGTGAGGCCGAGCGCGTGAAGGACGCCATGCTGGTCGCTGCCGCTGCAACAAGAGTAGGTATAAGATTCGGCACCAGTAAAAAATCCCACAGTCAGGCCGCCGTCGCCATGACTCCCTCTCAGATTGCCGGAGCGAAAAAAGACATCGCTGGGCGCGAAAACATCGCCAGCTTTATGGCCCCCTTGGTCGGTGGCGCAGAAAATGTTTCGCGGATGTTTAAAAAAATAGGCCGTGGATCCAGGGACATTGTCAAGTCCATGGGTGACTGGGGGGCCCAGGTTGACGGAACCGCAGAGTCACTCACGCGACTTGGGATGGCCGCAGTGACGGCAGCCTCGGTGATGACGGCAACATTTGGACAGGCGGCCATGGGAGATTTTGGGAATTTCATGGCTGGCGCAGGCGGTGCCGCTGGCGCTGGGGTCGGCGTTGCTATGGGAGTAGATCCCGCAACCGGTCAGGCTGTCGGCGGCGCAATTGGCGGGTTTGCTGACATGCTATTAGGCAAAATGCAGATATCTACTGGCGGGATGAATGATGACGGCACGGCAGAGACCGTCGGTTTGATGCAAATAATTTCAGACACTTTTGAGCAAAATTTGCTTCCCGCAATAGAGGCCATGAAGCCATTCGCGTCGGTTTTGTTTTTTGTTGCATCAAGGATGTCCTCTCTTTTTGGAATGATGTTTGACGCTCTTGGTCCACTGATAGACGTATTGGCATCGCTATTTTTAGACCAACTAAGGCTGGCCATGGCATTCGTTGTTGCCTGGATACCCTTGTTTCAGATGGTTGGGGCCGTGTTTGAGGGATTAGGCCCAGTCATAAAAGGATTGTCTCGCGCCCTGATTAATGTGGTGATGATCGTCGCCTTTATTCAGTTAATTATCTCCCAGTTTGTCAGCGCAGTCGTTGGCGGCATTGGCACCCTTCTTACCTTCTTGGGGGCGCTTACAGGGGAGCAGGCCTGGGCGACAAAGGTCATGGAAGGCTTCAGCACTGTGGTAATTGACGTTGTTGATGGCCTGCACGCTTTTCTGTCAGGCATTGGCAACTTTCTGGTTTTTCTTGCCGGTGACAATCCGTTGCTGTCGGCGATGAAAGATCTGGGGAACGATCTCGTAAGCACCGCAGATGCATTCAGGGATGCTTTCACTGCCGACCTCGGAGAACTGGGCAAGGAAATTGAGAACGCCGCAGGAAATTATAGAACGCAAAACGATCAAATGAAGGAAACAAACAAAGAAGCCTCAAAAGTCCTCAACGCGCCTAAAGGCTTCAAGGTCGAGAAATATCGTTACGAGGCTATGAATCCTAATCAAACAAACCCCTTCACTGGTGCTAGTCTCGACGGCCAGTCCGGCACCGTTATAAACATCGAGAATCTTTTTGTTGATAATTTTACCGATCTTGAACAAGAAATCAGCAAGCAAAACCAGACAGGCGGAGTCGGGCCGCTTGGGGGATTTTAATGGCTTTTTGCACCATCAACGGATTCAACATCCCCATCGAGGACCGTGCAGCGGGTTCGGATATCGACCTCATAGGCCGTCCTCAGCGCGGAATAACGGGCACCGGCGACGGGTCTTTTTTTACCAGCAAGCGCACGTTCAACCTCAAGACTCCGGTGGTGGAAAACGCTGACTTTTTAGCGTATCAAGGCTTGATCAACGGCGAAGGTCACGTCATACCGCTTCAGGAAAATCTTTACACTGCCGACGGGATCGGGCCCACAAGGGGCGGCGCTCTAGTCCCTACGTTTGTGGCCACCGCTAACAAATTTGATGGCGGCGATTATTATGTTGAGTATGGTGGCTTTTCTGTGTGGAGCGCGGAGCAGATAAACCATACTGCCGCAAGCGATTTTACGGTTTGCTGGGTAACTGAAAAATCTCCTTCTGGCCATCATATTCTTGCGATAACCGGCACCGGCGCAACGTCTGACCCTTCCGTGTCAAAGTATAAGGATGGCACCACGTCCACTGGCTCCGAGTTTAACAACGTCCAGCTTTCCGCTGACGGGCTCCTTATTTTTGCTGTAAGCGGCGCTGCTGAGTATAAAAAAATTCACGAAATTGTTTATCTGCCCTTTAAGCTCACCGCATCGCAAATGGAAACCATCACAACCCGCACTAAACGCTTCAGTGCGTTGCCGTACATTGCGGTGTCAGGAGATATGGTTGGCGATGAAACAGTGACTTGCGCGGGCACGTCTGGTACATCGGATTTTGTACCTTCAAGCTTTTCAGGCACATTCGGTGCCAACAACAGCCTTTCGTTTACCTTGCGGGAAAAATAGTGGCGTTTTTAAAGTTGAATAATTACCTGGTGCCGGTGGCTGCCGAGTCGGTTAGTATCCAGCGCTCCAGCATTGGCCGCACAGGCCGCTCTTACGGCGGAACTTATACGTCGGCTGAAAAATATAGCAAACGCACCATTTCTGGGTCCACAACGCCCATGAGTTATGCCGACGCGATGGCGACCGAAGGCCTTATTCTTGGTCGCGGGCATTCTTTTAGTTTTAACGAAGGAATGTATTCGTCGCGTGGCCTTGGGCCGAATCGCTCCTACGCATCCATTTGGCATCCGACTGGCGGTGAGGACAACGGTCCATATCTGGAAACAAAAGGCACGACACTGGAGCTGGAATGGAGAATCCCATCTATGTTTTCCGGTGACTGGTGCGTTTCTTTTTTCTATTATGACGCCGCAATTCCAGAGTGGCAGGGCTGGGCGGCCCTGGGCAATGGGGCAGCAACACAAAAATTTTACAGATGGGGAACCGGATACAGCGGACTCCAGGGCTCGACTGCCGCCTTTGATTCAGAGTTTGCCGTAGACAGTGCGGGCTATTTTACATGCGCCACGGACAGCAAAATAGATGACATGCAATTTTTTCCATACCACCCCACTGTAAACATGCTGGAGTCATGGAAGGACGTGCGCACGGCAGGAACCCATACAAACCCCTTCAGCCCATTGCCAAACCTTTATCTTTCGGGTGACTGTGTTCCCGAAGATCAGATCGAAGTTTTCGGCACGGTCACAGCGATTGATTACGTGCAGGGCGCGATCGACGGCTCGTTTCAAAGCAATCTCATCACGCTTGAGTTTACATTGGAGGAGGTATGAGAATATTCACCAACGCTCGCGGCGTTCCTCCGAAGCTTCGCGCTACCACTATTCGTGCGTTTGCGCCCGATAAGGATTACAGTTCCTTCGGCGGCATTAAAGATCTTTTAAGCACCAAGGAGCTTGGTTTTGCCTCGACACCAACTACGACCGCAGACTGCCCAGTTTCCGGTGCTCGCGTTTTCGATGGCACCAATTACGCTTACGACTCGGCAGCGTCAGGAGATCACGCATCCTTAACCGGTGAATGCACCTGGCAAGCTTGGGTTTATATCGACAGTGTTCAAGTAAAGAATTCTGCTTATGCTTTTTCGTACTCTGCATCAAGCGAGACATCCGCCACCAACATTATGCTCTCCATTAAGGTGGCGTCATCAGGCGGAACACCTGCGACATTGCGTTCATTTTGGGAGTACGGCAGCGGATCGAACCAAGAAGCCCAGTCTGATCAAAAACCGCCCACAGACGAATGGTGCCACATCGCCATGGTGCGAGAAGACGATCCTGATAACGCTGGCAAGTGCCGTATGAAATTTTACATCAACGGCTGCCAGACTCGTGACTCGGACGGCGCTTTGGAGGTTTTTGATAACAGCGGCGCGGGCTACGAGTACCCCACGGGCGGATCCAGTGCTCGGTGGACCTATGGGAACGTACACGGCGCAACTGGCAATTATTTTACGGGCCGTGTTGGCCCTGCCACGGCGTGCTCTGAGGCCTTGACGGACGCCGACATACAGGAAGATTACCGGCGTGGCTTGGGGTGGGCGACTGGCAACAGGGCTCATGTGCGTGTTCTCGTCGAGGACAATTTTGGCAACATGCAAGATTTAAGCAAGGTGCCATCTCCTGACGGCGGCACGGTGGACATGCTTCAGGGCGTCCGCATTGACGACAGCGTTGACAAGCGTGTAACCACCGGCACCGTTAGTATTTTTAGGGCCCACGGCAGAGTGAACCTGTCCCCTCTTATGTCTGAGAGTTATCTAAACCGAGCCACCGCCGCCAATACCCTGTCGAATAGAACATACCCAACCCAGACTGATACTTCATACACCGCCCCTACCGCAGCTGATCCAACAACCTTCTTGAACATCGGGCGATCAATAAAAATACAAATGTCAAGAATGCCCTACGGGCTATATCCCGACGAGGTAACAAGTTTTTCGGATACAGGATCGGATTGGTATAATTTGCTAGTTGGCTATGTTGACGTGGTTGATTTTGGTAAAGACGTTATCTCGATCAATATCAGAGACCAGGGCGCGTTACTGGCAGATGCTTTTATCGAAGCAGATGATGATGAGAGTGATGAACGGTTTGTTCCCGATAACACTTCCCTGTACGACGCAATAGATAATGTGGTTGACGAGAACTGGAAAAGCCCATTCGGAATAACGAGCCACCCAGTTCTTTACGAGCCCGTTGGCGCGGATTGGCTGTTGTCGGAAGGCACCATCGCTCGTGACTTGGTTTTGTCGGCCATCAACAAATTGGCATCTCAAATCGCGTGGATGGTTCGCTACAAATGGGATAAAGGTTTCGGCACAGACCGGCAAGATTTCAGGCTGACGCTACACGAGCCAGACCGCGAAAAAGTCTTAGCGGATAGTTTTATTTCAGCAGACGACTATGTAGATTTATCCAAACTAAGTCTCGATATTTCAGGCGTTAGAAATGCGGTAAAAATTGCCTATTATGCGCTGAAGTTTGACACCACATTGCCGCTTGGGCGGCGCGGGCCGAATGACTTTCCTGCAATAACCCACCCGTCCTCCCTCGCTCCCGTTCAGAATACTCTTACATATGAAGACCCAGAATCTATAAGCAAGTATGGGCGCAGATACATGGAGCTGCAAGAGTCTGCGGAAGACCTTATTGATAGCAGCATCGAGGCCGCCCGAATGGGCAATGGTATTCTTAACGACCTAAAAGAGCCATTGGCCCACACCAGCCTTAATGCCAAGGATCTGGTCGAGGTTGAGCTTAATGACATGTTGTCCATCGAGGCCAACGATCAATCTTTTGACTCAGATCAAAATTACGCCGTGTCTACCATAAACATGGACATGAAGAATGGATTTGTAGATGTATCCTTTGGCCTGCGCGGCACCCCCTCATCGGGTTCAAACCGCCACATAAGCATGCAGCGAACAAGCAACACCGGCCCGCAGGCTCCCTTTAGCGCTCGCGACGGCACCCGCCCCACTCTGACTGCCCTCATGGAGCAAATGCGCCCCCTGGAGGCGCTGGGGGCTTTTGGCGGCCAAGACCCAGCCATCCCAAACCAAGGCTTTGAACAGTGGGGTGGTGGTCACGGCGGAAACCTTTCAGAGCCCATAGGGTGGACGACCACTGGCGGAACATGGGGGTCTGCGGATGATGTTTACGTTAAGGCCATTGGCGACGGTGCTGTGACTGGTCAAACGGGAAGTTTTTTGATTGATTTAACTGACGCTGCGGGCGCGATAACCTCTGAGTTTTTTGCGATAAGAGCGGGCGTCCCATATGTTATAAAGCTGCGGGCCGCCACAACAAACATCGCAAACACTGTCGGCGGAACGATTAGCTATTATCTCACCAGAAAAGACACAAGCGCTGTTTCCACTGCGTCGTTGTCTGCCACTGCCCTTAGCGCGATTGATCTTGTCGAAGAAAAACAATTTTATGTTACTGCGCCATCGTCGGGCGTTGCCTTTGCCCGTGTGGAAATCTCGCCAGGATCCGTTGCGGCATCTTCAAGCGTGTACTTAGACATGGTTCGCCTGACAGAGTGCGAGCCCTTTTTGCGGGCCACGACTGCCGGATACCAGCTTTTCACGACAGGAAAAACAGCCTTTGACGAGTTTACAAAGATAAACCTTGATAGTGTAACCCTAGACATTGGAGACAACTTCACCGGCGGTCCCGCACATCAATACGTCGCGCCAGAAGACGGCCTGTATGAAGTATCGGCATGTGTTGACTTGACCCTGGTGGCCGACTCCGACCCAAGTTTTTCAATCACTGGAACAACTTATTCTTTCAGCAGAGGCGGCCACGGCATATCGTGCATTGTTAGGCATAACTCAGATCGCTATGCCGTTGGGCAAGTGGGAGCGCCTTTAAGGTACGATCTTGATGGAACGGACTACTCCTATTCGGCCACCAGCAGCGTCACCACAAAGCTGAAAATGAACAAAGGCGACACGATAGACATGGGCTACGCAGGGCTTATATATTTTAGCGAAACCGGTGCCGCATTTTCCGTAAACCCGAATTCGACATTTCTAACCGTAACCCTTTTAAACGGAGAGAAAAGATGATTAAAAGCATCGCGCTTTTCGTTTTAGGTGCGATGTTGTGTTGCGTATATGTAGCGATCTTTCGAGCACCCGTCAGGGCGGTCATGATTGAGGACATTTCCTACGCTGAGCTTTCTGGCTCAGAGATCAGATATGATATAGATCTCTACAACTCGGCAACGGGAATATGGGTTGGGGCCATCAGCGATGTTTTATTCTTTGATCCTCGTGTAAATTTTGAAATTTTTTATGTGCCATGCGAAAAAGAAATAGGCGACCTTTGCGAAGCTCCTCCGGCTGTTTTTTGGGCGAGATATATTCACAAAAAGCACCCAATGGAATTTAAGCTGACTCAGTATTTCCTGGAGGATGGTCCGCATAGCATGCCGCCCGACCACCCCTTTTTTTTAAAGCTAAAAAAGGAGGTTTTTAATCATTTTTGCCGAAAAACACAGCTTTGCGTAGGAAAAGAAAAATATGGATCTGGATATAAAATTTTTAATTTCGATTTTGACTAGCGGCGCTGGGATTGGGGCGGCATGGGGTCATTCTCAGTCAAAAATCCAGGCTCTTACTTCTCGCGTGGAAGAGATAAAAAAAGAAAAAGCTTCGCTCGAAAAAGTTGAAAATGTGTTAGAAAGATTAGTCGGAATTGAGGAACGGCTTGTGGATAGGATCACTGCCGTGGATGAAAACCTCAAGGAAGTAAAAGAAGACATAAAAGCATTAAGGGGATAGGAGTAGAGATGGAACCAGCAACCCATTCACTTTTAGCCGCTGGTGCAATTGCGGCGTTTATCAGGGCTTTTGTGCCCGTTTTAAAGAGCAAGAGATTTGGCGAGGTCTGGCAAAGATCCCCCAAGTGGCTGCGGCCTGCTATTTTGATGGTGTTCGCAGCGGCCCTTGCGCTTTGTGACTCTTTTCTGTCCGGCATGCCTGTCTCTAGCGCACTGCTTGCTGCCCTGGCCGCGCTCGGCGGTGCCGTGGGCACATACGAGACCCAAAAGGGAGTCTCGAAAAGTGGGGGATAATACTCCAATCGACGACGACATACAGCGCCGTGTGCTGGAATCTGATTATCGCGTAAACATAAACTCTCTTCGGCCTGTGCGGCAAAGCACCAAGTACGTTGTCTTGCACCGAATCGGCGTGGGTCGATGCGCTATTGATGTTGAGCGTTTTTTTACCGAAACACCGGAAGGCGTAGCCACGGTTACGGTGCGCCCCCAGCGCATTGCTGAAACCATAAAAAAATGGAAGCTAAACGGCATACCGGAGCGCTACAAAGCACGGGCGTTTGTTCCTTATCATTTTGTCATTGGGTTAAATGGCCAGATCACGCAGTTTCTTGATCATGACGCTCGCGGTGCTCACTGCTACGGGTTCAACAGTCACAGCGTTGGCGTTGCGTGCATTGGCGATTTTCGGATTGAAAAGGCCACCGACGCACAAATGTATGCCTCAATGGTTCTTTGCAGGGATCTTTTGTTTAAATATGGGGACACTGTTCGCATAAAAAGACATGACGACTTGCGCCGCGCCAACAACCAACGTATCAAGGGCTGCCCAGGGCGGAACTTCCCTTTTGAGCGGATCAAGAAATGGTCAGAAACAGCATTAAAAAACAAAATGCAGCTTGACGCAGAGATCGACAAAGAGTAAAATATAAGCAACCAACAAAAAAGGAGAGCTAAATGGTTGATTTACAAGGCCAATCCATAGGGGCGACAAGGATCACCGCTATCGCGGGAATTAATCCGTATGCAAAGCCAATAACAGTATGGTCTGAAATAATGGGCATCAGTGATGGCTTTTCAGGCAATGAGGCATCGAGGCTAGGGTTGCAATTAGAGCCCACTGTCGCAAAAGACTATGCCATGAAAAATGGCTATGCGTTCAACGTAGATGATTATGTTTATGATGGCCTTGGGAACAATTCTTATGTTGGCCATAAAGAGCTATTTTCTCCAGATGGAAAAATTGCGCTTCAACCAGGGGACAAAATTTACCATCCCGACGTAGCGTATTTTCACTGCACCCCTGATTTTCTGATCCCCAACGAAAAAGGCGATATAGTCAAGATCTTGGAAATTAAAACATTTGGACTTCTTAGCGGCGGTCGTGGCGCAGGCGAGGTTTGGGGGTCTGAGCACACCGATGAAGTGCCATCATGGTACTTTGCCCAGGTTCAGTGGCAGATGTATATCGTTGGCCCGCAAGTAAAAGAAGTTGATCTGCATGTGATGGTGCCAGGGTTTGGCGATAAGCTTTTTTATACATATACCATTAAGCGTGATGACGAACTTATAGAGATCCTTGCAACAAAGGCCCATGAGTTTTGGAACGAGTACGTGCTGAAAGAAGTTGCGCCGCCCGTAGATGGCAGCGATGGCTACAAAGACTATCTGGCCGAGCGCTTCCCTCAGAACAATAAAAAATTAAAATCCGATGATGGCTCTGCTTATGCGCTAGTCCAGGAGCGTGCTCGCGGAAAAGCCATGATGGACGAAGGCAAGGCCATTGCGCAGGAAGCAGAAAACAAATTAAAACAGATGATTGGTGGCGATAGCGGACTCAAGGGCGACTGGGGGTATGTTTCCTGGAAGGCCATTAAAGATGGTCAAAAAACAGATTTTGAGGCGGCCTTTCACGCATTGTGTGAAAAGTTAAACGCGAAAGAAAACGAGGCAGAAAAAATTCTGTCTCAAAACACGGTGGTGAAAAAAGGTTACCGCCGTTTTATGGTGAAAAATGACAGAAAATAAGAAAAAAGAACAGCAAAAGGGAGTAGCTATGGTTCTACATAAACAAGAAGAAGTTGGTGCGCGTGGCATTGTGTTGCATTCGTTTGAAGACTTAAAACGGTTTTGCAGTGCAACCACAGCATCGGGATATTTTAAGGACGCACAAGACGTGGCAAAGGCCATTGTAAAAGTGCAGGCAGGCATGGAGCTTGGCGTTCCGCCGATTGCGAGCATGGCAGGTATTCACATCGTGGAGGGAAAGCCCACGTTGTCCTCAGGCCTTATTGCGTCGCGCATCAAGGCGAGTGGCAAGTATCGATTTGTCGTCAAAAAGCACACTGAAACCGAGTGCGAGCTTGAGTTTAAAGAAAAACTTGACGGCGCATGGGAAACCGTTGGCGTGTCTGCGTTTACGATGGCCGACGCATCAAAGGCTGGCATTGGTGGCCGACCAAACTGGAAGCGCTATCCTAAAAACATGCTTTTTGCGCGTGCGATTAGCAATGGCGCTAGATGGTACTGTGCTGATATTTTTACTGGGGCCATTTACACTACTGAGGAAATTCAGGATGATATTAGCATCGTCCAGACCGATCCCGCGCCCGTGCCCCAGGAGTCAGCCCATGAAGCGGCTGAGCCCGAAGTTGTTGAGGAAAAACAGCCTGTAAAAAAGGTAAACCCTAAAAAGTTAAAAGGTGCAAAGGCCATTAAGGACGCACTTAAAAATGCCTAGCCATGCAGGGCGTTGCTCTGCGTGCGGCATTGAGTGCTTTACGCAGGGCGGCGAGGATCCGATTTGTCCAGACTGCTACATTCCCGACAATCCCACTTTTGGGTGGAAGGTTAGGCGATGGCGCGAGACAAAAAACGGCAACCCCTCAGAGCTTAGACAGTTTGCGACGACGGCGCAAAAGGAAAAATTTCTAAATCGCGAACTGGGCCTTAAAATAAAAAAAACCAAACCAAAAGAAGAAAAAAATGACAGATGAAACAATCACTACGTCCCTACCAGCAGGAGGCAGTTGATAGGTGCAGAGAGGCCGCAGCAAAGCACAAAAGAGTGCTGTTGCAGCTTCCGACTGGCGGTGGCAAAACCACTATCGCTGCTGAAATTATATTCCTTGCCGTTTCAAAGGGAAAAACAGTGTTATTTCTGGCTCACCGGCGCGAGCTTATATTTCAGGCCTATGATCGCTTTAGCGGCTTCGGGCTTGATTGCTCTATCGTTTTAGCTGGCGACAAAAGATGCATATCCGAAAAGCCAGTCCAGGTAGGGTCTGTTCAGACTTGCGTGCGACGAAAAAAATACATGGCATCCCTGTCGCCCGATCTCATAATTGTTGATGAGGCCCACCACGCAGTGGCCAACAGCTATGTCATCATATTAAAAATGTACCCAGACGCCGTAGTAATGGGCTTGTCGGCCACGCCATATCGCGCAGACGGTAAAGGCCTGGGGTCGATTGATGACTATACTCTCTTTAAGGGTCTCGTTGCGGTTGAGACCACGGGCTCGCTGGTCGAACAGGGGTACTTGTCGCCATGCGAGGTCTGGGTTCCTCAGATGATAAACTTTTCCAAGATCAAGATCGAAAAAGGTGATTTTGCCAAAAAAGAACTTGAACAAATTTTTGTAGACCGCGATCTCATGGAGAACGTAGCCCGAGACTGGAAAAAATATTGTAATGGTATGCAGACTCTTGTTTTTGCGTCTTCGGTGCAGCACAGCATTTCTTTGTGTGCGGTTTTTAACGAAAAAGGCATTTCCGCCGCCCATATTGATGGCACCACGCCCAAGGCAGAAAGAGAAAAAATTCTTCAAAAACTAGGGAACGGGAGCGTGCGGGTGGTTTCGAACTTCGGCGTGCTAACGGAGGGCTTCGATTGCCCTGCTGTTTCTGCTCTCATTTTGGCGCGGCCCACGATGTCAATGGCGCTATACAAGCAAATGGTGGGGCGAGGACTACGAATAAACGCCGGAAAAGAGCGTGCAGTGATGCTGGATTACGGTAAAAACGTAACCCGTCACACATGGCCCACAAACGATCCTGCTGCGGACTTGTCCGCTGGCCTCTCAAGCAAGCCTTTGATGAAGAACAGAAAAGATGGCGAAAACGGTGCGTGGGTTTGCCCAAGGTGTCTTGCGGCGGTGCCGATCGAGTCCGTGAAATGTAAATGTGGTTTTAAAAAAGAAGAAAAAGAAACCAAAGCGAGAAAAAAAGAATATAGTTTAAAAAGACTACGAGAAGACCAAGCAAGAATACCCTTGACACAAGGCGAGATAATTAAGAGAAGGATGAAGTTCTTTGAGCTTGAGGAGCGGGACAAAAAAACTGGCAGAAGCAAATGGGTTTCCTGCTACAAATATAAACATTTATATGGGAAATATCCACACGAAGATGGTATTCTCAGCGGTGGCGAAACCTTTGAGTATTGGCGTCTAAGAAAAAAAAGGAGTGGCAATGGGGCAAAATCTTGACCAAAAAGCCAAAAAAGAGATTGCAAAATTTTTAGGTTTTTTAAAGTCTTTGGATGGGGGGAATTATCATGAGGTCAGGTTTTTGGGGGCCAAAAAAGAGAGAAGGCCCAGTGGATATTACAATCATTCAAATCACGATTTGCTATTTCATGAAATAAATCGGCTGGATGCTGCTTCTGGATCTTACATAACAATTAATGCGGTAAAAAAGGGCATTGAAAAGCGGTCCCTTGGTCGTTCTGCCCGTGGCGTGAGCATTGAAGATGATGATATCGATCAAATAAGCTTTATTTTTATAGATATAGATCCAGAGCGGGCGGCAGGAAAAAAGAAACATTGCTCAACCGAGGAAGAGAAAAAATCAGCAAACAAAGTGGCCTATGCGGTGATCGAATATTTAGATCAACAGGGCTGGCCAGAGCCAGCATGCTTAAATGATTCTGGAAACGGCTATCATATTTTTTACGCTTGTAAATTTCCTATTGGCTTTTCCCATACCATTCAGGACTTGCTTACTGTTTTGTCCTACAAGCTTGAAACTGCTGACGCAAAAATAGACAAGTCCGTATTCAACCCTGGCCGGATCGTTAGGATTCCTGGCACCGTAAATGCCAAGGGCGACAACACCCCTGATAGGCCTCATCGGGTATGTAAAAATCTTGTTTACAATGAGTCCCCTCAGCGCGTTACAGCGCCGATGGTGGAAAAAATTGCGAACATGCTCCCACAAATAAAAGAATTTCATACGCCAAAAGTTATCAATAAAAGCTCTGCAACGATAGATGAGATAGAAGAAAAATCCAACATCAGAATAACAAACAAGGCTCACCCAGCGGTTAGTGGCGGTGATTTGGTTTATAAGTTTGCATGCCCAGAGTGCGACAACACGGATGTCTCTGGATACATAAGAATGACCGATGCGGGCTTTGCTTATAAGTGTTTTCATAATACTTGCAATGTCAGCACTTCTAAGTTTGCTAAAAAATACGGCATTAAAATGAGCCATGAAAGCCCACCGAAGGGCGAGAGCGATGATATGTTGTCGCGAGTGTGGTCTGGCAGCAAATACAATGGCCAGTTCGGCCTGCGGCTCCCTGATGGCTATGTGTGGGAGGATGGCGGCCTGAAGGTTATGGATGGTCGCCAGGTTAAAGAAATCACACGCCAGCCCATGTACTTTGGTGCCATACTGGAGGATATTGAGCTTGGCACCGAAAATGTGCAGCTTTGCTGGTATAAGCGTCGTCGCTGGAACATGCGCGTTGTCGCTCGCGAAGACCTTATGAACAGGGCCAAGCTCGTCGGGCTTTCCTCTATGGGGCTCGGCGCGGGCTCCGACAATGCTACGATGCTAACGCACTATTTTAGAAGGTTTGAGGAGCAAAACGAAGGAAATTTAAAGTTTGGCACCACAAGCCGAAAAATGGGGTGGAAAACCATTGACGAAAAAAAGGGCTTTTTGCTTGGTGGTCGATATATTTCCGAAGACTCCGAGTCTCAAGCCGCCGACCTGTCAAGTGTTCCCGCAAAGGACTGGCCAAAGAACTGTGTGTCATACATGCCGAGTGATGCTGGCGACAAGCAGCAGGCCGAGTCGATAAGGTCTATGGGAAACAGCGCCGCTTGGGCCGATGCGATGAGCTGGGCAGTAAAGCACCCCAATCTTCTCATAATGATTCTTGCGTCTTTCTCCTCTCCCTTGTTGCGGGTTTTTAACCAAAGCGGTTTTACGTTGGATTTTTGCAATAAAACTTCAACTGGGAAAACCACTGGATTGAATTTTGCGGCATCGGTATGGGGGAACCCAGACACAAACGCGAGCGGGTCTTTAATAAAGGGATGGGACAGCACCACCAACAGTGTCGAGCGCGTTGCGGCATGCAGAACCGATTTGCCAATGTTTATGGATGACACAAAAACGGCGCGAAGCCCTGAAGATGTCGCACGAACGGTGTTTAAGCTGGCCAATGGCCATGGCCGTGGCCGCGCCACCATAACCGGACTGGCGAGAGAAATAAGCTTTTTAAATATAACTATTTCCACTGGTGAAGATCCCATTTCAGAATCAGCCCCCTATGGCGGCCTGGATGCGCGAAACCTTGAAATATCAGGGCCCATGTTTACCGAGGAATCAAATGCTTTTGCTCATGAGATCGAGGAAAACAAGCAGCAAATAATGGAAAATTACGGCTGGGGCGGCCCTGCACTTTTGTCTTATCTTCTCTCGAACAAAGATAGGTGGTCTGAGTGGCGAGAGCTTAGAAAAAAAATCGCCACGAAACTAAAAACCCGTCAGGACAACGTGCTGAACCGGCTTGCGAAAAACATGTCCGTTGTCTGGGCTGGTGGGGAAATCATCAGAGAGGCTGGCATTCTTGATGTCACAGAAAAACAAATTGAAGATGCCATCCTTGGCATTTGGAATGTCTGCATCGAAAACAAAGATCGCACCGAAATGGATATCTCTGCTTTGCGTTGTGCAACCCAATTCCTTGCCGCATGGCCCGACCAGGTATTAATTAAGGATGTTGACAGGGAAGGAAAATGGGATGCCACCCTTGCCGACCCAGACGGGCAGGTTGGCATGTACACCCGCCCAGGCAAGAAGATCGCAAGAATTGATATCAAGAAAGGCGAAGTCATTAAAATATCCATCGAGGGCGGTGCTTTCGACAAGCACCTGGCAAGCCATAAGTATGTCTCCAGTCAAATAAAGAAGCAGTGGCGGGACCGTGGATGGATCGATGCCCCCAAGGGAAGACTTACGAAACCAACATTTTTAAGCAAGCATCACCGCCCGCATTGCGTGGTCATAAATAAAGAGGCATGCGAGCTTATTGATATTTATGGCGATGCAGACAAGCAAGAGCGCGAACGCCTATACTCTCAAAAATCACAGCAAGATCATTTTTCTGATGCCCGCAGGCGCTTAGACCTGGGCTCTGTGACCGAAGAAGAGAACGAAGAAACGCTCGGGTACTACTAATGGTTAAGAGAATAAAGCATGGTGGGCGATACCACTTCATGGAGGACTTTGTTGGTGCATTTTTATCTTTTGGCTCAGCGGGATTGATTAAAAAAATAAAAGAGTGGCCCTGGCCAAAGCAGAAAAAAATTGTTGATGCTGTAATTACGGAAACAATGGATTTTGCGGCCAAGCGCGAGCTGCACAATTTAGATGTCTGGTACGAGAAGAAACAAATATTGCATGATAGACCAAAAAGGCTTCCCAAGATCGGAGAAAACCGATACTACAAGTCCACAAGAAAAAAGGACTCGAAGTATGTATACTTGAGAATTCCTGTAAATCTTTATTCAGATGAGGGAGGGGGATTTTTTAAGGTCTCCTATAAGGATGAAAAAATAACCATAACAAAGGTTGAGGGAGATATTTATGCCGAATGACAATGCAAAACACGAAGTTCTTACGTTTTTTCACTTGCTGCTGCACAATGGGCAGGCCCGATGCAGTGGGGATGGTGAATTGATTCAATTTTTAAGCGATTTTACCGAGGCCGTGGGGTGTGGTTTTTCAAAGCACATTGAGATGATTAAAGATATATATGGCCGAGAAATGGCCGTCCATATGCTTATGTCTTTTGTTAATGATGCATGCGCTTTGGATTCCGATTTTTGGGAAATGTTGTTTGATGCCCAGGAGCGAATTTCTGGCGCAAACAACGAAAAAGAAGAACATGTCAACTAAAGGAGAGAGAATATGTCTAGTGTTAATAATGTAGTGCTTGTTGGGAATCTAGGGCAAGACCCGAAGATCCATGATGGCGCGATCAAGATTGCTAATTTTAGTATCGCCACCAATGAATTTGTAAAGAAAGAAAAGACCACCGAATGGCACAAGATCGTTGCCTTCGGGAAAACCGCTGAGATTTTAGAGGCTTACGCAAAAAAAGGCACAAAGCTTGGAATTATTGGGCGGTTAAGCCAGCGTTCCTATGAAAAAGACGGCCAGACCATATACACTACTGAGGTATTGGCGAACAGCGTGCAGCTTTTATCCCCTAAAGGCCAGGACTCTGGCAGCTCAAGCAACAGTAATGATATCCCTTTTTAGGCGGCCCGTTGCATGTGCCACGGCCCGCAGGAGTAGGTCGTGGCGCAAACCCTAAAAGAACGAGTGGACGAATTAGAAGAAAAAAACGAGTCCATTGAAAGAGACCTAGAGCACCTAACGATACGGGCCGAGAGTCTCGAAGAACAACAGCAACCAATACTTGAAAAACTAGCAGCCTATAAGGAATTTGAAGGCCGGATCGATGGGGGTCTTACGGCGTTAAAATGGCTTGCTGGAATTTTAACTTTCTTAGCCACACTGGGTCACTGCATTCCTATTGAATATTAAGGAGAAAGCATGACCTGGACACTGAAACACGGAGACTGGCGCGACCAGCTCTCTGACGTTGAAGAAGTTGACGCAATTATCACAGATCCACCATTTGGAGCCCGCACCCACAAGGGCGATGTGGCTGCTGCGGTGCAGCAAAAATCGGCAACGGGCCAAGATATGCGCAGGCCTATATCGTATAAGCATTTTCACCCAGCAGATGTTTTTGAATTTGTTTACGCATGGCAAAATAGAAACAAGGGCTGGTGGATTTGCATCACTTCGCATGATTTAATTCCCGTTTGGGAGCAGGCCTTCAGAGAAATCGGACTGTACTCGTTCGCTCCGCTGCCGTTTATTCGCAAAGTGCCGAGGCTTTTGGGCGACGGCCCTGCGTCATGGGCTGATTACATTATGGCGGCGCGACCAAGAAACATTAACTACAGCAGATGGGGATGCAGGCCTGGTGCGTACGTGCTTGAGAAAGGCCACTACGAGCGTAAAAAGATCGCGGTAGGGGGCAAGCCCATCTGGTTGATGAAAAAGCTTGTAGAGGACTACACGAAGCCTGGCGACACCGTGTGCGATCCCTTTGCGGGCGGTGCCACAACGCTTGCCGCCGCAACCATGCTTGGACGAAAATCCATAGGCTGTGAAATGAGGGAGGAAATTTATCAAAAAGCCCTGGAGCGACTTTCGGCTGTTACGGTTGAGCCCGAAGCCGCATGATTATTGCAAGCTTCGATCCTGGCGCAAAAACAGGATTCTGCGTTCGCGAGGATAAAGATGTTTTAATTTCCGGCACCGAGGGCCGTGAAAAAGCAGTCCAAATCGTCAGAAATTACATCGAGCCTGCCGCTGTTGACATCGTAGTCATTGAGGGGGCCTATGTACCCATGCAGTCGGCGGGTTATATAAGCGGGATCCTAAAGCTTTGCAAAACAGCCGGATTTATTGAGGGGTATTGCTATTCTTACTGGCGTGACGCGCTCGTATGGCGGCCTCTGCCCACACAATGGCGTGCAGCATTAGGCCTACGCCCAAAGAACAGAGATGAGGCAAAAGAGGTCGTTCTGGCCTGGGCCGAAGAACACGTCGGGCGGAAGATTGAAGGCCCGAGAGGTGGCGCGGCTCATGATGAGGCCGAAGCGATTGCGATGGGCGCTGCCGCATTTATAAAGTTCCTAAATTAGATAGCCGCATTCTATGAGCTTTTCTTTGTATTGTGCGTTTTGCTGCATAATGGTTCTCATTACTTCTTTGCATAAAATTGCTTCCGTATGGGCTTTTTCGGCTTTTTTTTCAACTTTTCTAAGCCTTGCCTCAATTTCCTGATGGGTCATGCGTGCCTCAATAATTTAAAGTTTTTGTTTCAAGATCTTTATGAAACCCACAGTATACGCAACTGTAGTATTTTTCTTTATACCCCACTGCCAAGTGCAAACCCATTGAATTGCACTTGGGGCATATTTTCTTAGATCCAGATCTTGAAACCGGCCCGCCAGCGACGTGTCCATAGCTTATTGATTTTTCATCCTTATATGTTTTTATGCATACAATATTGCTTTTTTTTCGTGGTGTCTCCTCGGCTTTTCTTGGGTATTTTTTTTTAATTTCTTGAACCCTGAATGGGTGCAGCAAGGCCATGACCCGATCTAGGGATAAGACCTCTTCGCCCGCCGCGATGCCGATGCGCTCCACCGCCTCTTCTCGGGCCGTTACGTCAGGATCTTTTTTGTATCCTCTCTTCATTTGAATATTGTAAGAGGCAAACTCCCTGGCAATTGCTGGAGTTTCTTTTTGGTTTTTTTCGGACAATAAAATTGCGTTTAAAATTTTCTTGGCCAAGGCCTGGCGTGCGGTCATTGCTCCCCCTCCGGCCTTTCGGCGCAAGAATGTATTTTTACGTCTGCAAGCCCGCAGTGTTCACATTTTAGTTTTATGCCGCATCGTTGGCAATTTAGCTCTGGTGCGCCACCAAACAGGCTGCATGTAAAGCACCGGTCAACACCGTTGGACATTTTCTTAGGTTTCAAATCTGCCTCTGCTGGACTCCCCATTTCTTTTCTTATCATAGCCATTGCCCTATGAGAATGTTTCGGAGGCCGGATCGTAAAACCCGATGATTTGATATCCGCCTTCTGATACGTAAGAAAAACGAGCAATCGTAACAACACACCCCTTAAATGGCTCCAGGATGTGGCGCGAACAAGAGTCTTTAATCTTCTTAATAAGATCTGAAACATTAATTTTGTACGCAGTCTCGCTTTTTCCACTAAACGGTATTCCAAGTTCTTCACAAGTATCTTTTGTGAAAAAAAACACCATGCTCAGATATTCATCTCGAAACTCTGGTCTATCCATTTCTCAACCTCTTCTTTTGTTGTCATGTATGGTGCAGCGCCACGCCCGTGACCAAGCCGGATGGCCCTAAGCTTCCCTGCTTTTATGGCTGTTATTACCTGGCGCTTATTAAGAAAAGAATATTCTTTTTCAATATCCGATGTGGACAGGCCGTTCTCTTCAATTTCTCTTAAAAACTCAATCTTTTCATTTTTTGACATATTAACACTCCTCAAAATAAAGGGGATTTATCCACCACAGGGCCAGTTCGCCCTCATCGTTTATGCTTACGTTTATGAGCTTGTCCCCAGAGGACACATTTATGCGCCCGCCGTTTATGGTCGCGTCGAGACCGGTTTCCTCTATGAATTTTTTAGCAACAGACTCTTTCCTGAAGCAACACATAAAGCCGTTGTGCCTGGAAATTATATCTCTTACATTTGAAGAATGAATTGGCATCGCCTGCACTTGAGTCTCTTGCCTTGGCAGCATATCCATCCGAAACGAATCAGTTAAAAATAACATCTATTCTCTCCCCTTGAAAAAGCCACTCGGCAACAACCCCAGAACCCTCCTGGGATATATCTACCGAGCGCCACTGGACATTGAAAACACCCAGCTCGTTTGAATGTAGAACGAATTGGTTGCCTGGTATTTTTAGCAACACGCCACGGTCTACAAAACTCTCTTTGCACAAATCGGCAACCTCAAAAACAAAAGCATATCGACTGCTGTCATCAACAGAAAAAGAAACCAAGTCGCACCTATCAGCCGACTGAAAAAATGACACAGGATACCTGTCTTGAAGATTGGCGGCCTTGGGGTTCATGTAACAAAAAATCTCTGCGTCCATATTATTTCCCGTAAACCCACATCATCAACACATGCTGCTCTGGCGATAGCGCTACCTTCAAATTGACACCGAATGAGGTCTTCAGAATGGGGGGGTGCTGATATGCCGCGCAAAGCTCTCGATGGGTGACTAGCTTGTCATCTTGAACGTATTTCTTGGCAAATTTTTCTGTTTTCATTATGCGGTCTTTTTCGCGCCAGAAAAATATTGAAGCACCGTATGTTTTGCTTTCTTCGTCTTGAAAAATATCTGGTGAATATGCGCTGCACCGCCACCACCACGATTCCTGTTTCAGCTTGGTGCCGGTTACCCGCTTGGGTATTTTAAAGGATTTAATGATAATGCTTCCTTCCTCGAAGTCCACATTGGTGCGCAGGGCCCTGCTTATGACCTCTTGAGGGAAGTCGCCGTAGCGCTCGGTAAACTCCATTACATTTTCAATCATGCTACTCATTTGGAATCCACCCAGCCCAGTAGCCAACCTCACCCTGGGCAAAATTAAAAGTTTCATACAGCGTCATGAGTTTAAGCTCGCCCCTGCTCCAGCGAATCTCTGAGCGAACAGGCCGCAACAGCATTGTTCTTTTTCCTTTTCTCATGCGTACTTCTTTTACTTCAAGACCGAACTGTGGAATGCGAAGCTCATAAGGGTCGGTCATATTAATCATTAAAATCGCCCCTTCTCAAGAAAAGAGTATCATCAAAATGCGTCACCACCGCATCTTTAGCGCCAATAAAATAATCACAACTGCCATCCCTTATGGGGCTAGGCGTCAAATATTCTTGCAGGTGCCTCGGCTCGGTCTTGTACCGGTAGCAGTCGTCGCGTAGGTTGCAATTTTCGCCACGGCACAGCGGCGTATTTTTATCTACCAAGATTGCCATAGTTTCTCCTGAATGACTCCATGACTTCATCGTGAATGGCTTGACAGTGGGCGTCGTTGCGGCCATTTACAATAAAATTTCCATCTGGATACACTTCAACAACGGCGTCCTTGTATGGAACGATTCGCCGCTCACCTATATCGCCTGCAAACTTTTTCTTTATTTTTTCAATGCGCTCAATTTCTTTAATGTGCATACTGTGAGCAATTAACGCTACGACAAACATGACCGCTGAAAAATAAAAATACCATTCCATAAAAACCCCTTTTTAGACCTCATCATAGGTCATTGCTTGTTTCATTTTATCCAGTGCTTCTTTTCTTATCATTGAAACGCCTGACTCTGTAAGATTCATGCTTTCGCCAATCTTTTTAAGGGTGTCTCCCCTGTAAAAGCTCAGCCATATTATAGAGATTTCTCTGGCGCTTAACCTAGAAAAACCAAACGCCAGTAAAAGCCTTGTGTCCACGATATCAAAACCTCGTTCCCTGGTGGGGATTTCTGTGTTTTCAACGCAAAGGCTTTCGGTCATAGGGTCAAGATCCCTGATGACATCCCCAAGATAAAGATCTTTGCGGTGGCCAATAATTTTCTTGGCCTTTCGCACTATACGATCTTTTTTTGGGTCTTCTCGACGGATACCATCTATAATGGCGTATTTAATTTTCCACTGAGCGTAGCTCTCAAAGCTTATGTTGCTGTTTTCTGGAGAATAAGTTTCAACGGCTTTTTGATATCCGATCCACCCGTAGCCATACAGATCTCTTTTGTTGTGCGGCAATCTCATTCTCGCAACGGTTGCCCTTATAAGCCTCATCATCATAACAGCGCATGCCTTTCCGCGAAACATTTCGCCAAGGCCAGCGAATGATGACAGCAAAGATAATCCCATCCGCGCCCGCTGTTGCGATAAACCCAGAAACTCTTGGCCGTCGCTTCATAAATTCTATACTGACAGCCCATGATCGATGCCGCCGCACAGCCCTTATCTGTTTTTATGTTTTGCCACGCTGTTAAGGTCATTTTGTACTCTTTGCATGTTTGATCAATAAAGACAATAAACTAAGTTTTAAAAAAACTTTTAAAAAGGGGGGTCAGTCTATAAAATTTGCCCAGTGCTTAATGTTTTCAACCAGGTACCGGATTTCTTGTATGTATATGGAACGCATCCGCTCATCTTGCTGGGACTCTGCTTTTGCGAG
>CEQK01077884.1_pt1 | contig 32859 bp, 32 predicted proteins | sample 531051 | NCBI WGS metagenome assembly CEQK01 (sample SAMEA2621229, study PRJEB7988) | marine metagenome | biome: marine biome (ENVO:00000447); feature: deep chlorophyll maximum layer (ENVO:xxxxxxxx); material: "saline water (ENVO:00002010), including plankton (ENVO:xxxxxxxx)" | depth 150 m
ACGCAGTGGTCGATGTGGGATTTCATGCGTTCAATCGTAAGAACGGGTAGTCCTCAAGTGGTACGTCAAAGCTTGTGATTTCCATGCGCGATGAGATAGCGAAATTAGCATCTTATCGCTTTGTACGCTTGCTACTTAATACCAAGGAAATGGCGCACCCGACTGGATTCGAACCAGTGACCTTCGCCTTCGGAGCAATTAAAGCTGCTCTTTCCCGGGCCTTCTCTTTCTTTCCCGGCCTTGCCCATTGTTAGGTAAGTCTCTGTTTTAGATGATTTATTCTTACAATTGACCTTGGGCGTGCTAGGACGGAGATACCCGGAATTTCCTTTCGCGTGCTTCCGTGGTGCTTCCGCGGAAGCGAGCGGAGCAGGCCGGAGACAGCATATGGCGAAGCTGACGAAACGTATAGTCGATGGCGCCGGGGCCGGCGAGAAGGACTATTTCATTTGGGATGAAGAACTCCCGGGTTTCGGCCTACGTGTGTTCGCCTCGGGCAAGCGAAGCTACCTCATTCAGTATCGAGCGCAAGGTCGGACCCGCCGATACACGATCGGTCTGCATGGAGTTTGGACGGCGGAAACCGCTCGCCAGGAAGCCAAGATCCAACTCGGCCGCGTCGCCAAGGGCGAAAACCCGGCCGAGGAACGCCATATCAATCATCGGGCGATTACCGTTAAGGAGCTGTGCAAGCTCTATGTTGCGGACCTCGAGGCCGGATTGATTCTGGGGAAAGGCAACCGGCCTAAGAAAGCCAGCACGATCGGCACGGATAAGGGGCGAATCAAGCGGCACATTCTTCCACTGATCGGGACGCGCAAGGTCAAAGATCTCACCAAAGCTGACATCAATAAGGTGCTTAAAGACGTCATGGCTGGTAAGACGGCCAGGATTGTCAAGACCGAGAAGCTCCGGGGCAAGTCGATCGTTCGCGGCGGCGTCGGGACAGCGACACGCACTGTAGGTCTGCTCGGCGGCATCCTGACCTACGCCGTAGATGTCGGCATTATTGACCTCAATCCGGCGCACGGCATCCGCAAGCCCAAGGACAACACGCGCGATCGCCGCCTCACCGAAGCGGAATACAGGCTCCTCGGCCAGCTTCTCCGGGACGCGAAGGAGGATGGCCAATATGCGCTGGCCGCCGAAGTGGCCCACGTCATCGCGTTGACCGGCGCCCGGCGCGGCGAGATTATCACGCTCGCGCGGACCGAGGCGGATATAGATGCGAGCTGCCTACGGCTTGCCGACAGCAAGGAAGGCAAATCGGTGCGCGCGATCGGCCTGCCCGTGGTCGAGGCGCTCGAAGCACGGATAGAGGCGACCAGCGGCACCTACTTGTTCCCCGGCCGGGGCGAGGACAATGCGTTCGGCGCCTTTCCCCAACACTGGCACAAGATTCTGGCAGGCAGCGAGCTGGAAGGTATCACGCCGCATGTTCTGCGCCACAGCTTCGCCAGCATCGGTAACGATCTCGGCTTCACGGAAGTCACGATCGCCGCGCTGGTCGGCCACTCGAAGGGCTCGACGACGAGCAAATACATCCACACCCTCGACACGGCCCTGGTTATGGCAGCCGATACCATTTCGGGTTACATTCAGGGGCTTCTCGACGGAATCGAGTTCAAGCAGACCGCCTATGCCCTCAACCGCAACTCCCGGAAGGCCGCACTCGCGCGCTTCTTGCAAAATGCTATCGGCGGCGCCGACGACAGTTCATTGCCGCTCGCGGCCTGAGGTGGACCTTTCTATCGCGCCTTGTCGGCTCGCCAATCAGTGTTTTCTTAACGGCTCCATCGTGGCGACGAAATTCCTTCACGCTAATCACCGACTAACCCGCTCGCCTTACACTTAAGGCTGCCGGGCGAGCCCTTCGTCGGCCGATGCTCGTCGTTATTGTTTAGGCGAGTCCCATCTTGTAAGCGTTCAACAGAAAGGAGTGAGCAAATGTCGACCAAGCAGATAGTCGCTCTGCTCAACTCCCATGTGGATGGGGACGAAGAGCAGTTTCTGTCAATCGCTTTGCAGATCGCGGCCCGCGAAGCTCGGGCCGGCCGTACGGAAGATGCCGAACGCCTGAAGCGTCTTGTGCAGAAGGCACGCGAACGCACGGGCGGCGGTCCCTCCATGGGCCAGGCAGCGATCCCGCTCGCGCGTCCGCGCGGTGAGCTTCAAGGTCTCGTCGAGAGCAGTTATCCCAAAACCAAGCTCGACAGCATGGTCCTTTCGGAGGACGTGCGTCGCCGGCTCACCCGCATTGTCCGGCAACAGGCCGACCGGGCGACACTGCGCGATCACGGTCAGGTACCCGCGACTCATGTGCTGCTCGTCGGTGCGCCCGGCACAGGCAAGACGATGACGGCAGCGGCACTCGCCGGCGAGCTGCATCTGCCGCTGTTCACGGTGCGCCTAGAGGCGCTGTTCAGCCGCTTCTTCGGCGAGACGGCGGGCAAGCTGCGGCTTCTGTTCGACCAGATCGCCCAAACGCGCGCGGTCTATCTTCTGGATGAGTTTGATGCGATCGGCGCGCGACGCGGCGATCCCAACGATGTCGGCGAGATCCGCCGGGTGCTCAACGCAGTGCTGGCGTTCATGGAGGAACCAAATTCGACCGACAGTCTGGTGATCGCGGCAACCAATCATTCGGAGATTCTCGACAAGGCGCTTGCCCGTCGATTCGACGAGGTGGTCGAATACACAGTGCCGGATAAGGATGCAGCGAAGCTGCTGCTCGAACGACGCCTCGGAAAATTCAAGCCGCCAGCGAGGAGTTGGGCCGAGCTCATGCCGCTGGTCGACGGGCTAAGTCAGGGCGAACTAGTCCGTGCTGCCGATGCTGTAGTCAAGGATGCCATTCTCGATGGCGCCTCAAAGGTAAACGCGGAGGCCCTGGCTGCGGCGCTGGCCGACCGTCAGGCATTTCGCGGTCGCTTTCAGGCGGGCCACACGAGATGAATAGCTGAGGCGCAGCCGGACGGGGAACGCGCGGAATAATGGGGGGTGAATGCCCGAGGCTGATGACTTCGCGGTGCGCAACGTGCCGCATATTGCGATAGATGCGTTCCGCGAACCTGCCCAGTATCGCTATCCCTCGCGGCCGCAGGACCGTGAACCCCGGCGCGAGGACTATCACGCTCACGCTGAAGCGCTTCTAGCGCAGCTCGCTGCGGCACTGGCCGATGTGCCGGCTCCGCAGAACGACCCGCGTATCCAGATTGCCGGCCAAGAGCGCGGCGCTATTGTGGAAATCGAGACGCTGGCGCCTGCAACCGAACGCTCCAAGGCAACGCGAATTCCAACTAGCCTCGACTTTCCGAACCAGGACGTCGTGGTGCTGCGCTCGCAACGCAAGGACGACCGCACCGAGCAAGCTGTGCTGTTCGTCCCCGATAATGCCCGCGCTTTCCTGCGCGACCGTATCGAACGCTATGGCGAGGAGAACCTCGGCAATCGTGCGCGGCCCGACGTCGCGCGCTTCGAGGTGATCGAGGCAATTCGCGCAGCCGTGATCGACACGCTGTTCGCAGTCCCGGTCGATCATGCCAACGCCGCGACAATCTGGTGGGAGCTGTGGATTCGACAGCCCGTCGGCCGCGCCGACAGCCTTGCCGCCGCAGCGCAGAATGAAGCGCTCGACGTCCATCCCGACCGCCTCGTCTTTCCCGATACGATCGTCCTGTTTATCCACGCGACAGTTGCGCAGCTTGTCGATCTTGCGCAGCGCGCGCCGGGTGCGATTAGTGAGATCCGGCCGGCAACAGGGACGATCGAGCCGTTCATCGGTCACGGACCTACCGCCTTCAACCCCGATGCGGTGGTCGCCGATCTCGGCAACCGCATCACGGCGCCACCCGCAAACGTGCCGACAGTGTGCGTGCTCGACACGGGCATTTCCGGCGCGCACCCGTTGGTTACGCCCTCGCTCGGTGGAGCCTGGGCCTATGACGACAATTGGGGGGCGGACGACCACCATCCGCAAGGCGGTCACGGCACCGCAATGGCAGGGCTCATCCTTTTCGGAGATCTCGAGGGTGCCGCGCAAGACGATCGCCAGATCGAACTTGCGCATAGCGTCGAGTCCATGAAGTTCCTCCCGCCGCCTGGCATCCCTGCGACCGAGCCCCCGCGCTACGGCTTCGTGACGCAGGGGGCGGTGGCACGAACCGAGATCGAGCGTCCCGATATCCTGCGCAGCTTCTGCATCGCAACGTCAGCGCAGGATTTTCCTTCCTCGCGGCCATCGAGTTGGAGCGGCGCGATCGACCAGCTTTGCGCTGGTGCGATGCCTGGTGAGCGCGATGAAGGCCAGGCGGCAGCCGCACACTCCAAACGGGCGCTGGTCATCGCCAGCGGTAACATGAATGGCGGCCAGCGCGAGGAGGTTGAGGCACACCACTCGCTTGAGGACCCGGCGCAAAGCTGGAATGCGATTACCGTTGGTGGCTATACGGCCAAGGAAGCGATCCCGGAGGATCCCCCGGATCTCGAATTACTCGTCCCGGCCAATCACAAGAGCCCGTTCAGTCGGGGCTCGTGCCAGCTTCCCCCCGATCTTACGCCGATCAAGCCGGAAGTGTTGTTCGAGGCCGGCAATATGCTCGTCGATGGAACCGGCTATTGCGCCGGCCATCCGGCAGTCTCCCTGCTGGCATTGGGTTCGGATGTCGCGCATGAGCCACTCGTGCCGTTCAACGCCACCAGCGCCGCAGCAGGCGTGGCGGGGAATTTCCTTGGCCAGATCCAGGCGCAGCATCCTGAACTCTGGCCGGAAACGCACCGCGCACTTATGGTCGATTCAGCGCAGTGGCCGGCTCCGCTCCGCCGCCTCCTGGTCGGAACCGGAGCGCATTGGCGAACCACGATCAGCAAGGGCCGGCGTCAGGAGATCCTGCGCGAGATTGGCTATGGTGTGCCAGACATCGGCCGAGCGCTCCAATCGGCACGCAATGGTGTCTCGCTGATCGCGCAGGCCGAAATCCAGCCCTTCGCAGGCGACAATGGGCAGGCGCCCGTGTTCAATGAAATGCACTTCTACGATCTTCCGTGGCCGGCGGAGAAATTGCAGGCGCTGGAAAATGAGATCGTCGTTCTCAAGGTGACGCTTTCCTACTTCATCGAGCCCAACCTGTCCGGGCGCGCCGCGACGCGGCCCGATACCTACCGCTCTTTCGGGCTGCGCTTCGAAATGAAGAAGCGGACCGAAACAGCAGCGGCGTTCCGCAAGCGCATGACCGAGAAACTCGATCCCGGTGAGGGGACCGCAAGCGAGCCCAATCACTGGCTACTCGGCAGCAATGCGATGCAGGCAGGTTCGCTGCATTGTGATCTCTGGCGCGGGGCTGCGGTAGATCTCGCCGGCCATGACGAGATCGCGATCTATCCGGTGGGCGGCTGGTGGAAATCGCATGTGGGCCAAGGGCGCATGAACGATCGGGCACGCTATGCGCTGGTGGTTTCGCTCTCGGCCACTGACCAGGCCGTCGATCTGCATGCGGACATCATGGCTCAGGTCGAAGCCAAGGTGGCGGCAGCGATCGAGGTTGGCACATGATGACGGAGGTGCCCGGCAGCGGCGATGCCGCATCCGGGGCACCGACGGATAGTCTCAGTGCGGCGCTTGCGGCTCTCTGGCGGATTCCCCATCCGGGTCCGGATAATTTGTTCGCCACGCGTGATTTCAAGGCCGTGGCGGCAGCGTGCGGACGAACGTCCACGACGATTGGCTTTTCCTCGGCATTGCACAATATCCTGCGGTCGGTTGGGGCACCCTTCGCGCTGCCACCGGACCATGCCCATCTTGTCGGGACGACCGAACAGGCTGCCACGGCTATTACCCATGCCTTTAAGCAGACGTCGACACTGCGGCGCCACCTGTGCCCGCTCGACCTTGCCGACAGCCTCCCGCCATTACGGTTCGGTCCCGGCCGGGTGGTCGATCTCACAGCCGAAGAACTGGGCGCGCTGCTCGATGCTCCGCGCCTGGCGCGCTTCTACCCCGGCCATGCGCTCGACCTGCGGCGATTGGCGCAATTCACCTGGTTGGTGGTGGAAGAGACCGTGCCGGTCGACCCAAGGCCCGAGGCAAGGGCCTTGCCCTTCATGTTCGAAAACTGGAATCGCGACTTCGGCGCCATCGACCCCCATCAGGGTCATTTCGCGCGGCCGGTCGCCGACGCTTTGTTCTTCCTGCTGACCGGTGCCTGGGAGGATTGGGCCGACCATGCCGAGATCAACTGGCGCGGGTTCCAGGTGCCGTGGGTCTATACATTTGATGACGATCTCAGCGTTCGGCCGCAAGCGCCGCCAGATCCCGATAGCCTGTCCTGGGAGCCCTGGATCATTGATGATGAATTTGAAGGGCAGATCGAGCTTGAGCGTCCCAGCATCCTCTCGCTCCATGAGGTCGCGGCCGAAGAACTGTCCCGCCTCGACGCCTCACGCTGGCAATCGGTTCTGAAGGCCAGGCGGATGCCGCTGTTCTCTACCCCTGTAGCGCATTTCCTCGTCCAGGCCTTCCATGTCGACGGCATCGACGAACTGCTCGCACATATTTCGACGATCGAGGCAGCACTCGGTTTGCAGGCGGACTTTATGGTCCGCAAAACGGATCCCTTTCCGACCGTGCGGGGCACCAAGCGTGTGGAAAGGCGACTTACGGCGCTGCTGGATGACACGCAGGCCGCGGGCCAATTCAATGTTCTGTTCGATCTGCGCAGCAAGTTCGTTCACGGTCGTGCCGGTCTCGGTCTGATCACGTCACAGCAGCGTATCATGGCACGCAAACTGGCACGCAGAACGAGCGCGGCGCTTGTCGAACGGGCGCTACAAGATCAGCGGCCGCGGGAGCAGATTCTGGCCGACCTGCTTGCTGACGGCATGGCGATGCAGGCGACCTCATGACGATAGGACAACCATGCTGAACCATCCGATCGACGCTATTGACGAAATTATTCTCCAGGCACTTGTCGACAATCATGTCGCCGAACGGCGTGACCTTGAGTTCAAGCGCGAGCTACCGGGCCGTAATGATGAACAAGTGAAGGAGTTTCTCGCTGATGTCACTTCACTTGCCAATGCCCAGGGCGGCGATCTGATCTATGGCATCGAGGAGGACAATGGTGTCGCGGCGGCGCTGCCCGGTGTCGAGATCAACGACCCTGATGCCGTGATCCTACGCCTGGAAAGTTCACTCCAGGCAAATGTCGCGCCGCGCCTGACGGGCGTGCGGACGCATTGGGTTTCGCTGGCCAATGGCCGGGGCGCGATGGTGATGCGCATTCCAGGTAGCCTCACCGCGCCGCACCGGGTCATCTACAAGAACAGCGGGCGTTTTTACGGTCGCAACAGCCGCGGGAAATATGAAATGGACGTCCATGAGCTGCGGCTTGCCTTCACTCAGTCCGAGCAGCTTCCACAACGCTTCCAACAGCTCCATGCCGACGCCATCGCGGCGGCCAAGGGCACTGACATGCCATTCGCGATTGAGGACGCGCCAACAGCCGTGGTGTCGGTCGCGCCGCTCGGGCTCTTCCGCGAGGCCCACAACATTCCCATTACGCGCGACCATGCGCTCGTGCCCCATCGAGTGAGCGGGTTCAGCGCAATCGACATGATCGAGGGCGTACTACAGCACGCTCCGGTTGATTCGGATACGGGCACCGTCGGATCGTTTGCGATCACGCATCGGACGGGACGCACCGATTCTGCTTTCGTTATTGGCGGCATTCGACCCGGCAACAATGGCCGAGCGCTTTATATCGTTTGGCCGGCGACCTTTGAGCAAGGGCTGCGCGACATGGCGATGTCCACTCAGTCGCGGTTGCATCCATTCGGAATCGAGGGACCGTGGGTGGTTCTCGTCAGCGTGTTCGGCGTCAAAGGATTCCAGATGATTCTGGGTGACGGCTATCCAAGCAAACTCGCGTTCCGCGACGAGGTCCTGCTGGGACAACATGTTGTCGAACGGATCGACGCGGCATCGTTGCTTCCGATAGCAGAGGCATTCTGGCTGCTCTTCGGCATGCATCGCCCTGTCAACCGCGACCTCGGGGTGGAGCAATAACGCGTTGTTGCACTACAATTGGACAGGGGGTGAAGGTCCTGGCGCCAAAGCCCTATGATACATCCGCAATCGTCCACTTAGCCAAGCTCAATTGCACGGTCTAAGTGCTCGAAGCACGTATGGCATTCCATAAGCGTCCGTCGATCGATACCAATCCAGCGCCTATCAACGCCATATCGAGCACATGACAGAAACGCAGAATCTCGCTGAGGAACAAGCTACCATGGAGGATCGCGCTCACTGGTAGAAACCTATGAAAAGCTCGGTCCCAAGATGGAGGGGAATCGTCGTTCATCCGCTCTGGTGGATGGCGAACGCTGGGACACATGCATGATGGGGTTATTGCGAAGCGAATGGAACGCACTGCACCAAGAGGCACAAGATGAGCCTGCGTATCCTGCGGTCAACGAAGATGACCCCACAATGTGGTGGGTGAGGCAGTTGCAATTACCGAGACCTCGCGTGCCCGCAGGGTCGTACAGTCGGTTTCAGCACCTCGAGACTATCCTCGTTATCACGCAAGGGCATGCGCCCCGCTGTGCTCGCCCGCGCGCTCCCATGCCCCCATGATGACGCCTTCGAAGAGCATGCGGCTCTGCTCATCACGCCAGGTTACTTCAAGCGTACCCTTGTGATCGTTGAGTTCCACGATCGCACCAGCCCACTGACTCTGGTAGCGATGCGAAAGTAGGGCAACTGCCGCCGACGCCGAGCCCCAGGCGGCCATCACGCGCGCGATCCGCCAGCTCTCAGTATCGGAATTGGTAGCGCTGACCACTGGCGGATCGACAACAATGCCGGGCGCATCCGCGCCGTTCTCACTCATCGTGAAATCGTCGCTAAATTCAAAGGCCAAGGGCTTGTAAGTCACTTTTGTATCTCCTGAACACATTGCTCAGGCAAGTTAGGAGGCCATGGCGAGCAACGCTATGGAAGAAAGCGAGAACCGCCGAGAACCGCTCTTGGGTGACGGTGCCGGCATCGCTACGGTTCACTATGGCCGCCGCCGATCTTCTTGATGATGCCCAGCTACTGCACGATCGCGCGCAGGCGCATCGCCGCGAGTTCAACGGGATGGTCAGTATCGGCCAGAACCGGCTGTGGGCCGTACGTCGTACGATGTTTCCCGATGGCGCCACGCATGGCGCCGAACTCGTCATCGATCGTGCGATCCTGCGACGGACGAAACCAATCGTCGCGGATATCGCCAACAATCTCGTTCACGCGCTGGACCATATCGCGGCAGCGGCCCGGCGTCAGGCGAACACTGGCAAAGGAGGCAGGCTTTATTTTCCACTGGCGGTGGACGAGGCACGATATGTCGAGCGTATTGCGCAGGCGGTCGAGTTTGTCGGGGCAGGCTGGAGCGACCTGTTCACCGCTGCCCGCGAGCAGCACCGCCTGTATCTGCCCTATCTGCAAACGATCAAGCAGCTCTCCAATGAGGCCAAGCACTGGGAGCTGCGGCCGGGCATGGCTGGCGCCCATGCTGTCCAGTGGTTTGCGCCGAACCACAGGATCGAGCAGATACCAGCAGGGCACTTTGCGGCGCACGACAGCTTCTGCTTTTGGGAAGGCCCTGAGCCGTTCCCGAATGTCGGTGTGCAGATCGTTGCCAGCTTCCGGATAAGGGGCGAGGATATCAACGAAGTAGACTTGGAATCCGTCGTCTCGACGAGTTCGAATTTCGTCGCCAACTTGCTGGGAGCGAGCCGGGCCTTTCTCGATCAAGCGGACGCCGCGGCCTGAGGCACACCCGAAGCGCGGCTTAAGCCGCACAAATCCACGCGGCGAGGAGGTCGCCGAAGCCCCAGACAAGCGTGCCGATCACGCTGGATGCGGCGAGATAGCGCTTCTCCTTGTTGCTCCAGTCGAGCATGGCGTTGACTGCCGCCTTGGTCGGATCGAACTCGCGCCGCAGAGCTTCCACCGGGTCGTCACTGGGCGGCAGCGTCGTCTCCGCCGCCTGCTCGGCCGTCCCGCGGCCCATGAACAGCATAAAGAAGGTGAGCGCGACAGCGATGGCACCGCCCCGTCCGCCGTCGGCCGGGCTATTGGCCAGGGCGGCAAGGGCGATGCCGCCGAACGAAAACAGGATCGCGGCCGCAGTCGCCAGCTTGAGGGGTGCGGTTCCGTTCGACGTGCGCGGCGCGAGCACCTCAGTCGTCATCGGATTTTCCCTTCTCCGGCTCATCGCTGCGGATGTGCCGGTAGCCCTGCGCGATCTCGCCGAGCCGCTCCTCCAGCTTGTGCGGATGGCGGGAGAAAACGAGGCCGACAACCTGCCCGCCATCACGGCTGACCAGGAAGATGCCCCGCCACGGCGCCTCGGTGAGCTGGTGGTAGCCATCGAACCGTTCGGTGCCGCGCTTGAACTCGGGAAGCGCAGCAAAGCCGCGCTGGGCTGTCAGGCGTTCGACCTCCTTGGCGAAGGCATCAAGGGCGCGCAGCGCCTTTATGACGGGCCGCAGGCGCGCCTCGGAGCCATCGACCAAGGCCGATGCAACGCGGAACTCGGCAACGCAGTCTTCGGCCGCCTGGCGGCGCTGCGCGCGGAAGGAATCCTCGTCCTCGTAAAGAATGGCGCCGCCATCCGGCTCGGTCACGCTTCACCTCCCCGCTGCCCTTTGCCGCACGCAAGGCGACCTTATTTCTTGTCTACCTCGGCGAGTACGTCGCGGACATCCGCTAGGTCGACGTCCATTTGCTCGCGCCAATCAGCCGCAGTCATCGGCTCGGAGAGCCTGAGCAGACCCTTCTCGAATTGGTCTTTCTTAAGCCGCAGGAAGGTAGCAGTCACTTCGTCGATCTCCTCGGCGTCGTCCCCGTCGAGAACTATCTCGAAGCGGTTATGACCGGTCTTACGGACGCGAACCGCGCCGGCGATGGCGCCAGCACCTGCACCGGCAAGCAAGAGAACAGTCTGGCCGGAGGCGAACTGGAGTGCCGCGCCAGCCAGGTGATCGCTGAGCGAGCCCAGTCGTTCACGCAGCGATTTCTTCAGGGTTGCCGTAACCGATCCGCCCTTTGTGTGAATGGTCACATCGGCGGAAGCGGCAATGTCGCCCGTGATTGGTGTGAGCTCGGCAATGTCCGTCATCTTCAACCTCTATCTGGTCCCTAGGCAATCCTATAGCAGAATGTTCCAGAAAATTCCAGATTAAATGGGAAAGGTTTACTCCTGACAAAAGAGATCTCGCGGTCATGGCTTAACCCGCGGTCAGATGTCGATCTCGGCCCAGATAGCGGCATGGTCCGAGCCAGCGTCCTGCTTGCGCCCGACCTCTTCGTAAGACTCCCAACGCCGTGGGCGCGATCCCGGCCACATGCCCTTGCGGAACACGCCGCCCGCCTGCACGCGATCGAAGAGCGAAGGCGACAGCAGGATATAGTCGATCTTGTTGCCGGCGTTGCACAAATCGTAAGTGCCCGGCCATCCGCCATCGTCGAATGCCGGATGCTTGAAGATGTCCTTGAGGTCGGTCTGATCAAGCAGCGGCGCGAGCGGGGCGCTGCCGGGCGTATCGTTGAAATCGCCCATGATGGCGATATGCTCGACGCCATAGCCGATCAGCTCGCGGTAGATTTCGGCGACACGCTCGGCCTGGGCGCGGCGGCGAGCATTGGACGATGCAGTGCTGCCATAGCCCTTGCTCTTGAAGTGATTGACCAGGATGACGAGCCGGGCGTCCGAGGGTGTCGTCACCTCGAACTCGGGGCAGTCGCGCGAAAAGATCGTCTGTCCATTCGCCTGGCGATCGTCGACATGGCTGCGCATCCGCCCGATCGGATAGCCTTGCCGGCTCATCAGCCCGACGTCGATGCCGCGCTCGTCATTGCCGTCGATCAGCATCACATGGCGCAAGGGCGTGCCGCCCAGCGCAGGCAGGATCTCGGTATTGAAAGCGGCGAGGACGGGGCGGCTTTCCGCCTCGACGACGCCCAGGACATCGGCCTCGAGGTCCATCATCACGCGCGCGGTGTTGCGCATGGCATGCTCGTTGACGGGTTCATCGCGCAGCTCGAGCGAGCCGACCCAGTCGGCGCGACCGTTTGCCTCAATGACGATGCCGCCGTCCCGCGGTCGCCGCAGCAGACCGCCGCGGTTGCGGCGCAGGAGCACGAATGGGCCGGTGTCCGACTTCTCCAGGCCGAGTTCGACCATCAGTTCTGCCATGCGGCTCTTGTCGGCCGCGGAATAGTCGATCTGTCCAAGCAGTTCGTTCAGTTTGGCGAACTTCTCGAGCACCGGGCGGCCCTCTTCCCAGGTGTCGAAATTCATGGCCTTGGCGCGGTCGAAGAGATTTTCGACATTGTAGACGGCAAGCTTCATCGCATCCCCCTTATTCTTTTTCGATAGTGCCGACCTCTTGTTGCAGATTTCGTATGAGCATGTTCGGATCGAACCGCCGCGCTCAGACAGAGCGTCCGTTGAGCTTATCCTTGAGCGCCTTGGCGGGCCGGAAGGCGATGCGATTGGCCGCCTTGATGGTCATCGGCTCGCCGGTAAGCGGATGACGGCCATCACGCGCTGCCGAGTGCCGGGCCTGGAATTTGCCGAAACCGCTGATCGCGATTTCATCGCCGCGCGCCGCGGCATCGCCGATCGCATCGAAGAGACCGTCGATGATCGCTTTTACATCTTTCTTAGCCATCCCCAGTTCGGCAGACAGCTTCTCAATCAATTCATTTCCAGTCATCGGATACATTCTCATTCACACATTGGGAGACGCGCCATTGGCTTCAGCCGCTGACCGACCGTCAGAAGGCCGGGCCTGCAACTCGACCAGGAGACGCAAGGGTTGCAGCATATCGGGCGGCGGAACAATGTTGAGACGGCGCCCCTCGATCAGACTGCGCAGATCGGCATTGGCCTCGGCATGAGCGAAGGGCGTGAAATCGATCCGGGAGACGGTGCCGTCTTCCGCGACCCAGACCTTCAGCATGAGCGCGGAGGATTGTTCGCTTTGGGCATCGCGCGTGCCCGCGACATAGGCGCGGAAGCGCCGCGCGGTGTCGCTGTCGGCCTGAAGCCAATCGGTGATGGCGACGGTGACCTCCTGCGCATAGGCGAGCCATTCGGCGGGCGCCTCGGTAGCCGCCACGCCTTGCGCCGCTGCGATCGACGGCACCGATCCCAGTCCGGCGAGAGCGGCGATCGCGCTGGCAACCCGCCGCAGTGCCATTTGGGCGCTTCCATTGCCTCTCATGACCAGACCCCCTTTCCGACTGCCACCCGGCAATCGTCATGAGAAGAAAACAGCATGAAGCCATAGCCTTCGACCGCTCTAACCGCCTCGGCATGCAGCAGACCGAAGATCAGGCACGCAATGGTTCCGGTGACAAGAACACCGGCAACGAAGCCCAAAGCGATCAGGCCAATGTCCAAGAGCATGACATTGTCTCCTTGGTGACTACCGAACCGCGGTGTCGGCCCCGGATTGTTCGGATTGTTGCGGCAGACGTTCGCGCTCGAACGTGATCGTCTGAATTCTTGCATCCAGCGCGGTGACGACATCGGCAGTCAGGTCGTTGGCGAAATTGCCGCCGAGCGCGGAATTGCGGTCGAACAGCAGCCCGCAGTTCTTCTGCTGATAGACCTCAGCGATCACCGGCTGCGCCTCCGTGGCGATACGACTCATGACGCTTGTGCGGGTGGCGTCGATTTCACGGCTGCTATGCGCCGCCGACTGTTGAAGCGCCTGCCAACGCTGGGCGAGCGCCTCCTGGCGTTGCCGGTTCTCGGCATTGTCGGGCTGGCCTTCGAGCGCGCGGGCTTCGGTTTCCAAGGGCGTGCGCCGGGCATCGATCTCGGCCTGGGCAGCCTGGGTCAGTTCCTGCAGCCGGGCACTGGCGGCGCGGCCGACGGCAGCGTTGGCGAAGATCGCCTCGCGCGAGAGCAGGCAGATGCCGTCGATCACTGGCCCGCCCAGAGGCTGGGACTGCGGCTGCGCGGCAGGTTGTGGCCCGCCGACTGTCTGCGCGCTCGCGACCGACGCGCTCGAGAGGAGGATGGCGGATAGCAGAATCTTACGGGTAATCATGAGTCAGTCTCCAGTTTTGGGGTTGGAAGGTGGCCCGAGCGCATGGCGCCCGGGCCTGGGATGTGCCGGCGAGCGATGGGCCGCCGGCCTGCACCGTTCAGCGGGCAGCTTGCTTGCGCTCGGCAGCGAGGCACATGGCCTGGGTGGGGGCCTTGAAGGCGGCGTCTGCTTCCTCGTGTCCAAGATCGTTGGCCGCTTTGACGTCGAGCGATGCCTGTCTGATGTCGGCATCGGTGACGTCTGTGATGTCGAGGCCGCCGGGCGCCTTGGCTTCGAAGATCACCGCGAGCGTGACGCGGACATGCTCCTCGTGGAGCTGAAGCAGGATATGCGAGCCGATGCCGGGTTCGACGCCAAGCGGACCATAGTCCGCGATGCCGGTCATCTCGTCGATCATCTGGTCGGTCGAGCGAACCTGCACGTCGTCGGCGGTGATGACGATCGCCATGCCGCCAAAGCCGTCCGGCCGCATCCGGCTGCACGTCCAGGCGGAGGTGACGACAACGTGGCGCAGCACCGTGCTGCGGCGGAGGATATCCTGAAAGATCACCTCCCAACCACGCACGCTGAGGTCGAGTTGGAGGAACGCGGCATCCTCCTCCAGATCGGCGATATCTTCGCGCACCATGTCGGCCGACAGACTCGGGAATCCATCCGAGTCCGCGAGCGCGGCCTTCACCGCGTCGATCGGATAGTTCGGAAAGTCGTTGATCCCTTCCGAGGCGTAGAAATAGATGCCGTCGCCGTCGGGTTCGGACGAAAAGATATGCTGAAGCAGCAACAATTCCAGCGGGGTCATTGCGGATAGCGGGATCGTCGGTTGCACGACGGTCGGTGAGAAATAATCAGCCATTGCAGGTCTCCTGAAACACGAAAGCCCGGCGCTTGGCCGGGCTTTCGAGAAGTGATCAGAGGTTGGAAAAATCACGCGGTGACCGTCTCCGGCACCGCAAAGGGATCGACCAGTTTATGGATCGGCTGTGCGCGGCCCATCCAGGGCTCAGGCCGGATGCAACGCACCCAGTCCGCGAAGCTCGGGATGAAGCCGAGATCCTCCAGTACATGCTGCTCGCCTATCAGCCGGACCGGAACGTCACGCCCCGTCGCAATGGTAATGGTCGGCCCAAAGAATTTCTCGAGCATAAATACACCCTCCGCATGGTGCCTCAGGGCACGATGCCGAAAGTCCGCCGTGATCATTTTTGAAGGTTCGTCGAACCATTGATGAAGCGGCAGATAGTCTTCCGGCTCACCGCCCCATTTGCGAACGCTCGAAAGCGCGTGATGATAACAATGTCCCATCATCACCTCCTTCACAGCTCGTAAAAGTGGTTTTCGGACGTCTCGATCCGATAGTTGAAGTCAAATTCGACAGTGCCGGCGACGACATCCAACACGAACTCGCCATACGCGCCTTCGTTGTTTTCCCATCCGCCGTGCTTGCTTTCGAGCACGCGATAGCAAAAGGCCTCGATGGCATCGGGCAACGGATTGGTCGTGCGAACGATTTCGTCCGATCCGAACGAAGTGCCGGCGAGTTCGACCGGCGTATCGGGCAATTCCGCATCGCTATCGCCAGCCTTTGCGGCGAAGCCCTCGATCTGGCCGCTGTCGCCATAGCCATCGAAGGTGACAGTGACGCTGGTGATGCCGGTGGCGGCAAGCGCTGCGAACAGAGCCGCCTTGTTGGGGGGATGCAATGCGCTCGCGCGTTCTTCATAGGCGCGGTAACGGGCCATGAAGTCGTCAGCATCGAAGGTGGGGGGTGTGGCGTCGGTCATGTGAGATCTCCATAAGTCGCGAACCTCCGGCACGCGGGCCGGGTCTGGGAAGAAGGAAAGGGCGGGACGGCTTGCACCGCCCCGCCAGGTCAGGGATCAGGCCGCGATGTCGCGGTCGGGCTCGCCGTCCCGATCGTTGTCGGCCTCCGGCTCGGCGGCAGAAGGCTCCGCCTCGTCACCGTCGAGGAAGGCGGGCAGCGCCTCGGCTTCGCCTGCCAACGGCAGCGGTTCCTCGATCTGCGGCGTGCGCAGTGGTTCCGGCAGCCAGTCGCTATCGGCCAGCAGCCGTTCGGCTTCGCGGGCCATGTCGCCCTTCTTCAGATGGTCGATCAGTCCGGCTGTCTGCGGTCCCTTGGCTTCGGCAACGGCTTCGAGAATACGCGGCTTGGTGACGCGGTTGAGATAATTCTCGAAGGTCGGCCGCCAGCCCACGCCGATCATGTCGAGACCGACCGCGCGAGCCAGCACGTTGGCATGATCGATCCGGCGCGCGACACCATGCGCGGAGATGCGCCCGCCGCCATGCTTGGGGACCGGCTCCCATTGTGCGTTCACCGTGTAGGCGGCGCAATGGGCGAACAGGCTCGCCTGGTCACCACCGTCGAGCTGTTGGAGAGCATCCCACAGATCCTTGTCGGATTTGGGCAGGCGCTCCTTCCAGCGCGCATGACGTTCCTGGATTACCGCGGCCGAGGGACTACTGCGCAATTCGGACGACTGGAACGGCATATAGACACGGTTGAGCGACAGCTCGAGGCAGCTTTCGGTGGCGGTCGTATAGAAGGCCGCGAGCACCATCCTATGCAGCACGGCGGCAAATGCCACCGAGGGGTTCTGCGCAAAGGCGTCCTGCAACGCGAGCGTGCGGGCGGCTGTCAGTTCGGCCACGAGCCGATCGGGGAGCGGCTTGATAACCTCCTCGTCATCCTCCTCCCCAGCAAGCGCAGCGCCGTTCGGCTCATCCAGTCCTTCCGTATCACCCGAAGCCGCGCCGGTATCCGCAGATCCGGGCGCGACAGCCGGATCAATCGGATCATCGCCGTCCTGCATGCCGTCTTTGTCGGCCTCATCCGGCAGATCGTCCTCGGCGCGCACATAGCCGCGATCGATGTAGAGCGTACCGTCATCCTCAAGCCCGATGAAGGCGCCGGCATTTTCCATGTCAGCAGGATCGTATACCCAGCGGCCCTGCGACAACACGCCGAGTTCGGCATCGATGGCGTCGACGCGGGCTTCGATCTCGGCAGGGATGTCGTTGCGACCGTCCCATTCGGCCTCGATCGCATCGGCCTCGGCACGCAGGGCAGCGATCAGCTTCTCCTGCTCGTCGGTCGGCGGCTGCTGTGTGCCGGGGATCGTGCGGCAGTCCTCGTCATAGCCATAAGGCAGATCGACCAGCGCCTCGACCCATTTCCAGCCCTCGGCCATCAGCTTGTCGGCCTCGGAACGGAGTTTTTCGTCGACCAGGCGGTCGACCTGCGCCGGATCGGACAGCCAGCCGCCGTCATCGGGCTCGAACAGGTCGCGGATCGGACCGGCACCACCCGCAGCGAGATAGGCCTCGATGCCGATGAAGCGGACCCGCTTGTCCGAGACCTCGACCTTGTCCTCGAGCAGCTTGGACTTGATGAACCAGGGCGACTTGTTGTTGCTGTGGGCGAGTTGATCCCACAATTCTCCCTGGCGCGTGTGATCGTCGCTGACCGTGAACGCCATGAGTTGGTCGAGCGTCATATCGCCTGCTGCGTAGATCTCGTGCAACTTTTCCGACACAGAGGCGAGCTTGAGGCGCTGCTTGACCACCGCAGGCGTAACGCGGAAATGCGCCGCGATCGCCTCATCGCCTTCGCCTTTCTCGCTAAGGCGCTGCATGGCGCGAAACTCGTCGAGCGGATGCAGCGGTTCGCGGAAGGTATTCTCGGCGAGCGAGTCTTCTTCGGCGAGAACCGCATCGGTCGCCGCCTTGACGACGCAGGGAACCGGAACAGTCTTCGCCGCCCGCTTGCGCTTTACGAGGCTTGCGATGGCGAGATAGCGGCGGCCACCCGCCGGAATCTCGAACATTCCGGTCTCGTTGCCGCCTTCGTCAACTTGCGGCCGCACATTGAGGCCGGTGAGCAGGCCGCGGCGCTCAATGTCGCTGGCCAGGTCTTCGATGGTCACACCGTTCTTCACGCGGCGGACATTGGATTGTGAAAGAATCAACTTGTCGAAGGGAATGTCCCGCGACTGATTGAGGGTGATTTTGGGTAGGACTTTTGCCATGATACGTCTCCGTGACGGGCGGCTGGGAGTCTCTCTCCCGACCTCCAACCCGCCACGAAAATCCCGGCTTCCCTCTCACTCTCCTCAGCGGGGCCGGGCGTGTCATGGGGGCATCATGATTTACTGCAATCCGTATCGCAGGATTTGCCGCAATCATGCCGCGTCTGGAGACAGGGTTGTGCCCCGGCAAAGGGTAATATCCATGTCTTTCTCCTGATGGATGAGATGGGGCCGGGCAACTGGCGGAACGCGCATGAGTCACCCCTCCCTCTCGAAGCGAGCGATGACTGGCTCGGCCGCCCGGATGCCGCCAACCTTGTCTATGACTTCCAGCCATGCCCGCAGCCGGGTGTGTGTCTCGAAAAGAATGTCGCGCTCGATACCCAGGCCAAGGCCGACGTCGAGCTGTTGCAGTTCGATGAGACTGAACGGGCCATATTCGGCGCAATCCATCTCGAGGTCAGCGATGCCCCACAGCCTGTCGCCGTCGGGCTCGAGACATGTGGCGAGCCAGACGCCGGGCCCAAGCGGGTTGAACAGCTTGACCACTGGCACATGCTCGAGGCCATGTTCGGGATCATTGGCTCGAAGCTGCGCGCGAATTTCAGGGGTCAGGAGGATCATGCCGCCCTCCGTTCGTCGAATGCCGCGCCCTTGGCCGCGCTTTCGTTGGTATCGCGGAAGGCGAGCAGATAGTCTGCGGCCTTCGAAGCCGCGCTGGCGGCACGCACGATTGCCCGGTCGTCTGCGCGCATGATGTCGAGCCAAGCCCCGATATAGTCGGAATGACGCACGGTCGGCTCGATGCCGAGCGCGGCGCAGACAAAGGCACCGGCCATCTCGGCGACCAGTTCCTCCCGTCCATATTTGTCGGAACCGAAGGCACCGGTCTGATCGCGATCGAGGCGACTCCGACTTCCCGTCCAGTGACCGAGTTCGTGAAATGCCGTGCGATTCCAGTTTATTGGCTCGAAATAGCGCGAGGGTGGCGGGACACAGACCCGGTCGTTTGCGACGTCATAATAGGCCTGATCTCCGCCGATACTGAAATCCGCCCCGGTCGATTTAATGAGGGCTTCAGCTTCGGACAGTATTTGCGCCGGATCGCACTGCGGGATCTCGGCGGTATAGGCGTCCGGCAGACCTTCGCACTGATCGATGTTGAACACCGTGAAACGCTTGAGAAACGGGATGCTACCCGGCTCGCGGCCCTCCTCGGCCGCCTTACGCCGTTCGTCCCCCGGCGTGAAGCGATGGGCATAGACGACTGTCGTGCCGCCCGCGCCCTTGCAGACATTGCCGCCCAGCTCGAGCGCCTGACGGAAGGTGAGAAAGGCGTTGCTGGAAAACCCGCGCGAGACGACGGCGTGCCAAAGGATCAGAACATTGATGCCCGAGTAGCAACAATTGCTGGACGCATTGTGCGGCATCTGGAGCGTGGCTTTTGCCGAGGCCCAGGGCTGGACCCAGGGAACGCGGCCAGCTTCCAGCTCGGCGATGATTGTGTCGGTGATGTCCTGATAAAGGGTCGGCCGGTCGCTGCTTGCGCGCCGGCGGGTGAACTTGCGTGCCATCGTATTTCTCCGCGACGGGCTGGCCCCGAGCCTCTCTCGGGACGCTCAACCCGGCACGAAAACCGCAGCCTTCCTCTCACTCTAGCGGGGGGGCGTTGCGGGGGCAGCTTGCCCCCGCTCGAAGGGGTAGCGCGAGACCGGGAAGCGGGCTCGCGGTCGGGGGAAGACATTCCCCTCCAGATCCTTAGACCGCGCCCAAACTCCGCTGCCGGGAATAAAGTCACCAGCCTCGCGGCTACGGCATAGTCCGCGCAGCGCAGCGAGAGACGCTGTCGCTTCTTCCCGGATGAAGCGGTCGCCGATATGCCGCAATCCAGGATTGCCAAACTCGACGCCTCACAATCTCCGGCGACTGCCCGGCGCGGTTGCATATCCGGCCAGGCGACCGAAACCGGGCTATCGGCCCGCGCTTCGATCATGATTGGCAAATATTATCTTGTTCTATATACCACTGCTTCTCGTTGCTAGCCCCAAGAAAAATGATGCCCAACACCATTCAATATACTGGCGAACAGGCACGCAGCTTCGCAGGGGTTTCTCCCGAGGCGTGGCGACATTGGCGCAAAGTGGTGCCAAGCTTGTCAGCCAAGAGTGGTAAAAAGGCTCGATTTTCGGCGGGTGAATTGATTGCGCTGGCCATTGTCGCCGCGGCGGTCGGACCACTCAATGTAAGGGTATCTGGCTTTGCCAAGCGCTGGGACGAACTATTTGCGCTATGTGCCCAGCAGCGACCAGGCAATTTGCGTTCGACCTTCGTGATCGTCACCACCGAGAAGGTGGAGCTTGTCGAAGCCCGCCAACTGGGTTGCGACAAGCCGGTAATCGTCATTCCCTGCGAGCCGATAGTTGACCGACTTTGGACGGCCGCGTTTTCCGGCATAACGGATCAGGCGCAGGCACCTCTACCATTTGCGCCTCAAGCCGTGGGTGGGGCATCGCGATGAGCGATTTGCTCGACATTCTCGCTCGCTCCCTCGGATATGAGGGCGATCCCGGCTATGTCCGCTCAGACGCGTTCGCTCATCAGCCGAACCACCGCCACGCGCTGCGACTTGCGGCGCAGCTCATGCACGTGCGAGCTGCATTCGGTCTCTGGACGGGAAGAGACGGCGCGCTGCGCGGTCCCGATCGCGCGCGCTTCACGCCGCTCGTATTTCTGGCCGAGGTGGCCGACGCAGCCGAAGCGCTGCAAGTGCATCGCAGTGTGTGGAGTCAGGGTCTGGCACCCTATCTTATTGCCGCTTCCTCTGATCGCGTATGGATCTGCCAAGGCTTTGCCTTCTCCTCTACGGACTGGCCTCGGCATGCGCAGGAGGTCCCGCTTGAGACGTCGAGCGATCCAAGCGAGATTGTCCAGCATCCCGCACTCAAGCCCTTGTTGGCTAGAACGCTGCGGAGTTCTCTCGCATGGCGTGACGAGGCTCGTACTGCAGATGAGTTTGTAGATGAGCGACTGTTACGGTCGCTGGCAAACCTCTCGGTCGCCTTTTCCATCGAGACGCAATCGCGTCGCGCCATCGAGCCACCGGTGGTCAACGCGCTGATTGCACGGCTACTCTACTTCTATTTCCTCGTCGACCGGCGCTTCATCACTCCTGAGCGCCTCGCTGCCTGGGATCTTACAGGGATCGGGCTGGAGGAAGACGACGACTGGTCGCTGGCGGACGCGCAAGCGCTGTTCAAGCGTTTGGACGAGATCTTTAACGGCAGCATTTTCCCGATGCCGCCCGCTTATGCCGACGCCTATGATGGCGCCCATCTGAATTTGCTGAGGCGGGTCCTGCGTCATGGGGCGGAACTCGGATCGCAAGATGCCTTGCAACTGAGTTTCCTGGACTACGATTTTGCCAGCATCCGTACCGAGACGCTTTCGGCAATCTACGAGATGTTTCTGAGAAACGAAGACAAGGATGCCGGCAGGCGCTTCGGCGCGTTTTACACGCCGCCCTATCTTGCGGATTACACGTTAGATCGTCTTGAGGACCAAAGCCCCTTGAGCGCAGGTACTCGTGTACTCGATCCTGCGACCGGATCGGGTGTATTTCTGGTCGGCGCCTACCGACGGATCGTGGAAGCCTCGCTCTCCAACGGTGAGACGCGCCTGCCACTGGACGAGCTCCACAAACTGATGACCGAGAGTATCTTCGGTGTCGAGCTGAACGCGACAGCCTGCCATGTGGCGGCTTTTAGCCTTTACCTGACGATGCTCGACTATGTCGATCCGAAGGAAGCGGTCGACTACACACGCTGGCCTGTGCTTGTGGGGCGTCCGCGATTATTTCCACCGATGCTCAAGGGCGACGCCGAACGCGGAGCCAACATTCGGACAGGAGACTTCTTCTCTAGTGCTTCTGACGGCATCCGCTGTGATGTCGTCGTCGGCAATCCACCTTGGGTACAGTTGAAAAAGCTGTGTAGCCCCGAAGCCCTTGCATATTTGAAGCAATCAAAGGCACCGATCGGGGACAAGCAAGCGGCCGAGCTGTTTCTCTGGAAGGCCTACCGGGACCATCTCGACGAGAATGGAACGCTCGGCTTTCTGCTTCCGCAAAAGAGCCTGGTCAACGCCTATTCAGACAAGTTTACGCGTGCGTTGCGCAGCAATAGTGAGCTCATTGGCATCGCCGATCTTGCTCACCTCCGCTATGTTCTGTTCCGCCGCTCGGCAGCGCGAACGGTCGGTGGCGTGGAAAGCAACTCCGAACGTGGCGCGCGCCAGGCGACTGCGGTGGTTTTGCTTCGCAAAACCCTCCCTCAACCGGGCCATCGATTCTGGCTCTATCGCCCGGTTCGTTCAACTCAGCCCGCCAGTCGGAGCGGAAGACTCTGGACCTTGCTTCACGACTGGACCCAAGTCCTCTGGCAGGATGTCATCGGGCTGAGTGATGCTGACTGGCGACGGCTCTTCACATGCTCGCCGGTCGATCGCCGAATTCTTACAAAGCTAGACCGCCAAATTGCTTCGGGTCGCTTGCGTTCGCTACGTCATCTCGATCAAGCAATTGGCTTGCAGTTCAAAATCGAGGTGGATCAGAATCTCGACCGGCGCTTCGTGCTCAGCAGTAATCCGCGACAACCGACGTTCTGGCGGCACCAATTAGGACTAGACGGCTCTCTGGTCCAGGACTCCAGTGCCGTGCCGCTTCCGGCAGCGGAGCTGGACAACGCCCACCCGCGCTCACTCCCCTTCCTAATGGGCAATGTCGTTCTCATGCCCAGGACATGCGAAACCGCACTTTTCGTTGAACCGCCTGTTGCGACGAGCTTCTTCATTGTGGGTTGTTTTCCTCAGTTCGCTGGAATGCCGTTGCCCTCCCGACATCGCATGTTCCTCGCAGCGCTGGCGCGGTACATGGCTACACGGACTTTTCGCTATCTATGCTTCGTCAACAGCAGACGGATGACCATCGACCGCGCTAATACGGAGTTGTCCGCAGTTCTCGAGCTTCCATGGCCCTTCGCCGATGTAGAAGGAGACGATTGGTCAGCGCTTCTCGACCTGACTGATCTAGAGCGAGAGGCCCTCGTCTGCGAGAGGTTGGGCCTACCGCCCATCTACCGCGATCTGGTAGAGGAATTTGCCACATTCAGGGAAGCGTTTACGGACGGCCGGACGCCGAGCGATGCGATGCGGCCTAGCGACGCCAATGAAATTGAAGCCTATCTCGCAGCCATGCTGCATGAACTGGACGCGGGACGTCAGCGCTACACGGTGAGTTCTATGTCCGCTGACGGGGATCTCGTTGCGGCGATCGTCCAATATAAGAGCAAGGCTGCTCCGACTGCGGATCGTTCCGAGCAACTCGTCCGCTTGGCGGCCGAGGCCTATGCGGAGCAGGGCGCCAGCACGCTTACACAAAGCCGCTACCTCTGGCATTCCCGGCAAATGATGGCGAGCGTCCTGCTCAAACCGCGCGAGCGTATGCACTGGACGCTCGATCGCGCCTTTGCCGACGCAGATCTAGTCACAGCAGCCGCAATGGCAGGCTACAATAGCGAAGAGACAGTGTGACGGGGACGATTTCCTTGGAGGAGTGGTTGGTTGATCGCGGCCTTACTCCGCAAGAAGCCGACCTTTGGTCGGATTTCATTGCCGATGCGCTGGATCTTATTGACGACGGGCACGCTCTGTTGCGCAAAGCTTCGGAATGGGCCTCGTTTTTGGGGGGCTGCGTAAAGTCCATTCCCACAGAACCTGAGATAACCTCGGGTTTGGGCGATCGCATGCGCCGATTGCGGAATGAAGCGCCAATCGAGAGCAGTCGGGATCGCATTCAGGTCACTTACGAAAGTCCGACTCCAGGCGACGAGCGCCATGGAATTCGCAAATCCAAGGCGGACTTCCGCTTCGAGAAGAAGTTTGAAGCCGGCTTCGCGGCCGAGTTCGTAGTGGAAGCGAAGCCGCTTCGCGCCACTGCCGATATTGCAGGTCGCTATATGGCCGCCGATGGCCTGGGCTGCTTTGTGGACAGATCGCCGCCTTATTCCCGCGAATTCGCCGCCGGCATGTTGGGCTATGCCTATGCCCAACCCACCTCATGGATCTCTGCGCTCTCCACTTGCTTATTGTCTGGGAATACGGCGAGCCGCAGCGGCCAAGTCCAGCTGGCGCGCGGACGAGCCGCTCTTGTCTCCGACCATCCCCGCCCGACGCTGCAACTTGAGCCCGTCACACTGCTGCACTCAGTACTGGATTTTGCATAACATCTGCGAAGCGATTGGGAGGGCCTCAAGATCAGGGCCACCGAAAGTCACGGGGTTAATCGGCCGGGCAGCAACAACGAGAGGGCCGCTGAGGTACAATCCCGAAGCTTTCATTAATCGCGGTGAGCAGGCTGCGCCGGGACCATAGTCTGTATTGAACGGGACAAGGCCAAGACTCGGCGAATCCCATTCTCCAGTTGATCATTGAACGACGCGCTTCCGCGAGAAGCTGGCGTTTTGCCTGAATTCCTTGGGAAAAAGGAAGTGTAACACGCCGGATGCTTCCGCGAGCAATAATCGGCAGCGAAAAGAGCTCGTCCGCCGCCCTGCTCAATGTTCTGATTTATAAGGAAAAAATGGCGCACTCGACAGGATTCGAACCTGTGGCCTCCGCCTTCGGAGGGCGGCGCTCTATCCAGCTGAGCTACGAGTGCATCCGGTTCCCCGTAATTGGGGGCTTAAAAATCGTCAATCTGTCGACTGCTTCCGTGGTGCTTCCGTGAGAATTTTTCCTCAGATCCGCTTCCGCAATCTTCTTTCTAAAGCCTTGTTATTAAATTCTTTTTTCGTCGTCACACACCTTACAAGCAGCTTGACATGCGCCTTCGGAGGGCAGCGCTCTATCCAGCTGAGCTACGGGTGCATCGCGCGATGCGGATGGCGCGCTTAGCAAAGCGAACGGATGTGCGCCAACGGAAAATCCTCGCCGCGCATCATCTTGCCGCGCGTTAGCGGATTGGCAAGGGACGGTCGCTAGCCTTGTGCAGTCATGAGCGATCTCGCCCCCGATCATTTTCCCGGCCATCCGCCCGTCCGCGCGCCCGGCAACGACACCGACGGGTTCGAGCGGGGCAATGCGACCCTGATCGAGCAATGGGCGGCGGTGGAAGATGCCGCCCGGGTGGTCGCGCTGCTCGCGGGGCAGCCCGCGCCCGAGTTCGACGCCCCCGCTCAGGCACTGATCGCCCGCCTCACCAGAGCCGACGCTGGCCGCACGCAAGCCTCCATCCTGGCGCTCGACGAACTGGTGGCGACGATGCGCTTCGGGCTCGACGCGCTGCTCGCCGCGCACGGGACGAGCGCCGATCCGCGCCCCGCGGCGCATTGCCTGTGGCGCGAATACCAGCGCGGCCGCGCGGCGACCCTGCGCGAAGCGGCGCTGGCAACGCGCGGCTGACCACGCTGCGCTTGACAGCCGTGTTCACCTCCTGTTCTTGGGGTGCATGGCCGAATCGTCCTTCCTGCTCGACCCTTCCACCAGCCCGACACCCGCAGCGGCGCAGCATCCGTGCGATGCCAGCGGCGCGGCGCGTGGGATCATGCGGCTGTTTGCGCGCAACGATATCTGGTGCACCACCGAGATGCCGCTGCGCGGAGGCCGCCGCGCGGATCTGATGGGGATCGATGCCAAGGGCCATGTGATCATCGTCGAGATCAAGGTGTCGCGCGCCGACCTGACGGGCGATGCCAAGTGGACCGATTATCTGGATCATTGCGACAAGTTCTATTGGGGCATTGGTACGCATCTCGACCGGGCAATCCTCGAAGGAGAAGCCTTCCTGCCCGAACGGTGCGGGCTGATCGTCGCCGATGGCTACGATGCGGAGATCATCCGCCCGGCGGCGCGCCATCCTCTGGCTCCGGCGCGGCGCAAGGTCGAGGTGGAGCGGCTCGCCCGCACCGCGATGCGCCGCACGACCGTCGCCTGCGATCCCGATTGCGCGCCCTGGGGCGGCGAGAAATAGCGGAGCAGCCGGTAAAATGGCCGCATTCCGGGGCTTCGCACAAGCCCCTCGCCTAATCTTCGCGCGCGCGGCATAAGGCGCGCCATCATGCTGATTGCCCTGATCCTTTCCACCATGGCGATGGTCGCCATCGTGGCGCTGCGCTATCTCGCGATCAGCGGGGCCTTCGCCGCGCTGACGACGCGGGTGCGGCCCGGCCATCACAAGGGGCTCAGCGGGCAGATCCGGCGCGAGATCGGCTGGTCGCTGGTGTCCGCCGCGATCTACGGCATTCCCGCAGGAGTGGTCGCCTGGGGCTGGGACAGCCTGGGCTGGACCCGGATCTACGCCGACTGGAATGCCTACCCGCTATGGTATCTGCCGCTATCGGTGTTCCTGTATCTTTTCGCGCACGACACCTGGTTCTACTGGACGCATCGCTGGATGCACGAGCCGCGCGTGTTCCGCGTGGCGCACGCGGTCCATCACGCCAGCCGCCCGCCGACCGCATGGGCCGCAATGAGCTTTCATCCGATAGAAGCACTCACAGGTGCGGTGGTTATCCCGCTGCTCGTCTTCCTCGTGCCGATTCACATCGCTATGCTGGGGGTGGTGCTGACCGTGATGACCGTCATGGGGGTGACGAATCATATGGGGTGGGAGATGTTTCCGCGATGGCTGGTCCGGTCGCCTGTGGGCGGATGGATCATCACCGCGAGCCATCACCAGCTCCACCACGAACGCTACCAATGCAATTACGGGCTCTATTTCCGGTTCTGGGATCGTTTATGCAAAACCGATCGAGGTCTCTCGAAAAGCTTTCAACCCTGACGCTCGCCACCGCGGCGATGCTCACGCTCGGCAATGCGCCGGGGGTGCGGCAGGATGTGGTGGTCACCGTGGTCGACCTGCGTTCGACGCAGGGCACCGTGCTCGCCTGTCTGACCGACAGATCGGGCACCTTCCCCGATTGCGCCAACGACGAGACCTCGCAAAAGCGGGTCGTGCGGGCCAATGCGCGGGTTACCATCGTATTCAACGACGTTCAGCCGGGCGAATATGCGATCTCGCTGCTGCATGACGAGAACGGCAACGGCAAGGCGGACAAGACGCTGTTCATCCCCAAGGAGGGGTTCGGCTTCTCGCGCGATGCCAAGGTCCGCTTCGGCCCGCCGCAATTCTCCGCCGCAGCCTTTACCGTGGGCGCGGATTCGCCGGTCTATCAGACGATCCGGATGCGCTATCTCAGCCGCTAGAGCCATACCCGCCGACGGAGCGCCTTCCCGGGGCGAAGCATAACCTTAAATTTACCACGGTGCTGCACAACGGACCCGAAGTTTAAAAAGGGTCTGTTTTGGTGATGGATAGCTTGCGCGGAAATCCTGGCGTGTTCGACGAACTGCAGGACGACACGTCGTGGGAGGAGAGCGACACCGACGGCGAGCTGTCGGTGGACGAGACGCCGCCCTCCCTCGTCGGCCAGGACGAGCGCCGGATGCAGGTGCGCGCCTATAACTACTGGGCGGGACTGCTGGGCGACCGGACTTTCCCCAGCGTCGAGGATATCGAATCCGACCGGCTGCCCGATTTCAGCGAAAACAGCGTGCTGCTGGATTTCACCAGCGGCACGGAAGACCCCGCGATCGTGTTCCTTGGCGACAAGCTGGCCGGCGAATGCCATTGCGATCACCCGATCCGGACGCTGGCCGACGTGCCCAGCCGATCGCTGCTGAGCCGGATTACCGACCACTATCTGCAGATTCTCGCCAATGAGGCACCGATCGGGTTCGAGGCGGAATTCGTCAACGATACCGGCGCGACCGTGCTCTATCGCGGGATCCTGCTGCCCTTCTCGTCCGACGACGAGACGATCGACTTCATCTATGGCGTGATCAACTGGAAGGAAGTCGCCGACCAGCTGACCACCGATGCGCTGCTGCTCCAGATCGATCAGGCGCTCGACAGCGGGGCGCGCCCGCAGAGCGAAGATGACGACGAACTGCCTGCCCCCGAGCGGCGGGTTACCGCGGTCCCGTCGATCACGCGCTGGGCGGATGGCCCCGGCTCTTCCGCCGATCAGTCCCATGGTGAGGAAACCGCACGCGAAGCCGCGCGACCGGGGCCCAACCCCGTCCCCAGCCCCACGTTCGCCCGGCTCGACGCGCATGTCGGCGGCGGCCCGCTCTCGCCGCCGATGCCGGGCGCGACCGGAAACGATGAATCGCGGGGGTCCGCAGACGCGACCGGCCTCCACGCCTGCCTCGCCGAGGCACGCGCGCTGGTCGAAGCCGCCGGGCAGGCCGATGCACGCAGCCGCGCGGCGCTCTACGCTGCGGTGTCGCGTGCGCATGATGTCGCCCTCGCCGCGCAGGCGGCGCCCGACGCCTTTGCCGCGCTGCTGCACGAGCATGCAATCAAGGCTGCGCCGCGCGCGCCGATGACCCCTGTGGTCAAGCTCGTCTTCGGGACGGACTACGACAAGTCGCGCATCGCCGAATATGCCGCAGTGCTCGCCTTCGCCCAGCGCGAGGGGATCGCCCATGGCGCCCTCGCCGCTTTCCTCGACGCGGCGGACGGCGGCCTGAAAGGCGTGGTCGCGCGCGAGCGGACCTTCCGCCGCGAAGCCGCGGGCAAGCCCGCCGCCGGCGGCGCAAAGGCACGCGTGCGCCGCAAGCTGGCCACTCTGCCCGCCCAGCCGATCGACGCGATTCCGGTCGAGGGCGCGGAGTTCTCGGTCTGCGTGATCCGCCGCGATGCCGACGGGGCGATCGCCTTCCTCGGCGAAGTCGCCGATGACGAGCGTCTGCTTGCCCGCGCGGCGAAACATCTGGCCCACGCCACGCGATAACCCCCGTTTGTGCCGCATCTTGCGGCATTGAGGGGTTCACTGCGCGCACCAAGCCCGCTAGCGCGCCTGGGATGGGGATTTTCACTCGCCGACCGGTCCGCGTGCAACCCTTCTTCGGGTATCGCAACCGCGAGCGGCTGGTGCTCGTGGGGCGGACCCAGCGCTCGCGCCCGCCCGAGTTCGAACAGGCCGGGCGCTGGCGCACGTTTCGCGTGATGATGTCGCAGTTCTTCGCCTCGGAAGTGCGCAATGTCGGCGTGACCTTGTGCCTGACCCGTTCCGACGGGGAGGATTTCAGCTACACGACCAGCTCCGACGACGACGGCTATTTCCGCTTCGAGATCGATCTGGAAGGCGACTGGCCCTATCCCGCGCAGACCGCCTGGGAGGTCGTCCGGCTGGGATGGGACAACCGCGACGGGCACCAGAGCGTCACCGGCCATGTGCTGGTGCCGGGAGCAGACGCGCAGATCGGCGTGATCTCAGACATCGACGACACGATCATCGAAACCGGGATCACCGGCGGGTGGCACAATGTCGTGCGCAACTGGAAGCGGATCTTCGCGCAGATGCCGCACGAGCGGATTCTGGTGGAAGGCGCAGACTCCTTCTACGGCGCGATCGGCGGCGGGCTGACGGTGAGCGAGTCCGAGCCGCCGACCGGTGCCGTCATTCCCACAACGCACCGCCCGTTCTTCTACATCTCGTCCTCGCCGTGGAACCTGTTTTCCTACCTCGTCGCGTTCCAGCGCTCGCGCGAATTGCCGCTCGGCGCACTGTTCCTGCGCAACTGGGGCTTCAACCGCGCGACCATCGGCAAGAAGAGCCACGGCGCGCACAAGCATCAGGCGATTGGCGAGATCCTCGCGCATTTCTCGCACCTGCGCTTCGCCTTCATCGGCGACGACACCCAGGGCGACCTGCCCGCCTTCGCCGAAGCGGTCGCGCGCGAGCCCGATCGGATCGCGGCGGTGTTCATCCGCACTACCGAAAAGGCGCTGTCGGAAAAGGAACTTGACGCGAAACGGGTCATCGAGAGCTTTGGGGTGCCCCTGTGGCTGGGGAACAGCTATGCCATCGGTCGGGATTTCCTGAGAGCAGCAGGGGTGGCACCGCATGGGGAAACATCGCGCATCGTGGAAACGGTGGGTCCGCGAAATGGAGAAGAAGCCTAAGGAACCGGGCGGCTGCTGCCTGGTCCAGATGATCTTCGTCCTCGCGCTGACGATCCTCGCATACAACCTGTACCACGGGATCTGGCCCGATCTGCGCCACCACCTGCTCGACAAGGCGGACCTTGCCTTCACCTTCCGCAACGATGTCGAGGTGCGCGGGCCGATCACCTACGGGCGGCACGAGGATCAGGTTCTCACCATTACCCGCAGCGAGGCGGCGCGCAGCGATGCTGCGTTGCCCGTGCTGGTGTTCTTCCACGGCGGCAGCTGGGCGAATGGCAGCCCGCAGGCTTACGGCTTCATCGGCCGCAACTTCGCCCCACGAGGCTTCGTGGTGGTCAATGCCGGTTACCGGCTCGTCCCCGAAGGGCGCTATCCGGCGATGCTCGCGGACAGCGCGGCGGCGGTGAAATGGACCGCGCAGAACATAGCCAAATATCGCGGCGATCCCGACCAGATCTATCTGATGGGCCATTCCGCCGGGGCCTATAACGCGGTGATGCTGGGGCTGGACCGGCGCTGGACCCGCCGCCTGGGCCTGCCCGACGACACGATCGACGGCGTGATCGGGCTGGCCGGGCCGTACGACTTCCTGCCGCTGGAGGGAGAGGGGATGAAAAACGCGTTCGGCGAAGCAAAGCCGCTCGCCGCGACCCAGCCGATCCGCTTCGCCCGCAAAGACGCACCGCCCATGCTGCTGATCACCGGTGCGGACGACGAGCAGGTGAGCCCCGACAATGTGCGCAAGCTCTACGATGCGCTCGCCGCGAAGGGCGCGCCCGTCCGGCGCGTGGTGCTGGAGGACATCGGCCACATTACGCTGGTCATGGGCCTCGCCAAGCCGTTCGATCACGACCGGCGGGTGAAGGACGAGGTCTCCCGCTTCCTGCGCGAGCAGATCCGCGATGCCGCACGCGAACGCGTCCGTTCGGAGCGCCGCGCACGCGAGATGGCGGCGACCCGCGATGCCGACAGCCCGCCTGCTCGCGAAGTCCGCGACCCGGCTCCTCCCGCAGCGCAAGCTTCAGGAGACATTCAGCCCGCCGGGGGCTAGCATGCCGGCATGATGGCGCACCTCCCCCGCATCACGATGCCCGCCCTTGCGCTGCGGCGCGTTGTGGCCCGATTCGTCGCGCTGCTGATCGCTTTCTCGCTGACCGCCCAGCCCGCGATGGCGCAGAGCATCCTGCGCGATGCGGAGACCGAGGCGCTGCTGCGCGATCTGGCCGATCCGCTGGTCGAGGCGGCGGGGCTGCGGCCCGGCAATGTCGACGTGGTGCTGGTCAACGACCCGTCGATCAACGCCTTCGTTGCAGGCGGGCAGGTGGTCTATCTCCACTCCGGCCTGATCAACGCGGCGGACAGCGCCAACGAGGTTCAGGGGGTGATCGCGCACGAGCTCGGCCACATCACCGGCGGCCACGTGATCAACACCGACGGGGCGAGTGCGGCGCAGACCATCTCCATCCTCTCGCTGCTGATCGGGGTAGCGATGGCGGCAGCGGGCGGCGGCGATGCGGCGATGGGCGCAATCATGGCAGGCCAGCGTGCGGCGATGGGCAAGTACCTGGCCTTCAATCGCACGCAGGAATCCTCTGCCGATGCCGCGGGGGCGCAGTTCCTTTCCGACGCCGGGATTACGGGCAAGGGCTCGCTCGAATTCTTCGGCAAGCTGCTCAACCAGGAATACCGCTACAGCCGCAGCCAGAGCGAAGAGGCAGGGTTCAACCGCACCCACCCGCTCTCGGGCGATCGTATCGCACGCCTGCGCGAAGTGTACGAGAAAGACCCTGCGTGGAACACGCCGCCCGATCCGCAGCTGCAGGCCCGCTTCGAACGCGTGCGTGCCAAGCTTTACGGTTATCTCGCCGAACCCGCCCGTACGCTCAAAGCCTATCCGGTGACGCGAACCGATATCCCCGCGCGCTACGCCCGTGCCTATGCCTATCACAAGGATGCACGGATCGATCAGGCGCTCGCCGAAACCGACGCGCTGATCGCCAGCGATCCCGACAACCCCTATTTCCTCGAACTGCGCGGCCAGGTGCTGCTCGAATCCGGACGGCCCGACGAGGCGCTGCCCGCGCTGCGCCGCGCGACCGAGCTGACGCAGAACGAACCGCTGATCGCATCGCTGTTCGGCCATGCGCTGATCGCGACCGAGGATCGCAGCCACTACGACGAGGCGGAAAGCGTGCTGCGCGCCGCGGTTGCCAAGGACCGCCGCAATCCCTTCGCGTGGTATCAGCTGGGCATGGTCTACGCCGCGAAGGGCGACATGCCGCGCGCGCATCTCGCCAGCGCGGAACAGCAGGTGATGCAGCGCCAGTATATCGAGGCGCTGCGCAGCGCCCAGCTCGCCGAATCCGCCCTGCCCGAAGGCTCGGCAGACTGGCTGCGCGCGCAGGATGTGCGGATGCAGGCGCAGGCCGCACTCGAAGCCGCGCGCGAAGACAGCTAGAGGCCCTTTCCCATGAAGAACGAAATCCTGCGCCTGGTCGGGGTGCTCGCACTCGCACTCCTCGGCGGCTTTCTCGGCGCGTGGCTGTTCGCAGCGACCGGCCTCGGCGACCGGCGGACAGAGGCCTACCTGCTCGACAATCCCGAAATCCTCCCGCGCATGGCGGAGGAACTGCAGACGCGCGAAACCGAACGGCGGCTGGCACAGGCGGGCGACGAATG
>CEQK01065549.1_pt1 | contig 32712 bp, 24 predicted proteins | sample 531051 | NCBI WGS metagenome assembly CEQK01 (sample SAMEA2621229, study PRJEB7988) | marine metagenome | biome: marine biome (ENVO:00000447); feature: deep chlorophyll maximum layer (ENVO:xxxxxxxx); material: "saline water (ENVO:00002010), including plankton (ENVO:xxxxxxxx)" | depth 150 m
GCCAGGAAATGATCACCCGTGCCAAGGCGCCCGAAGGGCTTCCGTTTGACGAGGTCTTGTCGGGCTGGCTTTACCGTGAGGCGGAAACCCGCCAGCTCGAGGAAGACAGTTTCGAGAATCCCGGCATGCTGTCCGTCGAAGAGGGCGAGGAAATCTGGAACACGGTCGAAGGGACCGCCGGAAAATCCTGTGCGTCCTGTCACGACGACGCGGCCGAGACGATGGCCGGCGTTGCCGCGCACTATCCGAAATGGGATCCGGACGCCAAACGGCCAATCAATATCGAACTGCAGATCAACAAGTGCCGCGAAGAGAACATGGGCGCCGAGCCCTATGCGTTCGACAAGGGCGGCCAGAAACAGCTCACCGCTTACATCAAGCATCAATCGCTCGGGGATCCGGTTTCGGTCGATTTGAGCCAGGGCGACATGCAGGAGTGGTGGGACAAGGGCAAGACGGTCTACTACACCCGTACCGGTCAGTTGAATCTCTCCTGCGCATCCTGCCATGAGCAGAACAACGGCAATTACATTCGCGCCGACCATTTGAGCCAGGGCCAGGTCAACGGCTTTCCGACCTATCGTTTGAAAACGGGCCTGACGTCTCTGCACAACCGCTTCCGCGGTTGTGTGCGCGATACCCGCGCGGAAATTCCGACTGCGTTTTCGGACGACCTGATGGCGCTCGAAACCTATGTGACCTGGCGTGGTACCGGCCTTTCGGTCGAAACGCCTTCCGTGCGCCAATAAGCGCAATCGCCGGGCGGCATGGTCCGCCCGGTACCCGTAATTTGAGAGAGTAACCACCCGTCGGGTCGCAAGATCCGCGAGGGCGGACTAGTGCCCGGAGGCGAGCGAGCATGATGAATAGGCGCGAATTTCTGATGGCGGGCGTGGCACTGACCACGATTGCCGGTGGAGCCGGGACCTGGACGCGTGCCGCCGCCCAGCAGACCCTGTCCGAGAACGATCTTCTCGACATGGCGCCCACCGGAAAGCTATCGATCCTCCACATCACCGACATCCATGCCCAGCTCAAGCCGGTCTATTTCCGCGAGCCTTCGGTCAATCTCGGTGTCGGACCGGTCGCCGGTCTGCCGCCGCACGTCACCGGTGCCGATTTCCTGGAACTCTACAAAATCGAGCCTGGTTCGCCGGACGCCTATGCGATAACCTACCTGGATTTCACCGCACTTGCGCAAACCTACGGCCGGATGGGCGGTCTCGACCGGGTGGCGACGATCGTCAAACATGTCCGTGCCGAGCGCGGCGACGATAATGTTCTGCTGCTTGATGGTGGCGATACCTGGCAGGGCTCCTATACCGCACAGCAGACGCTCGGCGGCGACATGGTCGAAGTCATGAACGCGCTCAAGCCCGACGCCATGACCGGCCACTGGGAGTTCACCTACGGCACCGAGCGCGTGCAGGAGCTTATCGACACGCTGCCCTTCGCCTTCCTCGGGAGCAACATCTATGATTCCGAGTGGGATGAACCGGCTTTCGATGCCTGGAAGATGTTTGAGCGCGGCGGCGTCAATGTTGCCGTCATCGGCCAGGCCTTCCCCTATACTCCGATCGCCAATCCGCGGTGGATGTTCCCCGAATGGTCATTCGGCATCCGCGAGGAGGATATTGCCGCCCATGTGGACGAAGCGCGGGAAGCCGGCGCCGACGTCGTCGTGCTCCTTTCGCACAACGGTTTCGACGTCGACCGCAAGCTCGCAAGCCGCGTCGATGGCATCGACATCATCCTGACAGGCCATACGCACGACGCGATCCCGGAGCCTGTCATCGTCAATGACACGCTGCTGATCGCATCTGGTTCCAATGGCAAGTTCGTGTCCCGCATCGATCTCGACGTCGCCGACGGCAAGGTGAAAGCCTATGCCCACCGGCTGATCCCGGTATTTTCGGACATCATCACACCCGATGCCGACATGGCCGCACTGATTGACAAGGTGCGCGAACCGTTCTCTGCGGAACTGGCCCGCGAACTCGGCAAGACGGATTCGCTGCTGTATCGCCGCGGTAACTTCAATGGCACCTATGACGATCTTTTCTGTCAGGCGCTGATCGAGGAACGCGACGCGCAGATTTCTCTGTCACCCGGTTTTCGCTGGGGCACCAGCCTTTTGCCGGGGCAGGCGATCAGCGTCGAGGATCTGCACAATGCCTGCGCCATGACCTATCCGGCGGCCTATCGGTCTTCGATGAGCGGCGGCTTGATCAAGGATATTCTCGAGGATGTCGCCGACAACCTTTTCAACGTCGACCCCTACTATCAGCAGGGCGGCGACATGGTTCGTGTCGGCGGCATGGGCTACACGATCGATATCAACAAACCAATCGGCGAACGCATCTCCGACATGACGCTACTTGAGAACGGCGAGGCGATTGATTCCGAAAAGGAATATGTCGTCGCCGGTTGGGCGTCGGTCAACGAGGACACAGAAGGCCCGCCGATCTGGAGTGTTGTCGAGGATTATCTGGCCAAGAACCCGGTCGTGACCATCGAGGAGAACCGGTCGGTCGTGGTCAAGACCTGAGAAACGGACATGTTCGGTCCGTGATCGCTCCCTGATCCCGGACCCCCGCGCGGAGGCGGGAACGGAGGAGAATGATGGGAAAGAAAAACGACAAGGGGGCAGGCGGCGCTACGCGTCGCGCCTTCATGACCTCGGCACTGGCGGGCGGAGCAGCACTCGCAGCCACGGGCCAGAGCCGGGCCGCCGGCGACCCGCTGATCACTGAAATTCAGGACTGGAACCGCTATCTCGGCGATGGCGTCGATGCCGCGCCCTATGGTGCGCCTTCCGAGTTCGAAGCGGATGTCGTTCGCCGGAACGTGTCGTGGCTGACCGCCGATCCGGTGTCATCGGTCAATTTCACCCCGCTTCATGCGCTCGACGGCATCATCACGCCGAACGGTCTGTGCTTCGAGCGGCATCATGCCGGCACAGCGATCATCGATCCGGCCGACTACCGCCTGATGATCAACGGCCTGGTGGACACGCCACTTGTCTTCACCATGGCGGATCTCAAGCGCTTTCCGCGTGAGAACCGGGTCTATTTCCTTGAATGTGCGGCCAACTCCGGGATGGAATGGCGCGGCGCGCAGTTGAACGGCTGCCAGTTCACCCACGGCATGGTTCACTGCGTGATGTATACCGGCGTGCCTCTGAGAACGCTTTTGGAGGAGGCGGGCGTCAAGACGTCGGGCAAGTGGCTTCTGGCCGAAGGGGCCGACGCCGCTGCCATGACGCGCTCCATTCCGATGGAAAAGGCACTGGACGACTGCCTCGTGGCTTTTGCCATGAACGGCGAAGCCCTTCGCCCCGAACAGGGCTATCCGGTCCGGCTGTGTGTGCCCGGCTGGGAAGGCAATATGTGGGTCAAATGGCTGCGCCGTCTGGAAGTCGGCGACAAACCCTGGGCCCAGCGCGAGGAAACCTCGAAATATACCGACCTGCTCGAAAACGGAATCGCGCGTCGGCATACTTTCCTGATGGACGTGAAATCGGTGATCACCAGCCCGAGCCCGCAGGCGCCGGTTACCCATGGCAAGGGGCCGCTCGTTGTCACCGGGCTCGCCTGGTCCGGCAGTGGCACCATCTCCCGTGTCGACGTTTCGGTCGATGGGGGCCGCAACTGGAAGACTGCGCGGATCGACGGTCCGTCGCTGCCCAAGGCGCTGCACCGCTTCTATCTCGATATCGATTGGGACGGATCGGAGTTGTTGCTCCAGTCCCGCGCGATGGACGAGAACGGCTACATCCAGCCCACCAAGGACGAGTTGCGGGCCGTGCGTGGCGTCAACTCGATCTATCACAATAACGGAATCCAGACCTGGCAGGTCCGGCAGGATGGGGAGGTCGAAAATGTCGAAGTCTCGTGAGTTTGCGACCGGCCTGGCGTTTGCCGTCGGCTTGATCCTCGTCCCGCAATGGGCCTCGGCGGCGGACGCCGCGCATGGCGAGAAGATTTTCGCGCGCTGCAAAGCCTGCCATGCGGTCGGCGAGGGCGCCAAGAACCGGGCCGGGCCGCAGTTGAACGGTATTTTCGGCAGGCCTGCGGGCAGCGTCGAGGATTACCGCTATTCGGACGCAATGAAGGAAGCGGGCGCCCAGGGGCTTGTTTGGAACGACGATACGCTGGCTGCCTACCTCGCGGCGCCGAAAAATTTCGTCAAAGGCAACAAGATGGCGTTTGGTGGTTTGAAGAAGCCCGCCGATGTGGCCGATCTGCTCGATTGGCTCAGAACGGCCTCGGGTGGCGCTCCGGTGGCTGAAGAGGAGAAAGCCGACCTGCCGCAGACGAGCGGGCAGGAGAGCAAGGAGTCGGCGGCCGAAAATGCCGCGCCGGACGCCGGCTCCGCCACGTCTGCAGCCAGTAACGCACCGCCGCATGGCACCTACAATCTTGGCCGCCGCGCAACGGATGACGAGATTGCCGCATGGGATATCGATGTGCGTCCGGACGGCACCGGTCTCCCGGTCGGCCGCGGCAACGCGATCGACGGCGAAGAGCTCTTCACCGAGCACTGCGCGGCCTGCCACGGCGATTTCGGTGAAGGCACGGGCCGCTGGCCCGTTCTGGCCGGTGGGCAGGGCACGCTGACCGATCAGCGCCCGGTCAAGACGGTCGGGTCCTACTGGCCTTATCTGTCGACGGTCTATGATTACATCCGCCGCGCCATGCCCTTCGGGAATGCCCGTGCGCTTAGCGATGACGACGTCTACGCGCTCACCGCCTATGTGCTCTACCTCAACGATGTGGTGACCGAGGACGATTTCGAGCTCTCCAACGAGAATTTCGGCGATATCCACCTTCCGAACGAAGATGGTTTCAAGCCGGACGATCGCCTGGAGGAACCGGAATATGCCGGGAAGAAAGAGCCGTGCATGACCGACTGCAAACCGGAAAAGGTCAAGGTCGAGATGCGGGCCGCCGTTCTCGACGTGACGCCGGATGCCGACAATGGCGAGGAGGTGGGCGCGGGTTCGGTGGACTGACGAACCAGCCGATTTCCTTTTCGAACGTTCCGCGTTATCGTGAGCCCCGGTAGGAGACCGGGGCTCTTCTCCTTGAGGCTTCCTCATGGCGGGGAGGCGCGTTTAGGGAGGTCGCCATGCGCGCGTTTGCAGCCGTTTTTGCACTGTTTTGTCTTGTCGTGGCTCCGGGCGTTGTCAGTGCCCAAGAAAGCCAGCGGCGAATCGAGACCACCGAGGATGCCGATTATTTCGGCTTCGATCTCCGCACGGTCCAGAACATCGGTCTCGAAGACTGCAAGGCGATCTGTATCGGTGACAACCGCTGCAAAGCCTTCACCTATAACGTGAAAGCCCGCTGGTGCTTTCTGAAGTCCGACTACAACATCATCAACGATTTTGCTGGCGCGATCGCAGGTCGCATCGTCACAGCTGAAGCTGACGAACCGGATATTGGCGCACCCCAGAGCCTGGATTTCGTACCCGCCTCTTATCTCGACGCCCAGCGCACCTACCAGGAAAAGAACGAGGCCCGCAACGCGGATGCGAAAGCGCAAGGGGCCGAAACGCTTCTGTCTCGTGCCCGGAAGGCTGCTGGTGACGGCGATCTTGATACCGCGTTGAAATCCTACGCCGCAGCTGCTGCCGCCGATGGCGAACGGTCGTCGACCTGGCTCGACTTGGCCCGGACCGCAATCGATTACCAGACAGGCGACCAGAAACTTGCAAGCGCCTTGCGTTCGCTGGCGGTCTCCGCGGCTCTGACGGCCTATGACACCTCCCGCACGAAGTCCGCACGGGCGGAAGCGCTTGCTTCGCTCGGCACGGCACTCGAGAACGTTGAGGCTTGGCGTCCCGCGCTCTCCGCCTATCGCGCCAGCCTGAAACTGAACGAAAGCCCGGCACTGCGTGCAACCTATGAGGATCTTCGCGCCCGCAAGGGCTTCCGTGTTCTCGACAACACGGTGGATGCGGATAGTGCCACACCCCGCGTCTGTGTCCAGTTCTCGGAAAACCTCGTACGCGGAACGGACTATGCCAGCTACGTTTCCGTCGATGGCATGACCAATCCCACGGTTGAGACTGAGCAGAAGCAGATCTGTGTCGATGGCCTCGACCACGGCAAGCGCTATCGCGTGACGTTGCGCGAGGGCCTTCCATCGGCTGTCGATGAGCAACTCGAAGCGCCTGTGACGCTCGACATCTATGTCCGCGACCGTCAACCTGCGGCGCGCTTCAACGGCAACGCGTTCGTGCTGCCGTCGCAGGGGCGGCATGGTATTCCGCTCGTCACCATCAATACGTCGAGCGCCAAACTGTCCCTTTTCCGTGTCGGCGAGCGGGCGCTGACCCAGGTGCTCGAACGCTCCGACTTCCTGACCCAGCTCGATGCTTACAGCCGCGAAAACATCCGAGACCAGATCGGCGCACCGGTTTGGGAAGGAACGATCGAGGTTGCCAGCGAGCAGAACAGTGAGGTTACGACGTCCGTACCGGTCGATGAAATGCTGCCCGAACGCGAACCCGGCGTCTACGTTCTGACGGCAACGCCCGAGGGCGACACCAGCGAAAACTGGGAGGCCAAGGCCACCCAGTGGTTCGTCATCTCCGATATCGGCATGTCGACCTTCTCCGGCGCCGACGGCCTTTCGGTATTCCTCCGTTCGCTCGAAACCGCCGAGCCGCTCGGCAATGTGTCGCTCACGCTGCTGGCGCGCAACAACGAAGTGCTCGGTACCGCCAGCACCGACGCCGACGGCCGGGCTGATTTTGCCGCGGGTCTGATGCGCGGCGCGGCCGGACTTGCGCCCGCTGCCCTGTTGGCCCGGCAGGGCGAAGGCGATTTCGTCTTCCTTGATCTCACACGCAGTGGCTTCGATCTCTCCGACCGCGGCGTAGCGGGACGTGCAGCCCCCGGCGGCATCGATGTCATGGCGTGGACCGAGCGCGGAATCTATCGTCCCGGCGAAACTGTCCACCTCTCTGCCCTTGCCCGAGACGATCAGGCCAACGCGCTCGACGATCTGCCCCTGACGGTCATCCTGCAGCGCCCCGACGGCAAGGAGGATCGCCGGGCGATTTCGGACGGTCAGGCGCTCGGCGGCCACGCGCTGCAATTCGCCTTGCCGCTCAACGCCATGACCGGCACCTGGACGGCGCGCATCTTCTCCGATCCAGACCGTCCGGCGCTCACCGAGAAGACTTTTCTCGTCGAGGATTTCCAGCCGGACCGTATCGAGTTCGATCTTACCGCGCCCGATACGCAGCTGAGCGTGAGCCGTCCGGTCACGGTCGCTATCGACGGCCGTTATCTCTACGGCGCGCCGGCAGCCGGTCTGCAGGCTTCAGGTACGGTGACGGTCTCCACCACGCGCGAACTGGCCGGATGGCCGGGCTATGTCTTCGGCCTCGATGACGAAGAAACCGAGGCGCGGCGTTTCGATGTCTCGGCCAATGGTCCGCTCGACGCCGAAGGCAAGGGCGAGATTGATCTTGCTGTTTCCGACCTGCCGTCGACCAGCCGGTTTCTAACCGCTGACCTGACGGTTGAGTTGCGCGAAACGGGTGGTCGCGCCGTGGAACGCAGCATCACCGTGCCGGTGCGTTCCGACGAAGCCAAGATCGGCATCAAGCCGGCGTTCGACGGCGACCGGACAGGAGAAAACACCACTGCGGCCTTCAGCCTGATCGCGGTGGACGCGGAAGGCGAACGCATCGCCATGCCCGGCACCGAATGGTCGCTGGTCAAGGTCGAGCGGAACTACCAGTGGTATCGCACCGGCAGCTCGTGGAACTACGAGGCGGTCGACTATTCGACCGAGATCGCCGACGGCACGATCGACTTGGCCACCGACGAACCGGCGCGGGTTGAAGCCCCCGTTGGTTGGGGGCGATACCGTCTCGATGTGACAGGGCCCGACGGTGAAGAGAGCTCATACGTCTTCGATGCCGGCTGGTATGTGGAAGCCAAATCCACCGAAACACCCGACGGGCTGGAGATCGCGCTTGATCGCGACACCTACGCTCCCGGCGATACGGCAAAACTTCATGTCGCCTCGCGCTTCGCCGGCGAGCTTCTGGTGACCATTGGGTCCGATCGTCTGATCACCTCGGTCACCGAAAGCATTCCTGCAGATGGTGCGACGATCGACCTGCCTGTCACGGACGACTGGGGCGCGGGCACCTATGTAACCGCCACGCTGTACCGTCCTGCTGACGATGCCGACAGCCGCATGCCGATGCGCGCCATCGGCGTGAAATGGGTATCGATCGATCCCGGCGATCACAAGATTGATGTCTCCATGGAACTTCCGGAACAGACCAGGCCGCGTCAGCCGCTGACAATTCCCGTGACGCTCGCAGGACTGACGCCGGGGGAGGAGGCCTACGTCTCCGTTTCCGCCGTCGATGTCGGGATTTTGAACCTCACCCGACACAAGACGCCTGACCCGGAGGACTGGTATTTCGGCCAGCGGGCTCTCGGTTTGGAAATCCGTGACATATACGGACGCCTGATCGATGGCGGCGCCGGGGCGGCCGGACGCTTGCGCTCGGGCGGTGACGGTATGGAAATGCGTGCCGAAGGCTCGCCGCCGACCGAAAAGCTCGTCGCTTTCTTCGAAGGCCCGGTCAAAGTCGGTCCGGACGGCACGGCTGAAGTCAGTTTCGACATCCCGCAATTCAACGGCACAGTGCGGGTCAACGCAGTCGCCTGGAGCAAACAAGCCGTCGGCCATGCCGAAAACCAGGTGATCATCCGCGACCCCGTTGTCATCACCGCTTCGATGCCGCAGTTCCTTGCACCCGGCGACAGTTCACGTCTGCTGATCGAACTTGCCAATACGGACGGACCGGCAGGTGCCTACGAACTGACAGCGTCGAGCCATTCGGACAAGGTGACCGTGGATGCAACCCGGGAGATCGAGTTGGGCGAGGGGGCGCGTACGGCGATCACCCTGCCGCTCGAGGGCTTTGCGCCAGGTGCCGATGCGGTTCAGATAGCATTGGTCGGCCCGGACGGTCTGTCGCTTAATCGGGACGAACCGATCGAGGTCCGCCCGGCAGCACTTCCCATCACGACCAAAAGCGTCGTCGAACTGTCTGCCAATGGCGGCAGTCTACGCGTCGACCGGGAATTGTTACAGGGAAGCTTGCTGGAAGGCGCTTCGGTCAGCATCGGGGTCACGCGTAACGCTGATTTCGATGTCGCCTCGCTCTTGATGGCGCTCGACCTCTACCCCTATGGATGTGCCGAGCAGACCACCAGCCGGGCGCTTCCGCTTCTCTATCTGAGCGAACTGGATACGGCGGACCGTTTCGACAGCGCCGAAATAAGGGAGCGCATCGAAGGAGCAATCAACCGGCTCGTCTCGTACCAGTCGGCCTCCGGCAGCTTCGGGCTCTGGGGTCCGGGGTCCGGTGATCTCTGGCTCGATGCCTATGTGACTGACTTCATCACCCGCGCCCGGGAAAAAGGCTTTGCGGTGCCGGAGGAAGCAACACAGCTGGCGCTCGACAATCTGCAGAACCAGCTCGCCTACACGACCGACATTCAGGATCAGGGTGCCGGGATAGCCTATGCGCTCTATGTCATGGCGCGCAGCCGGAAAGCATCGGTCAGCGATCTGCGCTATTACGCCGACACCCAGCTGATGAGCTTCCCGACCCCGATGGCGCAGGCGCAGATCGGCGCGGCGCTCTCGCTTTATGGCGACCAGCCGCGCGCAGCGGAGAGCTTCCGGACGGCGTTCCAGCGGGTCAAGGCGACCGCAGGACTGTTGCAGGACCGCGCCGATTACGGCTCCAGCCTGCGTGATGGCGCAGGGATTTTGGCTCTTGTAGCCGAAAGCGATCCTGCACCCGAGCTCGTACCGGAACTGATCGGCTTTATCGGCTCGCGTCTCGACGAGCGCCGCTACACCAGCACCCAGGAGAATGCCTGGATGGTGCTCGCCGCCCGGGCGCTCGAGGAAGCCAACCGCAAGATCACAATCGAGGTCAATGGTGAGACCAAGCAGGGTGCCTGGCAGGAAAGCCTGACCGGCGACGAACTACTTGCAAACCCGGTCACGCTGATCAACCGCGGCGATGAGACGGTGGACGTCGCGGTGACCACGGTGGCCGCCCCCGCCGAACCGCTGCCTGCGGGCGGTGACGGTTTTACCATCGACCGCGCCTATTACACGCTCGACGGCGAACCGACGACAATTTCGCAGGTGGCGCAGACCGACCGCTTTGTGGTGGTCCTGACCATGAGCGAGGCCAACAAATGGCCGTCACGCGTGGTGGTGACCGATCTTCTGCCCGCAGGCTTCACGATCGACAATCCCCGCATCATGGGCAGCGCCGACCTGAAGAACATGGAATGGCTCGGCAGCCCCAGCGCCGTTCACTCGGAATTCCGCAAGGACCGTTTCGTGGCTGCCTTCGACCGTAATGCGTCGTCTGATCGCAGCTTCACCGCGGCCTATGTGGTCCGGGCGACAACGCCGGGCACCTACGCTCATCCGGCGGCAGTGGTCGAGGACATGTACCGGCCTGAACTTTCGGCGCGGACGGCGACGTCTGTGCTCAGGGTTATCGAGGTGCCGTGATGAAGCGGACATTGCGCCGTTCGCGCTCGCTGGCTGGCGCGTGCCTTGGTGTCGCAGGCTGCGCGGCGCTGACCGGCGGCGCAGTGTGGGCTGATCACGCCTATCCGCCGCCGCTGGAGATTACGGCCGGCCTGTCGCGGCAGGTGCTCGACCGGGACGGAGACCTGCTTCGCGCCTATGCCGCCCGCGACGGACGCTGGCGGCTTCCAGTGACGCTCGATCAGGTCGACAGCGATTATCTCGACATGCTCGTCGCCTATGAGGACAAGCGGTTTTATTCGCACCATGGTGTGGACCCGCTCGCGGTGGTACGCGCCGCCTGGCAATTCGTCGCCCATGGCGGCCGGATCGTTTCCGGTGGCTCCACCCTCACCATGCAGGTGGCGCGGCTGATCGAGCCGCGTGCCGAGCGCAGCCTGACAGCCAAGCTGAGGCAGGCGGCCCGTGCGTTGCAGATCGAGCGACGGCTTTCGAAGCGCGAGATCCTGGAACTCTATCTGACGCTCGCGCCCTATGGCGGCAATCTGGAAGGCGTGCGATCTGCAAGCCTTGCCTGGTTCGGGCGGGAGCCGAAAAAGCTCACGCTCTCGCAGTCGGCACTTCTCGTCGCCCTGCCGCAGTCACCCGAGACACGCCGGCCCGACCGACATCTTCGGACAGCATTGTCAGCCCGCGATCGCGTGCTTGATCGCATGCGTTCGGCCGGTCTCCTGCCAGAATTCGAGGTGGAACGGGCAGGGCGCGCCAAGCTCTCCTCGGTGCGAAAGGCGCTGCCCGATCTCGCGCCTCATATGGCCGACCGGGCGCTTGATGCGGATCCGCTGGCTGACACTGTCGCTCTCTCCCTCGATGCGGATCTGCAGAAACGGCTTGAGCAGCTCGCCGACGAACAGGGCCACAAACTCGGGCGCAAGCAGTCGCTTGCCATGGTACTGGCCGATGCGAAAAGCGGACAGATCCTCGCTTCGGTCGGATCCACGAATTTTCTCGATTCCGACAGGTTCGGTGCCATCGACATGACGATCGCCAAGCGCTCGCCGGGCTCGACACTCAAACCCTTCATCTATGGATTGGCGTTTGAGGAGGCGCTCGTCGAACCGGCAACGCTGATCGACGATTCACCCGCCAATTTCGCCGGCTATCGGCCGAAGAACTTCGATCTGGCCTACCAGGGTGAAGTCAGCGTGCGCGAGGCGCTGCAGCTCTCGCTCAATGTTCCGGCGGTGCGTCTCCTGGATGCGGTGTCGCCGGTGAGGCTGATCGGTCGTCTCAAGCGTGGCGGGGTTTCGGTCGACATGCCTGAAGGTGGCGCGCCGGGGCTCGCCATCGGTCTGGGCGGGGTCGGCGTGAGCTTGCGCGACCTGGTGCAGCTCTACACGGCGTTCCCCAACGAGGGGCACGCGGTCCCTCTGACCGATGGCCTGAACGAGCCGGCTCTGCTTGATGCACCGATACTGTCCCGAAATGCCGCCTGGCAGACCACGGACATTCTGTCCGACGTCGCAGCACCGGCTGACGCGCCACGGCTGAAGATCGCCTACAAGACGGGCACCAGTTACGGCTATCGCGATGCCTGGTCGGTCGGCTTCGACGGTCACTACGTTTTGGGCGTATGGGTGGGTCGGGCCGATGCCGCCCCGTCGCCCGGCATTTCCGGCATCGGCACCGCAGCCCCGATCCTGTTCGAGGCCTTTGCCCGCACCGGGCTGGCGCCGACACGGTTCCCGCAGCGGCCATCGGGTCTGGTTGTGCGAAACCGCAACGAACTGCCGCACGCACTGAGAAAGTTCGGTGGAGAGGCCATTGTTGCCTCGAATGCGTCGGGCCCGGAGATCGTGTTTCCGCCGTCAGGCGCACGCGTGGATATTGATGCCGGGCAGGGACGGCGGCAGCCGCTCGTTCTCAAGCTTCAGGGCGGCAGTCCGCCCTATCGCTGGATCGCCAATGGCGTGCCGCTGAAATCGACCACGCGACGGCCGAAACTGGCATGGAAGCCGGACGGCCCCGGAGCGTCCTCCCTCACGGTCATTGATGCCAACGGACACGCAGCAAGCGTCAGCGTATTTATCGACTAGCGCTCACGCCAGCGGTATGTCGTTACCGTCTTTCGAAACCTGATAGGTCTCCGACATCTCGGCATAGGCGGCCCGGATGGCATCGGCACGCTCTCGGAGCTTTTCAGGCTCGGCGCTCGCCTCAATCATGTCTGGAATGCTGATCGCCTGAAAGAAGGCGTTGGAGCGACGGTAGCCGCCGGGTTCGAGGCCGAAGACCTCCTTGAGAATTTTAAGGTCATGAGGGATCGCGAACGCATCGCGGGAATCCTCATGGCTGAAGAAGTAGTAGAAATTGTCGAAGCCGGCCCAGGTGATCGCCGACATGCACATGGTGCAGGGTTCATGCGTGGTGAGAAAAATCAGATCCCTGGTCGGGATGTTCCGCGTCTCGCCCTCGTAGAACCGCTTCAGGAGATGGACCTCGCCGTGCCAGAGGGGATTGTCTGTCTCGTTGTTGGTCTCCGCCAGCACGAGCGACAAATCGGATTTTCGTAAGACCGCTGCGCCAAACACCTTGTTGCCTTCTGCAACGCCGCGGCGCGTGAGCGGGATGATGTCGTTCTCCAGCACTTCGAGCAGACGCGTGGCGAGTTTGGTTGTGTCGTCGGTCATGAAAAATGCCTTTCGCCGTCTGAATGATCCAACTGTCCGGATACATCCGTTGCCTGTCAACGCATAGCGCCATTCTCATTCCGGGCCGCGATTGAGGAAAACAATATCCGTGAACGGGTTCCCGCACATCTTTGTTTCTTCAAAGCGACCCGCGTCAGACGCACAATTGCGTCCAATCGAAAGGACCGGCCCCATGGCGCGCAATATCGAAAAGCTCACGACGTTTCCCGTCTTCGTCCGCACCACCGGACGCAAGGTGGCTGTATTCGGCAACGGTGCTGAAGCGGTCGCCAAGACCCGACTGGTCGCCAACAGCGACGCGGACATCGTGGTCTATGCCGATGACCCGTCACATGAACTCGTTGCACTGATGAATGAACTGGCGGTTGTTCACGATGCGAGCGCCTTTGAATTTGAACAGCTCGAGGGCGCGACGCTCGTCTTCGCCGCGACGGGCGACGACGCGCTCGACCGCGCCATCGTACTCGCAGCCCGCGCGCGCAACATTCCGGCCAATGCCGTCGACCAGCCCGACTATTGCGATTTCTATACCCCGGCGCTCGTCAATCGCGCACCCGTGGCGATCGCCATCGGCACGGAGGGTGCTGGTCCCGTTCTCGCCCAGATGATCCGATCGAAGATCGACACGCTGTTCTCGCCCTCGCTCGGATCGCTCGCACGGCTGGCCCAGTCCTATCGCGATCGCGTCGACGAGGCACTGCCGCGGGGTGCTGTGCGCCGGGCTTTCTGGAAGTCCTTCTTCTCCGGCAAGCCGGCACAGGAGATCGAGGCAGGCAACGAGAACCGGGCACGCGAAGCAACCGATGCTCTGCTGGCAGAGGGTGCGCGTTCGTCTGGTCACGTGGCGCTCGTCGGCGCCGGTCCCGGTGCCGAAGATCTGCTGACCCTTCGCGCCCATCGCATCATGATGGAGGCCGACGTGATACTCCACGATGCGCTCGTGCCGGAGAAGGTGATTTCGATGGGCCGCCGTGACGCAGAGCGTGTCGCCGTTGGCAAGCGCAAAGGCTGCCATTCGAAATCACAGAAAGATATCAATAATCTGCTGGTAAAACTTGCAGCGGAAGGTAAGCGCGTTGTCCGGCTTAAATCCGGCGATCCTCTGGTCTTTGGCCGTGCAGCAGAAGAACTGGATGCGCTGCGCGAGGCGGGCATTTCCTACGAGATTGTACCCGGCGTGACGTCGGCGATTGCCGCTGCCGCAGACATGGCCCTTCCCATCACGCTGCGCGGTGTCGCCCATTCCGTGGTCTTCACCACGGGCCACGACCTCACCGGCAAAACGCTGCCTGATTGGGCGCGGCTGGCGCTCTCCGGCGCAACCATCGCCGTCTATATGGGCCGCACTGTTGCCGCCACAGTCGCCCGCCGCCTGAACGAGGCAGGGCTCGGCATGGCGACCACTGTCGCGGTTGTCGAAAACGCGAGCCGCGGAGATCGCCGCATGTTCCACGGCACGCTGGCTGATCTACCGCTGATCGAGACAGCCGATGAACTCGATGGCCCTGTGATGGTCATCATTGGCGACGCAGTTGCTGCGGCCGACCTGACCCGTTCCGAACCGCTTTCGATCGCCTTGCGGTCGAGAACCAACATTGCAGCCTGAGGAGATACGACCATGACTGGCACCAATTCTGGCCCCACGACTGGCAAGATACTCACCGCCAACCGTCTTATCGATGGCGTCTCCGTCTGGTTCAGCGCCAACAGCGAATGGGTGGAAGACATCCGCGAAGGCTTCGTCGCGCGTCACGAGGAAGCCTTGAAGGCTCTCGAGGCCGCTGGCGCGGAGGCACAGGCCGACAACCGCGTGGTCGATGCCAACCTGATCGATGTCGTCGAAGGCGAGGGCGGCCTGCGCGCCATCCGTCTGCGCGAGCGGATCCGTGCCGAGGGGCCGACAATCGCCTATTTGCGAAATTCCAAGCCCGCCGACGCCAAGACCCGGGCAGCCTGAGGATATCATGTACCGTTACGACGAATTTGACCGCAATTTCGTATCCGCCCGTGTGGCGCAGTTCCGCGACCAGGTGGAGCGCCGGCTCACCGGTGAGATCAGCGAGGATGCCTTCAAGCCGCTGCGGCTGATGAACGGCGTCTATCTCCAGCTGCACGCCTACATGCTTCGGGTCGCGATCCCCTACGGCACGCTTTCATCAAAGCAGATGCGGATGCTTGCCCATATCGCCCGCAAGTATGACCGCGGCTATGGCCATTTCACCACTCGGCAGAACATCCAGTACAACTGGCCGAAGCTTGGCGACATCCCCGACATTCTCGAGGATCTGGCAGGTGTGGAGATGCATGCGATCCAGACCTCGGGCAACTGCATCCGCAATGTGACTGCCGATCATTTCGCCGGTGCCGCTGCCGACGAGCTCGCTGATCCGCGCCCTTATGCCGAGATCCTGCGGCAATGGTCGTCGCTTCATCCCGAGTTTTCCTTCCTGCCGCGCAAGTTCAAAATTGCGGTCACGGGCGCCGATAACGACCGGGCTGCGATCCAGGTCCACGACATCGGTCTTCAGCTCAAAAAGAACGACGAAGGTGAGATCGGCTTTGCCGTCTGGATCGGTGGCGGGCAGGGACGCACACCGATGATCGCCAAAAAGATCAAGGACTTCCTTCCGGAAGCTGATCTTCTTTCTTATGTGACGGCGATCATGCGGGTCTACAATCTCCACGGCCGCCGCGACAACAAGTACAAGGCCCGCATCAAGATCCTCGTCCACGAGACTGGCACCGAGGAACTGGCGGCACAGATCGAAGCCGAATGGGCGCATCTGCGTGACAGCGAGCTCAAGCTGCCCGATGCGGACATCGCGCGGATCACCGATTATTTCGCTGCCCCCGAGTTGCGCGCACGGGAAGAAGGGTGGGCGGAGCTTGCAGCTTGGAAGAAGTCGGATTCAGGCTTCGCCTCGTGGGTCAGCCAAAACGTCCGCCCGCACCGCCATCCCGACTACGGCATGGTGACGATCTCGCTCAAGCCCATCGGCGGCATTCCGGGCGACGCTTCTGCCGGGCAGATGGATGCGATCTCCGATCTCGCCGCGCAGTATTCGGCGGATGAGATCCGTGTCACACACGAGCAGAATCTCGTGCTGCCGCATGTGGCTCTGGCCGATCTCGAACCGCTTTATCGCGCACTTCAGGCCGAAGGTCTGGCAACCGCGAATTCCGGTCTGGTGACCGATATCATCGCCTGCCCGGGGCTCGATTACTGCGCGCTGGCCAATGCGCGATCCATTCCGGTCGCCCAGGAGATTTCCGAGCGCTTCGGAGATCAGGCGCGACAGGAGGAGATCGGTGATCTCAAGATCAAGATTTCCGGCTGCATCAATGCCTGCGGTCACCACCATGTCGGCCATATCGGCATTCTTGGGGTGGAGAAGAAGGGTGCCGAACTCTACCAGATCACGCTCGGCGGATCGGCCGATGAAAACACATCGATCGGCGAGATCGTCGGCCGCGGTTTCGAGCCAGAGAAGGTGACCGATGCGATCGAAACCATCGTCTCGACGTATTTGTCTGGGAGAAGAGGAACCGACGAAGCCTTCATCGATTATTACCGCCGGGTTGGGGCCGCACCATTCAAGGAAGCGCTCTACGGCTACAAGGCCGAGGCCGCGTGAGGAGACTATCATGAGCACGATCGTTTGGAACCGCGAAGGCGTGGTTGAGGATGACCGCTGGGCAACCATCGAAGGGGAAAGCGCTTTCGTCTCGATGGATGAGGCGCTGGAACTGGCGGCCACTGGCGGTCGCGAGATCGGCGTTCTGGTCGAGCCGGCGGATGATCCTGCGCGGCTCAAGCCTGTTCTCGACCGTCTGGCTATCATCGCGCTCGACTTCCCCGCTTTCAACGATGGACGCGCCTTTTCGCACGCAACTCTTCTGCGTGACCGCTTGGGTTATACCGGCGAAATCCGCGGCGTCGGTGCGGTGCTTCTCGATCAGGTGCCGTTCATGCTGCGCGTCGGTATCGACAGTGTAGAGACGGCGCACGAGCCGACAGCGCGGCGCCTGACCGAAATGCGGCTGCCGGGCGTGGACCTGCATTACCAGCCGGCAGCACTGCCGGCCGAACCCACCAACACCTATTCCTGGCGTCGCCGCGCGGCGGGTTGATACCCTCTGAAACCGTCTGCAAATGAGCAGACGCTTGCACTCTCCCTCCCGGTCGTGTCAGTTCTAGGACGACGACCGTCCCACGACGGCTGCCGCACCGGGAGGGCGGCTATCCGGCACACCGCCAATTTCGTGCCGGACCGGAGGAGGAGCAAGTATCATGGCGATCGCCGAGCGGGCCACACAGGCGGATTCCGCCAATCCCACTGACGCCGATTTCGGACCATGGCTTCGAAAGGCCTCGATCCTGATCGTCGATGACGAGCCAGGCATGCGCAACTTTCTCAATCGCACGCTGCAGCCGCGCTGCGCTCGGATCGACGAGGCCAAGGACGTCGCACAGGCCTCCGGGCTGATCGACGAAAACCGCTACGATATCGTCATTCTCGACAACATCATGCCCGGGCGCAACGGCGTCGAATGGCTTGAGGAACAGCGTGCCATCGGCTTCTTCTCCGATGTGATCCTGATGACCGCTTATGCGGATCTGGAAACCGCCATTCAGGCCCTGAGGGCAGGGGCAGCCGATTTCATTCTCAAGCCCTTCCGCTCCAACCAGATCCTCAACGCGCTGTCACGCTGCATCGAAAGGCGCAATCTCCAGCGCGAGAACTACGTGCTGCGGCATGAGTTGAAATCCACCTCCGAACATCTCCTGCTGCGCGACAAGCTGATCGGTCAGTCGAAAGGCGTGGAAGCGATCCGCAAGACGATTGCGCGTGTGGCCTCGCTGCCGACTTCGGTGCTGATCTGTGGCCCCTCCGGTTCCGGAAAGGAGGTGGCGGCCCGCTCGATCCACAATCTGTCGGACCGTTCCGGCAAGCCGTTCGTGCCGGTCAATTGTGCGGCGATACCCACCGAGATGATCGAGGCTGAACTGTTCGGCCACGTCAAAGGCGCTTTTACCGGTGCGATGACGGGTCGCGACGGTCTGTTTCTCCATGCCGACGGCGGCACTCTTTTCCTCGACGAAGTCGGTGAACTGCCGCCACAGACCCAGTCGAAGCTTCTGCGCGCGCTCGAAGACCGCCGCATCCGTCCCGTCGGGTCCGAACGCGAGGCCTCGGTCGATCTGCGCTTTGTTTTCGCCACCAATGCGGACTTGGAAAAACTGGTCGCCGAGGGAAAATTCCGCGCGGACCTCTACTATCGCATCAACGTCATGCGGATCGACATGCCGCCGCTCAAGGATCGCGGGGACGATGTGATCGAACTGGCGGAGCTGTTCCTGACGCGCCTGGCGCAACAACTCGGGATGCCTGCACTCGAACTGACGGAGACGGCGCGGGGATCGATCCGGCGCTACGGATGGCCCGGCAATGTGCGGGAGTTGCGCAACTACATCGAACGCTCGCTGATCCTTGGCACCTTTCCCGAGATCGGCGGTGGTTCGGCAGGCGGGGCGAGCGACGAGGCAAACCTCGAAGCGGTCGAGAAGCGCCATATCCTCGCCATGCTGGAACGCTGCGAGGGCAACCAGTCGGAAGCAGCGCGACAATTGGGCATTTCCCGCAAGACCATAGAGCGGAAGCTCCAGAGCTGGGGTATGGGGTGAGGCGCCTTCTTTCCGGCACCAGGTTGCCGGTCCGCTATCGCCTGCTTGCCATCGCCCTTCTTCCGACACTCGTGATCCTGCCACTGCTTCTTGGCGCCACGATGCTGCGCTGGAACCAGAAATTCGACGGCGTGCTCATTTCCAAGGTGCGGTCCGATCTGACGGTGGCGCACCAGTATTTGAGCCGCATCCTCGAAAACACCTCCGAGCATCTTCAGGCATTGGGTGAATCGGCCGCCTTCGAAGAGGCTCTGAATGGAGAAGAGAACGTCGCGAACCTCCTCGATGACCGCCGCCGCAGTCTCGGTCTCGATTTTCTGTATCTTACGGATCAAGACGGCAAACGCATTGCCGCTGCAGGTGGTGAGGGACCCTTGCGCACCGACATGGACACACCGGTTCTTGCCTCGGCCCGTCAGGGCAAGGCAGCTGTTGCGATCGATCTCCTGTCCGGCGAACAGCTTGCCGCCATGTCCCCGGCCTTGGCGAAACAGGCCGAATTCGACCTGATCCCGACCCCCAATGCCGCACCCACGCAATCGACCCAGAGCACCGACGGCATGGTCATCCGCGCCGCGAATCCGGTGACAGTTTCGGGCGGCGCTGATCTCATCCTCATCGGCGGCCTGTTGCTCAACCGCAATCTCGAATTTATCGATACGATCAATGCGCTCGTCTATCAGACCGAAAGCCTGCCCGCCGGCAGCAAGGGAACGGCGACGCTGTTTCTCGATGACGTCCGGGTCTCGACCAATGTCCGGCTCTTCGAGGATCGACGCGCCCTTGGCACCCGCGTTTCGGAAGTCGTCCGCAACGCCGTTCTCGGCGAAGGCAAGATCTGGCTCGACCGCGCCTTCGTGGTCAATGACTGGTACATCTCGGCCTACGAGCCGATCGTCGACTCCTACGGCAAGCGCATCGGAATGCTCTATGTCGGCTTCCTCGAAAAGCCGTTCTCAGCCACCAAGCAGATCACCATTGCCACCGTCATCGGCACCTTTCTGGTCGTCACCATCCTGTCCGTGCCGCTGTTCCTGCGCTGGGCCGGCAGCATTTTCCGGCCACTGGAACGCATGGCAGAGACCATCGATACGGTGGAAGGCGGCAATCTCGATGCGCGCACCGACATCCCGGACCGCGGCGACGAGATTTCCCAGGTGGCGGCCCATCTCGACGACCTGCTCGATCGCGTGAAGGAGCGAGACAGGCAGTTGCGCGAGTGGAACGACGAGCTGAATGCGCGGGTCAAGGAGCGCACGGCAGAACTCGAGGAGGTCAATCGGCAGCTTGAAACCGCGACCAAGCAGCTCGTCATGTCGGAAAAGCTCGCTGCCATCGGCGAGATCACCGCCGGCGTCGCCCACGAGATGAACAATCCGATCGCCGTCATTCAGGGTAACCTGGAAGTTCTTCGCTCGCTGATGGGCGAAAAGGCGAAGGAAGGCGAAACCGAATTCCGGCTGATCGACGAACAGACCGAGCGGATGAACCAGATCGTCGGCAAACTGTTGCAGTTCGCCCGGCCCGACGAATTCTCAGGTGTCGGCGAGGGCGCATTTACCCGCGAAGCCTTCGGCGATTGCCTGACGCTCGTACGCCACATGATCCGGCAGAACGAGATCGAGGTGGTGCGTGAGGAAAACAGCGACCAACTTGTGGCGATGCCGCGCACCGAACTTCAGCAGATCCTCGTCAACCTCATGGTCAACGCGATCCATGCCATGCCGGAGGGCGGCACACTAACACTCGGCTGCCGGGATCGTCCGCGTGACAATGTTGAAGGCGTCGAGATCACGGTTTCAGATACCGGCATCGGCATGTCGGAGGCCACAGCCGCACGTATCTTCGATCCGTTCTATACCACCAAGCGCGGCACGGGGACCGGGCTCGGCCTGTCGATCACACACCTGCTGGTAACCGACGCAGGCGGATCGGTCGACCTGGAAACGCGGGAAGGTGAGGGCACGACGTTCCGCCTCTGGCTGCCCTCTCTCAGCGACGAGAGTTGAGACATTTCGTCCAAGTGACGACAAAATGTCCCATTGGGTTGTCGTCAGTCACTTCGAACGTAACCCGCCAAAGTCCTGATCTGTCGAAGAAAGCCTGGCCTGACCAGTTTGGCACGCTTCTTGAAACGCTGTGAGTGCCGTAGCGGGGAGGAATGCTGCGGCGTCTGCCGACAAGCCCCGTCACGCTTATCGGCGCAGCGCCCCGAGGGGCCAGGGAGGACATAGATGTTTGACAGCCTGAAAAAGGAACACATCGTCGCGCGCGACGATTTCAACCGCTGGAAGGTTCCGCCAGCCTCGATCGCCATCCACCTGTGCATCGGTTCGGTGTACGCCTGGAGTATCTTCAACCCGGCGCTGACCAAGCAGTTCGGCGTCGTCGCGGCAGCCGCGGGCGACTGGGACCTGCAGTCCGTCGTCTGGATCTTTTCTGTCGCCATCGTTTTCCTGGGCCTGGCCGCGGCATTCGCCGGCAAGTGGCTCGAGGAAGTCGGTCCGCGCATGGTCGGTGTCGTCGCCGCCCTCTGCTGGGGTGGCGGCTTCATCATCGGCGGCTTCGGCATCATGACCCACCAGCTCTGGCTGGTTTATCTCGGTTATGGCGTGATCGGCGGTTGCGGTCTCGGTCTCGGCTACGTTTCCCCCGTCTCCACATTGATCCGCTGGTTCCCCGACCGGCGCGGCATGGCGACGGGCATGGCGATCATGGGTTTCGGCGGCGGCGCCATGATCGCCACCCCCATCAAGGAAAGCCTGCTCTCGTTCTTCTACAAGGCACCGCAATATCTGGGTGCCGAGAGCGCGGTGAACCTCGTTACCGAGGGCGGACGCCGCATGGCGGAAGTCAACGGTCAGATGGTGGAAGTGGTTGTCGCTTCGGCCAAGCAGCTCGCCTCGGCACCGATTCCGCTTCAGGAGGGTGTGTATGTCGTGGGGACCGGCAATACCGGCGCGGCCGGCACCTTCTTCACGTTGGGTATTGCCTATTTCATAGTGATGATCATCGCCTCCTTCTCCTACCGCGTCCCGCGTGAGGGCTGGAAGCCTGCCGGATGGACCCCGCCGACCGCGGAAGCTGCATCCCGCAAGATGATCACCCAGAACAACGTCCATATCGACCAAGCACTCAAGACCCCGCAGTTCTGGCTGCTCTGGATCGTTCTCTGCTTCAACGTGACCGCCGGCATCGGCGTGATCGGTGTGGCGAAGACGATGATGACCGAAATCTTCGGAAGCACGCTGCCGCTGATCGTCAATTCGGCATTCGCCGCGACCTACGTCTTCATGATCTCGGTCTTCAACATGGTGGGCCGCTTCTTCTGGGCCTCCACATCCGACTTTATCGGCCGCAAGAACACCTACCACATCTTCTTCATTCTCGGGACGATCCTCTATCTCTCTATCCCGTTTGCGGCACAGCAGGTCTCGGTTGATCCAGCGGTGACCTGGCTGGTGATGTTCTATGGCGCTACCATGATCATCTTCACCATGTATGGCGGCGGCTTCGCCACGATTCCGGCCTATCTCGCCGATATCTTCGGAACGAAGTATGTTGGCGGCATCCACGGACGTCTGCTGACGGCATGGAGCACGGCCGGCGTTCTCGGCCCCCTTGCCATCACCAAGCTGCGTGAGATGTCGATTACCAGTTCGGTGAAGGAACTGGCGGCCAAGGTCGATCCGGCTGCATTCCAGGAGAAGTTCGGCGCCGGCATCGACCAGCTCGATACGCTGGTTGCTGCCAAGACCGTGACGATCGCCCGGCTGATGGAGATCGCCCCGGCGGGAACCGTCGATCCGACGTCGAGCGTCTACAATACGACGATGTACGCCATGGCCGCTCTCTTGGTGATCGCGCTCATCGCCAATATAATGGTCAAGCCGGTGCACGCGAGCCATCACATGGAAGCGGAGGATGCACCTGCGGGCTCCAAGGACGCCCTGACGGCAGGTCGCGGTACGCCGACCCAGGCGGCGAAGGCCTGATCGAAGGCTGACTGACATCGGGCTTCGGGACGCTCTCGCCCCGGAGCCCGGAAAGATACGCGGTTCTCTTTTGAGACCGATGCAGACACGGAATGGGAGGATGCCATGCCGGCCACCACCACGGACAACATGATCGAGAAGGCGCGTGCCATCGTCGATGCACACCGCCATCTGGAAGGCCCGCTTCTGCCCATCCTCCATGCCGTGCAGGATGAATTCGGCTATGTGCCGCGCGATGTGCAGCCCGCGATCGCCGACGCACTCAATATCTCCCGCGCCGAGATCCACGGCGTCGTCAGTTTCTACCATGATTACCGGAGCGAGCCTGTCGGCCGCCATGTGATCCGCGTCTGCCGGTCCGAAGCCTGTCAGTCGATGGGCGGGGAAGCGACGGCCGCATTGCTTCTGAAGAAACTCGGTCTCGACTGGCACCAGACAAGCGCCGACGGCGCGGTCACCGTCGAACCGGTTTACTGCCTGGGCCTGTGTGCCTGTTCGCCCGCCGCAATGGTCGATGGCGACGTCTATGGTCGCCTCGATGACGAGACCATCAACGAGATCCTCGAAGAGGTGCGGGCATGACGGTCAATATCTATATTCCCGGCGATTCAGGTTCTCTTGCGCTCGCTGCGGACAAGGTCGCGCTTGCAATCGCCAGCGAAGCCGAAGAGCGCGGACTTGATATCAAGATTGTCCGCAACGGGTCTCGCGGCCTCTACTGGCTGGAGCCCATGGTCGAAGTGGAAACGTTCGAGGGCAGGGTGGCTTATGGCCCGGTCAAGGCGCGCGACGTCAAGAGCCTCTTCGATGCCGGACTGGCCGAAGGCAAAGGCGACCACGGACTCTCGCTCGGCGATCCGGAAGAGATTCCGTTCCTCAAGAGGCAGACGCGACTGACATTCGCCCGCTGCGGCATCGTCGATCCGCTCTCGCTCGAGGACTACCGCGCCCATGGAGGCATCCGCGGCCTCGAGAAGGCGCTCGCCATGTCGCCTGAGGAGATCGTTGCGGAAGTCACCGAATCCGGACTGCGCGGCCGTGGCGGCGCCGGCTTCCCGACCGGGATCAAATGGAAAACTGTTCTCGAAGCGCAGGCAGACCGCAAATATATCGTCTGCAATGGTGACGAGGGCGATTCCGGCACCTTCGCAGACCGCATGATCCTCGAAGGCGATCCTTTCGTGCTGATCGAGGGCATGGTGATCGCCGGCCTCGCGGTGGGCGCCACCAAGGGCTACATCTACATGCGGTCGGAATATCCGCACGCCATCGAGATGACCGAGAAGGCCATCGAGATCGCGCGTGACGCCAATATTCTCGGCCCGTCCGTGCTCATGTCCGGCCAGGCATTCGAATTGGAGGTCCGGGTGGGTGCGGGTGCCTATGTCTGTGGCGAGGAGACGGCGCTTCTCGACAGCCTTGAAGGCAAGCGGGGCGTGGTACGTGCCAAGCCGCCGCTGCCCGCGCACAAAGGCTTCCTCGGCAAGCCGACGGTGATCAACAATCTCGTCTCGCTGGCCTCGGTCCCCATTATTCTCGACAAGGGCGGTCCCTTCTACAAGGATTTCGGTCTTGGTCGCTCGCGCGGCACGATCCCGATTCAGATCGCCGGAAACGTCAAATACGGCGGTCTCTACGAGGATGCGTTCGGCCTAACGCTAGGTGAGATTGTCGAGGACATCGCCGGCGGCACGGCTTCGGGCCGGCCTATCAAGGCGGTGCAGGTGGGTGGTCCGCTGGGCGCTTATTTTCCGCCCGAACTCTTTGATACCGAATTCGACTACGAGGCTTTTGCCGCGCGCGACGGATTGATCGGCCATGCCGGACTTGTCGTTTTCGACGATACAGTCGACATGCTCGACCAGGCCCGTTTCGCCTTCGAGTTCTGCGCGATCGAAAGCTGCGGCAAGTGCACCCCGTGCAGGATCGGGGCGGTGCGCGGCGTCGAACTGGCCGACAGCCTGAAGGACGGCGAACCGGGCGTCGGGCAGATCGACCTGATCCGCGATCTCTGCGAGACCATGAAATTCGGTTCTCTCTGCGCGCTCGGTGGGTTCACGCCCTATCCGGTGCTTTCGGCGCTCAATCACTTCCCAGACGATTTCCGCAAGGAAGCCAAGAGGGAGGCCGCCGAATGAGTGCAGAAAAGGTCAAAGGCCCGGCCTCCTATTTCCCGTCGATCGAGAAGACCTACGGGCGGCCGGTGCAGGAATGGCTCGACATGATAGAGCCGCGAAGCGGTGAACCGCATATGGCGATCGTCAAATGGCTCAAGGAAGAGCACGAGCTCGGCCACGGCCACGCCAACGCGCTGGTTGCCTATCAACTGGCGAAGAAAAAATCCGACAACGGAGCAAAACCATGAGCAACGTTCGACAGATGGACTACGGCACCCCCGCATCCCGCGCGGAAGAGACCGTTACACTCACCGTCGACGGTCGCGAGATTACCGTACCGGTCGGCACGTCGGTGATGCGCGCATCCGCGGAAGCCGGCATCGGCATCCCGAAGCTCTGCGCGACCGACATGGTCGATGCCTTCGGTTCCTGCCGCCTCTGCCTTGTCGAGATCGACGGACGCCGCGGCACACCGGCCTCCTGCACAACACCTGTTGAAGCCGGCATGGTGGTTCACACCCAGACGGACCGGCTGAAGAAGCTGCGCAAGGGCGTGATGGAACTCTATATTTCCGATCACCCGCTCGACTGCCTGACCTGTGCGGCCAACGGCGACTGCGAGTTGCAGGACATGGCCGGCGCCGTGGGTCTTCGCGATGTGCGCTACGGCAATACCGGCGAGAACCACGTCTTCGCCCGCAACACCTCCGGTGAAGCCAATCCCCGCTTCATGCCGAAGGACGAGAGCAATCCGTATTTCACCTATGATCCGTCCAAATGCATCGTCTGCTCGCGCTGCGTGCGGGCCTGCGAAGAGGTGCAGGGCACCTTTGCGCTGACGATCGAGAGCCGCGGATTCGAATCCCGCGTCTCGCCCAGCATGCATGAGACATTCCTGAGTTCTGAATGCGTCTCCTGCGGCGCCTGTGTGCAGGCCTGCCCGACCGCGACCCTGCAGGAAAAATCGGTCATCGAGATCGGCACGCCCGAGCACGCCGTGGTCACCACCTGCGCCTATTGCGGCGTCGGCTGCTCCTTCCAGGCGGAAATGCGCGGCGAGGAAGTCGTGCGCATGGTGCCGTGGAAGGATGGCAAGGCCAATCGCGGCCATTCCTGCGTCAAGGGTCGCTTCGCATGGGGCTACGCCACCCACAAGGACCGCATCCTCAATCCAATGATCCGGGAAAAGACCTCCGATCCCTGGCGCGAAGTGAGCTGGGAGGAGGCGCTCGAATACACGGCGAAGGAGTTTCGCCGCATCCAGCACCAGTATGGCCGCACGGCCGTCGGCGGCATCACCTCGTCGCGCTGCACAAATGAGGAAACCTATCTGGTGCAGAAACTGGTGCGCGCCGGTTTCCGCAACAACAATGTCGATACCTGCGCCCGCGTCTGTCATTCGCCCACCGGCTACGGCCTCGGCAAGGCCTTCGGCACCTCTGCCGGCACGCAGGATTTCGATTCCGTCGAACACACCGATGTGGTCATCGTCATCGGCGCCAACCCCACAGACGGACACCCGGTGTTCGGCTCGCGGCTCAAGAAGCGGTTGCGCCAGGGTGCGAAACTCATCGTCATCGACCCGCGCCGCACCGATCTGGTCAAGTCCCCGCACATCAAGGCGGCGCACCATCTGGCGCTCAAACCCGGCACCAACGTCGCCGTGCTGACGGCAATTGCCCATGCCATCGTCGATGAGGCGATCTTCGACGAGGCCTTTATCCGCGAACGCTGCGACTGGTCGGAGTTCGAGGACTGGGCGTCCTTCGTCTCCGAAGAGCGCCACAGCCCGGAAGCCACCGAAAGCTATACCGGCGTACCGGCGAGCGAATTGCGAGCGGCTGCGCGGCTCTTTGCGACCGGCGGCAATGGCGCGATCTACTACGGTCTCGGCGTCACCGAACACAGCCAGGGCTCGACCGCGGTCATGGCGCTCGCCAACCTCGCCATGGCCACCGGCAATATCGGACGTAAGGGGGTAGGAGTGAACCCCTTGCGCGGCCAGAACAACGTTCAAGGCTCCTGCGACATGGGGTCCTTCCCGCACGAACTGCCCGGCTACCGGCACATTTCGGGCGGCGAAACCCGCGAGATCTTTGAAAAGCTCTGGGGCGTCGAGCTCGACAACGAGCCGGGCCTGCGTATCCCCAACATGCTCGATGCGGCGGTCGACGGCACGTTCCGCGGCATCTACATACAGGGCGAGGACATTCTCCAGTCCGATCCTGACACCAAACACGTGGCCGCCGGCCTCGATGCGATGGAGTGCGTCGTCGTCCACGATCTCTTCCTCAACGAGACCGCGAACTACGCCCATGTCTTCCTGCCGGGTTCGACCTTCCTGGAAAAGGACGGGACCTTCACCAATGCCGAGCGTCGCATCAATCGCGTGCGCAAGGTGATGACGCCGAAGAACGGCTATGCCGACTGGGAAGTCACACTCAAGCTCGCCCAGGCGCTGGGGCTCGACTGGAATTACAGCCATCCGTCTGAGATCATGGCGGAAATCGCCGCCACCACGCCGAGCTTCGGGAAGGTGACCTACGAATATCTCGAAAAAATGGGCTCGGTGCAGTGGCCCTGCAACGAGGCGCATCCCGAGGGCTCGCCGATCATGCATGTCGACGGTTTCGTCCGCGGCAAGGGCAAATTCATCCGCACCGAATATGTGGCGACCGACGAGAAGACCGGTCCGCGCTTCCCGCTGCTCCTGACCACGGGCCGCATATTGAGCCAGTACAATGTCGGCGCACAGACACGGCGGACCGCGAACTCGGTTTGGCACCAGGAAGATCGTCTGGAAATCCATCCGCACGACGCCGAACAGCGCGGCATCGTGGATGGCGACCTGATCCGCCTGGCAAGCCGCTCAGGCGAGACGTCGCTGCGCGCAAAGATCACCGACCGCGTGTCGCCGGGTGTCGTCTACACGACCTTCCACCATCCCGATACGCAGGCCAATGTGGTGACGACCGACTATACCGACTGGGCTACGAACTGCCCGGAATACAAGGTGACCGCAGTACAGGTCTCACCCGCCAACGGACCGACCGGATGGCAGCGCGATTACGACGAACAATCCCGTCAGTCGCGTCGAATCGAGGCCGTCGAACCGGCCGAGTAGGCCGGTTCGCGCGCGCTAGCAGATGATGGATCATGGACGCAAACTGCCGGAGGAGAGCCCTGTTGCGCTCTCCTTCAACGGTGCCACTGAAGCGGTGATGATGGCGACCCCACGCGATCTTGCCGATTTCGGCGTCGGCTTTGCGCTGTCGGAAGGGATCATTCGAGACGCGCGCGAGATTTCTTCGCTGGAAGTGGTCTCGCTCCACGGCGGCAACGACGTCCAGATAACGATTTCGGCCGAGCGCCAGCAGGCGCTGGCAGCTCGCCGCCGCAAGGCTATGGGCCCGGTGGGATGCGGGCTCTGCGGTATTGAATCCATTGAGGCCGCGCTGCGCGACCTGCCGGAACTCGGCGCCGGACTGAAACTTGATACCGCCGATATCACTGCCGCGGTGAAAGCGCTAGGACAGAGCCAGCCGCTCCGGGCGGAAACCGGCGCCATGCACGGGGCAGGGCTCTGGGTACCGGGTAGAGGTTTGGTGCACGCCCGAGAGGATGTCGGTCGCCACAATGCGCTCGACAAGCTGATCGGCGCCTGCGCCCGCGACGGGATCAACCCGACGGAAGGGGCCTTGGTCATCTCGAGCCGTGTGTCGGTCGATCTGATCCAGAAGGCGGTCGCGTCGGGGAGCCAGATGCTGATCGCCGTCTCCACGCCTACCGAACTCGCCGTCAGCACCGCCGAACGGGCAGGCCTGACGCTCGTCGCACTCGTGCGCGGCGACGACTACCGGATTTTCAGTGGTCCGGAACGCATATCCGAGGCCGCGGCCATTGATACAAAGATTGCAGGGAAGAACGCCGATGTCGCCTGACAAACTCGCCTACATGGCCAACCAGATCGCGAAATTCTTTCACAGCCAGCCGAAAGAGAAGGCGGCAGAGGGTGTTGCCGAGCACATCAACAAGTTCTGGGAGCCGCGCATGCGGGCCCAGCTCTTTGAAATGACGGACGCAAGCACCGAAGGCTTCGATCCGCTGGTCATTCAGGCGCTTGGCGATATCCGGAGACCGGAAACACAGGATTGATCTGGCTGCCGGTTTGATGGCGGCAAGTCTCAAACGCTGAAAGTGTCCAGCGCAGCCGTCGGAAACGGACGCGTCGGACAACCGAAAAGTCTATTTCCTCACCTGTGCCATCGCGCCGATGACTTTGAAGGCGTCTTGGCCGGAGGCTTCAGCCACCTCTCGCACTGTGCGATCTGCGCTTTCCACCACCAATCCTTTGCCGGCCAGCGCGGTCTTCATGCTCTCCGCATCATGGCCGAAGAGCGGCGCGAGATTGGCGACGGAACCGTTCTGCATGACGTCGAAGACGACCCTTTGCGGCGACCCTCCGGCACCATTATCAGACGTCAGCACCGGCACAACGAACACCATTGCTGCAGCCAGCGATGCAATCAGCGAAACCGCCATGGGTCTACGCTTGAAATAGGTCTTGAAGGGGCGCCAGTTCTTCCAGAGGTGCAAGACGAAAGGCAGGATGAGGACCAGCGACAGCCACTCATGCATGCCGTGGAAATAGCTCGATCCAAAATGAAAAAACAGCGCAACACCCGAAACGAGCGAAACTATGAAAAGGCCACTGATGAGGGGTGTGGCATAGCGCGAAAAAATGCTGGTCATGCGAAAATCCTTCCCGTCCTTATTGTCATCCCCCGGGAAATCTTTCGTCCCGAAACAGACCGAGACAACTTAAACTTCGGTAAGATTGACGGTCGCGGACGCTTTGTCGCAGTGCGATTGTCCAGACCGCTGGCCATCCTGCGGCCAGAGACAGCAAAGAGATTTACCGCTGAGCCGACGTCAGCAGCTTGTATCCTGCGAAGACGAAGAACGCGCCGAGCGCACCCTCGACCCAGGACCGAAACCGCACCAGAAGCGACCTGACCGGGGCCGCTGAGAGCAGCAACGCATAGGCCGCATGGCCGACGAACGAATTGATCCAGGCGAGCACGACGAAGAGCACGATCACAGGGGCGGGCGCATGACCGACACCGCCAACCGCCGCAATGGCCAGCCAGAAAGCGATCGCCTTGGGGTTGGTCACCTGCAGAACAAAACCGGCAAGTGCCGTGCGAGCCGCGCTCTTCGTCGCAACTGCATGAAGTTCCAGCGGCGGCGGGTTCACCGCCTTCGAAAAGGCCTTGTAAGCCAGCCAGAACAGATAAAGCCCGCCAAGGATGCGCATGGCGGTCATCGCGTAGGCAATCTCCGCGAAGATCACCGCGATGCCGAGAACAACCGATCCGGCGAGGATGATCGAACCACAGGAAATACCAAAGGCGGTCATCACGGCCGGCGCGCGTCCGCGCGCAGTGGCAACACCGAGAATGAGCATGACGCTCGGCCCAGGCGAGAGCACGCCGACCGTCTGGATCGAAAGGGCAAGAAGAATTTGCGGCAGATAATCGGCAAGCATGAAAATCTCCAGATGTCTCAGACGATGCGGTCGGGCAGTCCGCGCCCATTGTTCCACCAGCGGTTCGGGTTCTTGCTGTTAGGGTCATAAGCCGAGCGGCTTGCCCAGTCCTCGCGCACGAAGATGACAGGCTCTTCATAGTGATGGGCATGGATAATCGCGTCCATGACCTTCTCCAGAGCCGCCAGATCTCGCTCAATGGAGATCTTCATCTCCGCCATCGGATAGGTCTCCGTGGCCCCGGCTTCAAAACCATCAACATGTGTGGTTGTTGTCGATCGCTCCTCCGGACGCGATGTTTCTCGGCCAACGGCGGAGATGCTTGCGTTCCGCTGGTAGCGGCCGAAACCGAGCGGATGGACCTTCATCACCTCGTCGAGAATGCGGTCGGTGTCTTCGGCAAGTGTCTGCACCTCGATCGTCCAAACGGGGACAAGCTTTCCCGACTTCGCCTTGTAGTCTCCGATCCCGTTCATTCAGCCGCTCGCAACTGTTCCATATGAAGTCGTTCATTCTTTGTTCTTTCGGCGCATCAAGTCAATCTGCCCTGTTGCTGCCGTCTAACTCTGCTGACACTTTCTGGCCAGATTGCAGGGCAAAACTTTAAGCTGATGCTGAAACGCCAGGGAGAACAGCCACACATGGTGCAGGGCCTGAGTCACATGACCTTCATCGTGGAGGATCTCGACAAGATGGAGACATTTCTCACCATCATTTTCGAGGCGCGGAAGGTCTATGACAGCGGGGAGGAAACCTTCTCCTTGTCCAGGGAGCGGTTCTTCCTGATCGGTGAGGGCGATGACGCAGTGTGGGTGGCGACGATGGAGGGTGAAAGCCTGCCGTCGCGGACCTACAATCACGTAGCTTTCAAGATCGATGATGCTGAGTTCGACGACTATCTTGAACGGATAAGAACACTTGGCCTTGAAGTTCGCGAGAGCCGGTCGCGCGTCGAAGGCGAGGGCAGGTCGATCTACTTCCACGACCACGACAATCACATGTTCGAGCTGCACACCGGAACACTCGAGGAAAGGCTCGAACGTTATGCAAAGGGCCGATAGCGCATCTTCATGAACAGCCTACCTGTCTCTGACATATTCTTGTTTTGTTCTAAACATATTTTATAAGGCATATCCCATGAGCGTCATCAGCCACATCACACTCGGCACCAACGATCCCGCCCGCGCCGGACGGTTCTATGACGAAGTGCTCGGCATTCTTGGTTTCGACCGACTGCCCAAACCGCCGGGAAAGCCGCCGGCTTACGAGAAGGGCGGCACCATGCCGACGATCTACCTCTACACGCCGGAAGACGGACGGCCGGCGACATGGGGTAATGGAACCCACGTGGCCTTCGTCGCCGAGACGAAGGATACGGTCGATGCGTTCCACGCGGCGGCGCTTCGGTTGGGCGGTCTATGCGAAGGAAAGCCGGGACCGCGGCCGAACTACGGCGAGAACTATTATGCGGCCTATGTCCGCGATCCCGACGGCAACAAGCTGCAGGCCGTCTGCTATAGCTGACCTGGTGGAGGAGAGGGCCATCACTCACCCGCTGACCATTGATGATGTTCTCGCTCTCCGGGACTTCCCGATTATTTGCGGGCCGCAGTTTGCCTATGATCCGGAAGGCCGGCGACTGGCGTTCTGCCTGCCCAAAAGCCTGAAGCACGCGTCCCGCTTTTTCCTCGGCGCGATCGGCGGCGGGGAGGGCGAACTCTACATCATCAATCTAAGAACCAAGGCTGTGCGCCATGTTCCGGTTCCGGAAGGTCTCGGCGTGCTGTCGCCCGTCTGGTCGCCCAATGGTTCGATGATTGCCGTGGCCGCGACCAATGGAGAAGCGCTTTACCCTGCAGTTGTTGACATGGAAAGCGGCACGTTTCGCATTCTGGCGGAGCGCAATCTGACGTTGCCGGGAACCAAGACATTCTTCCACTGGCTCGACGATGCCACGATCGCCTGCGACGTGACAGTCGGCAACCGTCCGACGCTCTGGCTCGACATCGAGAAGCGCGGCGCAGTCGCAAGCATCACCAACTGGCGCAAGGCGTGGGGCGGGCGGGAGCCGACGGCGAGCGCGCTTCAGAGC
>CEQK01046408.1_pt1 | contig 32005 bp, 31 predicted proteins | sample 531051 | NCBI WGS metagenome assembly CEQK01 (sample SAMEA2621229, study PRJEB7988) | marine metagenome | biome: marine biome (ENVO:00000447); feature: deep chlorophyll maximum layer (ENVO:xxxxxxxx); material: "saline water (ENVO:00002010), including plankton (ENVO:xxxxxxxx)" | depth 150 m
CGGGCGCCTACATGGCGACCTACGCCTGGGTCAAATCGACCGGTGTACTGGACCACGTATTGGGTGGGAAAGCGACCCTGGGGCCGCTTTCCGGCACCGACTATCCGGCCGTGCTGGACAGTGTCCCTGGCGAATGGATCGGTCTTGCCCTGGGTGCCTTCTTCATCGCCGTCGCGGCACTGCTGCCCGGGCGCCTGCGCGCCGGCCCGCCACAAGCGGACTGACGCGGGGGCTCCCGAAGACGGCAGACCTGGACTAGGCGAATTCGACCAGGGTCAGTTCGAACGTCAACGCTTTGCCCGCCAGGGGATGGTTGGCGTCCAGCGTCACGTCCTCGTCGTTGAATTCAAGCACAACCAAGTGCATCGGATTGCCCGTCTCGTTTGTCGCTTCCAGGACGGCGCCGACTTCCAACGGAATTTCCGCCGGAATGGTGCCGCGCGCCACGGTTTGGACCAGGTCCGGATTGTGGTCGCCGAAGGCGTCGTCGGGCTCCAGGGTGACTTTTTTCGTATCGCCCTCAGCCATGCCGGCCAAGGCGGCCTCTACTCCGGGAAGGATCTGGCCGCCGCCCAGGGTGACTTCCATGGGCGCGCGGTCTTTCGAGGTGTCGAAGGTCGTGCCGTCATCCAGGGTTCCCGTATAGTGGACACGCAGGGTATCCCCGGTCGCTGCTTGCTTCATTTGTTCGCTTCCTTTTCGTTGTCATCGGCTTCAACAGAACGTCACCAAGCAACGAGACTTCGAGACGACGGTGGACAAGCCACGCGTACTCAGAGCGGACCAATTGAAGAATCCGCCCAAGGGTACAAGGGGAGACCCAAGAGGGAAACCCTTAACCCGGGGAAAAGTTCAGCAATTGAATGGGATACCGGCGGGGTTGAGGGGAAAAATCAGGGTTCGACGGGCCTGCCGCCCTTGACCACGGGGCCGGTCCGGGCCGGCGGCGCCAGCGGGAAGCGGCGCCCGAACGTCTCGAAATAGAGCGCATGATTGGGGCCTTCTCCGACGGCGCGCAGGCGGCGGCGGAACTCGGCCTCGTCAATGCCGTCGGGCAGGTGGCAGAGGGCGTCGAAATCCTTCTTCGACCAGGCGGGCCCCGACCACTGAGCATCGAGATGGGGCAGGGGGCCGTCGACCGTCAACAGGTCCGGGGCCATGCGCGTGAGCAATCCCGTGACCAGATCGCGCGCCAGGGTTTCCAAGGCCAGGCGGTCCATGGCGGGCGTGATGGCGGCCTCGTCGACGGCGACGATGGGGCCGGCGTCGATCTCCATGGTCAGTTCGTGCAGGGTCGCCCCGAAGCGGTCCAGCCCTTCATACAAGGCGAATACCGAAGGATAGATCCCGCGCACCCAGGGCGGACCGGGGTGGACGTTGTAGGACGGGCCGGGCAGGCGGTCCAGTACCGCCTCGGGCACGATCACGTCGGAGCAGAAGGCGACCAGGCGCAAGTCGGTGGCGGGGGCTGCCGTGGCCTGTTCCAGTTCGGCGCGGCTGCTGACGCCCTGGATGCGCGCATCAGGTGCTGCGTCCCGGAATATCCGGGTCAAGCCCGGCAGTTCGTCGGCGTCGGCCAGCAGCAGGATGTGTTTCATTGCCGCAGGCCCGTCCGATATCAGCCGGTGTTCCGCGCGAACAGGCGGTCGGCGACGTAGGGATTGCTTTCCCGTTCATGCCCGAAGGTCGACAGCGACCCGTGGCCGGGCACGAAGGTGACGTCGTCGCCGAGCGGGAACAGGTTTTCGCGGATGGACCGAATCAGGGTGTCGAAATCGCCGCGCGGAAAGTCGGAACGACCGATGGAGCCTTGGAACAGCACGTCGCCGACGAAGGCGACGCGCTCACCCGCATGAAAAAATACGACGTGGCCGGGTGTATGCCCCGGACAATGCAGCACGTCGAAGGTCTGCTCGCCGACGGTGCAGGTGTCACCCTGGTCGAGCCAGCGGTCGGGCGTGAAGGCCCGCAATTCGCCGAACCCGTATTCCCGGCCCTGGGTCGGCAATTGGTCGATCCAGAACTTGTCTTCCGGGTGCGGCCCTTCGATGGGCAGGCCGAATTCCTCGGCCAGATCGGCAACGGCGCCCGCATGGTCGAGATGGCCGTGAGTGACCAGAATCTTCTCCAGCGTCACGCCGGCTTCGTCCACAGCGGCCTTCAGGCGATCGACCTCGCCGCCGGGGTCGACCAAGGCCGCTTTCATGGTGTTTTCACACCACACCAGGGAACAGTTCTGCTGCAACGGGGTGACGGGGATGACGGCGGCTTTCATATTAACCTATTGAATTTATTTAATTAATTTAAGCAAGTGAGGCTGATCACAGCGGCCAGGGCCGAAAACGGATAAAATTCAGACCGGTGAATCAGGCATATGCCGGTACAGACCCTACAACAACCCTGGGCGGCCTGCATATTGAAAGGGTGAGAAACATGAGCGGCATGACGGCCTATTTGGGCATAATCCTGGGCGCCGCCGGTATCGTATTCGGGGTCATCGCGTTGATGGTTTCCACGGAAATGTCCCGAAGGGTGACGGCGTTGATCGACGCCCGGTTCGAACAATCCGAACTGGAACTTCTCAAAAGCCTCGACAAGCAGGACCGCGAACTGAAACGCCAGCGCAGGGTCCTGGGCGAGGCGCTCAGCGCCATGGAGGAACAGTTCAAGGCGGCGTCGACGGGGACGGATGATCTGCGTCAGCGCCTGAATGCCTTCAGCCAGGCCCTCGACGATGTGCGCAACGTGCGCCGGGTCATTCCGACGGACGAAGAACGCGGATTCACGGCAAAATCGAAGCCTAAAGAAAGTTTTGTTTCAGCATCGCCCTTCGCGGACTAATATGTGTAGACGCTAATCCGTTGCCTTGTCCCGGCATCGGGTTGCGTGCGTGCATGCCTGGCTCTTGAACGGCCGGGTTCGGGGCCAGAATGGCCGTAACGATCTATCCCGCCGTCATAAAATCAGGCGTGGAAGATAAATGTTCGGGGTGATGGAATGGGTGAAGCCTCGTCTTTCGCCGATTTGGCGACCATAGCTGCCGGAATCGCGGTGATTATCGGCGTTGTCGCTTTGCTGACCTCGGCCGAGGTCGCCAAGCGCCTCCAGGCCCTGGTCAATCAGAAACTTGCGGATAACGAAGTCAAACTGGCCGTGGCCCTGCAGCAGCAGGACCAGCGGATGACGACCCTGCGTCAAATCATGTCGCAGAATGCCGAAGACCAGGAAACGGCGATCCGCACCATGCGCCAGGATATCAAGGAACTTAAGGAGTGCGTCGGCCTGATGCGCGAAATCCTGGACCGCATGGACACCCGCAATGCCCACGATCCCAACGCCCCGCGTCACCGCCGGGCGTCGAACGGATAGTCCGCAGCGCGGTCAGCCCCGGGACGTCACGTCGCCGGTCAGGTCGTATTCATCCGCGCCCGTGATCCGGACCTGGACCATGTCGCCCGGGCGCAGGTTTTTTCCACCCGAAACACGCACGGCGCCGTCGATTTCCGGCGCATCCGCATAGCAGCGCCCGACGGCCGGGCCGCCCGCGTCGCCGGCTTCGTCGATCAGCACGTCCAGATCGCGCCCGACCAGCCGCGCAAGGCGCTTGGCGCTGATGTCCTGCTGAACCTCCATCAGGCGTTCCCAACGGTCCTGCTTTTCATCCTCGTCCAGATGATCGCCTAGCGCCTGGGCGTGTGCCCCCGCGACGTTCTCGTATTTGAAGCAGCCGACGCGGTCGAGTTCGGCCTCCTGCAGCCAGTCGAGCAGAAAGTCGAAATCGTCCTCGGTCTCGCCGGGAAAGCCGACGATGAAGGTCGAGCGCAAAACCAGGTCCGGGCAGTCGCGGCGCCAGCCCTTGATGCGCTCCAGCGTCTGTTCCTGATGGGCGGGACGGCGCATGGCTTTCAGAACGTTGGGGCTGGCGTGCTGAAACGGGATATCCAGATAGGGCAGGATCTTGCCCTCGGCCATCAGCGCAATGGCTTCGTCGACATGGGGGTAGGGGTAGACGTAATGCAGGCGGACCCAGATGCCCAGTTCCGATAAGCCTTCGCAGAGGTCGAGGAAGCGGGTGCGGTACTCCTTGCCGCGCCATTCCTGGCGGGGGAATTTGGTGTCGATACCGTAGGCGCTGGTATCCTGGGAGATCACCAGCAGTTCCTTGACCCCGGCTTCGGCCAAGCCCTCGGCTTCCTTCAGCACGTCGCCGATGGGACGGCTGGTCAGCGGGCCGCGCAGGCTCGGGATGATGCAGAAGGTGCACTTGTTGTTGCAGCCTTCGGAAATTTTCAGATAGGCATAATGGCGGGGCGTCAGCTTGATGCCCTCGGGCGGCAGCAGGTCCACGTAAGGATCATGGGCCGGCGGCAGTGCCTGATGGACGGCGGACATCACCGATTCATACTGATGCGGGCCGGTCACGGCCAGAACGCCCGGATGGATTTCCCGGATCAGGTTCTCGTGCACGCCCAGGCAGCCGGTCACCACGACCTTGCCGTTTTCGGCCATGGCCTCGCCGATGGCTTCCAGGGATTCGTCGCGGGCCGTTTCCAGGAACGCGCAGGTATTGACGATCACCAGATCGGCGCCGTCGTAGCTGTCGACCAGATCATATCCCTCGGCGCGGAGCCGGGTCATGATGCGTTCGGAATCGACCAACGCCTTGGGGCAGCCGAGGCTGACCAAGCCGACCTTGGGGGCGGCGGCGACGGGCGCTTTCCGGCGCGGTTTGGCGGCGGATGTGCCCACGGCATGCGATGGGGAGGTGCTCATGGCGCTTCTATTATCCCAAAACGCGGTTCCTGTCTGGAAATTTTACGGGCTCAGGTCGAGGCCCGGCACCGGCCCGCAACCGCCAACGACAGGGCAAAGGCCCCGCATCCGCCCGCCAGCACCGTGGCGCAGATCATCAGCAGCTTGGCGTATTTGTGGCCCAGCCCGAACAGGGGTTCGATCAGCGCCACATGGCCGCCCGCTTCCAGCATGTAAAGGGCACCCCCGGCAACCGCTAATGCAAAGGCGAAACCGTAGGCCCAGGCCTGGATCCGCAGGCCGCCCATGACGTTGAACAGCACCACCGGGGCCAGGAACATGGACGCCGTGCCGGACACGGCGACGGCGGCGAACAGGTCCTTGTTGCCGAGGAACAGGAACCCCAGACCGCCCAGCAGGAACCCGGCCATGGCCAGCCGCCCGTTGCGCACGGAAGGCGCCATCACCCGCATGTCGGCGGCGACCAGTTTGGAGGCACTAGCGAAGGTTGAATCGAGGGTCGAGACCGCCGAGACCACCAGCGCCAGGTTGAACACCAGCATGGCCGGCTCGCCCAGCAGCCGGGTCAGGGTGGCGACCATGGCCTCGCCCTCGCCCTTGTTGAGGCCCGCGTAGACGCCGATGACACCGAAAACCAGGATACCGGCGATGGAAATCCAGGCCGCGTGGCGGAAGCTTTTGCGCGTCGTTGTCCGGTCGGCCAGGAATCCGCGATCCATCATCACCGGATCGTGGAGCGGATAGCTCCAGATCTGCAGCAAGGCGACAGCCAGCAGGATCCAGCCGGGGCCGCCCGTGTCGGGGCTGGAGCCGATCACCGCCGCCATGTCGAATTCGGGCCGCGTCACGGTCAAGGCCAGCAAAACCGCCAACCCGAGGTAGAGCAGGGCCGTCTGCATCACGTCCGTGCGCAGTGCCGCGCGCAGGCCGCCCATCATGGAATAGCCCAGGGTCAGCACCGCGATGCCGACGATCGCCAGGGTGTAGCCGGTGGTCCCCGCCGCGCCGAAGATGATACCGATGACCAGCAGGTTGGCGAACACCTCGCTCAACAGCCGCACGCCGACCACCAGGTTGTAGGTCCAGCGGCCCATGCCGCCGTAATGGTCGGTCAGGAATTCCTGCACGCTGCCCGCGCCGTGGCGGAAGCGGATGCGGTCGACGATCACGCCGCCGGTCAGGAAGCTCAGGTAATAGGCCGCATAGGCGAGGGCGCCCGCGATCCCGTAATAAAACCCCAGGATCGCGGCGTTCATCAGGGAGCGCGCGAAAATCCAGGTCGTGACCTGGGACAGGGTCAGGGTCAGCAGGCCGGGGGCGCTGCCGTCGTCATTGGCGCCGCGGAAGAAGCCATCGGCGGTGCGCACCTTGGGCGACAGAAAATAGCTGGCGATGGCAACCACGGCGATGGCGCCGACAAGGAAGGACGTCATGGGGGGAGGGGGCTCCGGCTGATCAATGGTGTTCCAACCCATAACCGAAGCGGCGGGGGCGGAGAACGCACGTTTTCTTGAGCACTTCGTGTGCGCCGGACAGCCCTGGACCCGCCGCCGGGGATGCAGCGGACCCACGTCGTGAAAAAAATATCGGCGTTATCGGGAATTCCCTTTGCCTGTTCTGCGTCTTACAATATTGACATCAGTCAAGGACGGTTGCCCTGAAACCGCCTAATAGTGCGCGGAATCAAAGGCATTCCGGGCCGGATTGCATTCGCCCGCCGGCAAGGCGGTGCGCAGGAGAACGCACGATGAACTATGAAAAGGTATTCCAGGACGCCGTCGACAAGGTGAAGGGCGAGGGCCGATACCGCGTCTTCGCGCATCTGGAGCGCCAGGCCGGAAACTTCCCCCACGCGACCCGCCACCACCCCGACGGCACGACCTCGGACGTCGTCGTCTGGTGTTCCAACGATTATTTGGGGCAGGGCCAGAACCAGGATGTCCTGGCCGCCTTGTCGGAAGCAGGGGCGCGCATGGGCGTGGGTTCGGGCGGTACGCGCAACATCGCCGGCACGACCTATCTGCATGCCGAATTGGAAAAGGAACTGGCCGATCTGCACGGCAAGGAAGCGGCCCTGCTGTTCACCTCCGGCTACGTGTCCAACGACGCGGCGATCTCGACCATCGCGCAGCTGATGCCCGACTGCATCATCGTTTCGGACGCCTTGAACCATGCGTCGATGATCGCCGGCATCCGCCATTCGGGCTGCGCCAAGAAGATCTACCGCCACAACGACATGGCGCATTTGGAAGAAATCCTCAAATCCCTGCCCAAGGCCGCGCCCAAGCTGATTGCCTTTGAAAGCGTCTATTCCATGGACGGCGACATTTCGCCCATGAAGCAGATCTGCGATCTGGCCGACAAGTACGGCGCCATGACCTATCTCGACGAAGTCCACGCCGTGGGCCTGTACGGCGAGAACGGCGGCGGCATTTCCGAACGCGAAGGCGTGGCCGACCGCATCACGGTGATCGAAGGCACCCTGGCCAAGGCCTTCGGGCTGATGGGCGGTTATATCGCGGGTTCCGAAGCCATGGTCGATGCCGTGCGCTGCGCCGCGCCCGGCTTCATCTTCACCACCACCCTGCCGCCGCCCCTGGTGGCGGGCGCCATCACCTCGATCCGCCACGTGCGCGCAACCAACGAATTGCGCGTGCAGCATCAGGAACGGGCCCAGCGCCTGAAGGACCTGCTGACCGCGGCGGGCCTGCCGGTCATGCCCTCGGTCACCCATATCGTGCCGCTGATGGTGGGCGATGCCGTGCGCTGCAAGCAGGCGACGGACATGCTGCTCGACGAATACGGCGTCTATATCCAGCCCATCAACTATCCGACCGTGCCGGTGGGGACGGAACGCCTGCGCATCACGCCGTCGCCGTTCCATGACGACGACGTGATGGACGAACTGGTCACGGCGCTGAAGGACGTATGGATGCGTCTGCAACTGCAGAACGCGGCGTAAGGGCGCGACCATGCGCCTGCAGCTCTCCACCTGGCCCGAGGTCGAAACCTATCTGACCCACTCCAAGGGCGTGATCATCCCCGTCGGCTCGACGGAACAGCACGGCCCCACGGGCTTCATCGGCACGGATGCGCTGTGCCCGGAGATACTCGCCTATGGCCTGTCGGAACAGCGGCAGGCGGCGGGCGCCCCCGTGATGATCGCCCCGACGCTGTCCATCGGCATGGCGCAGCATCACCTGGGCTTCGCGGGCTCGGTCACGCTCAGGCCCTCGACCATGATCGCCATGGTGCAGGACATTGTGAATTCGCTGGCCAAGCACGGGTTTGAGCGGTTCTTTTTCCTCAACGGCCACGGCGGCAACATCGCGACCCTGAACGCCGCGTTTTCGGAAATCTATGCCGAGCATTCCCTGGGCCGGGCCGGGGACAATCGCCCGCCGGTGCGCTGCACCCTGGTCAACTGGTTCGACTGCGACAGTGTGGTGAAGATTTCGGCCGAGACCTTCGGCGACGACGACGGTGCTCATGCGACCTGCGGCGAGGTCTCGCTGACCTATTTCGGATTCCAGAAAGACGCCGCCCGCGTGAAGGGGGCCGAGATGACCCCCGGCCGTGCCGGTGACGGCCCGATCTTCGATTGCGACGACTACCGCCGCCGCTTCCCCGACGGGCGCATCGGATCGGACCCCAGGAAGGCGACCATTGAGGCCGGGGAGGCCTTGTACAACGCCGCCATCGACGAGATCGGCACGCGCTACGACGCCTTCGTCGGCGCGGCCTGAGGCACCCCGGTCCGCATCATGCAGGACCGTACCCGCATTCTCCACCTGACGGACCTGCACCTGCGTCACGCTCTGGCGGGCACGGCGAAGCGGCCGGAACGCCTGTCCCGCGAGATGCCCGCCGTGCTCGGCCGCCTCGCCGGACGGATCGACGCCCTGGCTGCCGACGTGGTGGTGATCTCGGGCGACCTGCTGGATATTCCCGACGAATACATCGACGGCACGAACACGGACCCGGACTGGCGGGCGGAAACGGCGGCGGCCTCGGTCGCCGATTATCGCCTGTTCCGCGATCTGCTGGAAAACCTCGGGCGGCCCTTTGTCGCCGTGCCCGGCAACCACGACGTGCCGGACCTGTTCGACACGGCCTTCGCCGACCAAACCCCGCTGCGCGACGTCGCGGGCCTGCGCTTCGTCTGCTTTCGCGATGACCTGAACGGCGACCGGGCGCCCGTGCGCGGGGCCGAAAGCCGGGCCTTGTTCGAAACGGCGCTGGCCGACGGCGTGGACGGCCCGCCGCAGATCCATGTGCAGCATTACATGATCGACCCGCCGACCTTCGCGCAATGGCGCTATCACTACACGGACGCGGATTGGTACCGGGACCGCATCAACGCCTCGGGCTGCGTGCGCGCGGTGTTGTCCGGCCATTATCATCCCGGCAGCCATCTGGTGTCGGACACGGGTGTGCATTATTCCGTGCCGCCGGCTTTCTGTTCGGCACCACATCCCTTCCGCCTGGTCGATGTCGGCCCGTTGGGAGTGCTTGGCATCGCGGACCGCAGCATGGACAATGACTGATCCGGGTCAGTCGAACGGAGGGCGCCCCATGAAAAAAGCGATCATCATCTTCTTCACCGGCGGATTTTTAGGCGTTTTCGCCGGGGTCGCCCTCGGCATCTTCGCTTACCCTTATATTTTCCTGGCCGATGTCGTGGCCCAGGAAGCCGCCCCCGCGGATGCGGTCACTGCCAAGGTCGCCACGGGCAGGTTCATTCACGCCAACCCGTCCGACCCCATCCATTACGGAAAAGGCGGGGTCACGGTCTACCATCGCGCCGTGCGCCTGGAACCGGATTTCGAGGTCGGCCCCGGCCCCAAGTACCACGTCTATCTGGTGCCCCTCGATACGGTGACGCCGGACACCGAGATCGATAAGACCATGTTCGTGGACTTAGGGAGACTCCGCGCCTTCAAGGGCAGCCAGAACTTCAACATCCCCAAGGGCCTGGACCTCAAGGCTTACGGCCATGTGGTCATTTGGTGCGAACAGTTCGGGGTTTTGATCTCGCCGGCGAAGCTCAGTTTCAACAACTGACGCCTGGGCGGGAGGGCCGCTTTTGGCCCATCGCCGCCATTGGCGCAGGAGAGGTCATTCGGTCAGGGCTGGGTACACGCCGTCCTCATCATGCACCTCCAGGCCCGTCAAGGGCGGGTTGAAGGTGCAGATCATGCGCATCTCTTCTTCGGCGCGCAGCAAGTGCTTTTCATTGCCGTTGAGAGCGTAGAGCGTACCTGCCTCGATGGGGTATGTGGGGCCATCGGGCAGCACCTCGATCTCGCCTTTGCCTTCAATGCAATAAACGGCTTCCAGGTGGTTTTTGTACCAGATCAGCGTTTCCGTTCCGGCGTGGATCAAGGTGTCGTGCATGGAAAAGCCCATGCCGGCGTCGCGCAGGATCAGGCGGCGGCTGGTCCAAGTGCCGCCTTTGACTTCGTGCTCGGTGCCGAGCACGTCGTCGAGTTTCTTCACAATCATGTTTTATTGATCTTTCTTTAGGCGGCGTCCGTGGCGTTTTCAGAAGCACGCTTTTTGATGACACGTGCCGCGGCCTCGACCAGCGTTTGCAGCCCTTTTTCAAGGGTAAGGTCATCGATCGTCAGCGGCGGCATGATCTTGGCGACCTGATCATCAACGCCGGCTGTTTCCATCACCAGACCGTTTTCAAACGCTTCTTGGCAAATGTCGACGGCAAGGCCTTCGTCTTCGCTGACCAGCCCCTGGATCATCCCACGTCCGCGAACGCGCAGGTTGGCTTCCGGATGGGCATCGACGATTTCGGAAAGACGTTCGCGGATGCGCCGCCCTTTGATGGCGACGTCTTCTTCCAGCACGCCGTCACGCCAGTAATCCAGGGCCTTGGCCGCCGATACGAAGGCCAGGTTATTGCCCCGGAACGTTCCGTTGTGTTCGCCGGGCTTCCAGATATCCAGGTCCGGACGGATCAGAACCAGCGCCATCGGCAGGCCCAATCCGCTGATGGCCTTGGACAGGCAGATCAGGTCCGGCATGACGGCCGCGGGTTCGAAGCTGAAGAACGGACCGGTCCGCCCGCATCCCATCTGGATGTCGTCAACGATCATCAGGATGTCGTACTGGGTGCAGATGGCGCGCAGCCTGCGCAGCCATTTCCAACCGGCGAGGTTGATGCCGCCCTCGCCCTGGACCGTTTCGACGATTACGGCGGCGGGCATGTCGATGCCGCTGCCTGCGTCCTTCAATGTCTTTTCAAAGTAATCGAGCGTATCGACGTCTTTGCCCATATAGCCGTCAAAAGGCATGGTGGTGACGTTGTTCAGCGGCATGCCGGCGCCCGCGCGCTTGGATGCGTTGCCGGTCAAGGCCAGCGCCCCCGCCGTCATGCCGTGGAAGGCATTGGTGAAGCTCACCACGTTGGTGCGGCCGGTGACCTTGCGCGCAAGCTTGAGCGCGCTTTCCACCGCATTGGTGCCGGTGGGGCCGGGGAACTGGATTTTGTAGTCCATCCCGCGCGGCTTCAAGATCACCTCATGGAAGGTCTTGAGGAACGTTTCCTTGGCTTCGGTCCCCATATCAAGGCCGTGCAGGATGCCGTCTTCGGCCATGTAATCCATGACGGCTTCTTTAAGCTCAGCATTGTTATGGCCGTAGTTCAGCACGCCGGCACCGGCGAAAAAGTCGATGTACTGCGTGCCGTCCTTGTCAATCAGGTTGGCGTTCTTGGCCTTGGCGAAAACCGTGGGGAAGCTGCGAATATAGCCACGGACATTGGACTCATGTTTTTCGAAGGTTTTCATCGGGTAATCCTCGTTAGGTAATGTCAGAGATGGGGGAAATCACGTAGAGGTCTTCCGCCTCGTGACCATGACCATCGGGGAAATCGGCGGCGGTGAAGCCGGTGCGAACATCCAATTCGGCATTACGGCTTTTGGCGAAAGCCGCGAACAGCGCGGCGGAGGCCTTGTTTGACGGGGTCACCGTGGCTTCCATGGTGCGCACGCCTGCGTTTTCTTCTCGCGCGAGCAGATTGTCGAACATCCGTTTTGCGATGCCGAGGCCGCGAAAATCCGACAACACGGCCACTTGCCAGACAAACAGGACATCCGGGCGCGACGGAATGCGGTGGGCCATGACGAATCCGGCGGGTTTTCCATAAACCTCGGCAATCGCACAGGTGCTTTGGAAGTGGCGTCCCGCCATCATGTATGCGTAAGGGGAATTCAGGTCCAAGCCGTCCGCGTCGCGCGCCAGTTCCCACATCAACGCACCCTCGTCCAAGGACGGCGCACGTATACCAACACCATCAACGTCAAGTAGGGCTTCAGTGGCGGCGACTTTGGCCTGATATGGCGCAAGGGAGCCCCCGCCGTTGCGAGTCGAAGGATCCGAGGGTTCTGGTGTCAGTGCTTGGTCGGGCATGAATTTTTCCTGTTATTTTTGCTGGCGATATGAACGTACAAAAAGAACCGTGCTCACGAACGTGAGCACGCCGGTTCGGTTGCCGGCCCAAAGGGCCGGCTGGTGTTCGGTACTAGACCTGGAAGGGGATCAGATGTTCGGAATCCGGCATGGCGTATTTGCCAATGAACACCCAGGTTGGAGCGACGGTGCTGCGAACGCACTGAGGCACCTCTGCGGCTTGTTTGCGCAGGGCGTTAACCTCATTTTTAGCGATAAGCTCAATCACTGTGGGTGCTGAAATCGTTTTCAAACATCGGGCCAAACCCTACTGATTTTATCGGAAATGTCAAATGACGGCCCCGTGACACGGGCTGCCGGCACTGATAAACGGCTGTTTCCGGCTATAATCAGCTGTATTCGGGGCCTGACGAATGGTTCTGCTGATTTCAGGGTAAAGTGCCTTCCGCGGGCAAAGCGACGCTTCCAATCTTGAAAACAGAATTGTATACAATCGGCCATGAATTTCGAACTCACCGAAGAACAGCGTTTGTTTCAGGACGCGGTCGGCGCCTTTGCCCGGGATCACCTGGCCGAGGGCGCCCTTGAACGCGCGCATGCGGGGGAATACCCGCGTGACGTTGCCAAGCTCATGGCTGAAAACGGCCTGTTGGGCATCACCATCGCGGAACAGGACGGCGGCCAGGGCGGCAGCCTGATGGACGCGGTCATCGCGATTCAAGAAGTGGCGATGCATTGTCCGCGCTCCGCCGACGTGATCCAGGCCGGCAGCTTCGGCGCGATCCGGGTGCTGGCGGCCTATGGCACGCCGGACCAGAAGGAACGCTATCTGAAGCCGCTGCTGGCGGGCGAAACCCTGATCGCCGTCGGCATGACGGAGCCCGATGCCGGCTCCGCCGTGACCGAGCTGCGCACCACGGCGACGCCGGACGGCGAGGGCCTACGCATCAACGGCCAGAAATGCTTCACCAGCCATTCGCCGGAGGCCGACGTATTCCTGGTCTACGTGCGCTTCGGTCCGGGCGTGGGCGGCATCGGCTCGGTGCTGATCCCGCGTGACGCGGAAGGCCTGGAATTCGGCAAGCCGACGCCGTTCCTGGGCGGCGACGACTGGGCGCCCATGTTCTTCACCGACCTTTACGTTCCGCCGGAAAACATCCTGCTGCGCGAAGGCGGGTTCAAGAAACAGATCGCGGGCTTCAACGTGGAGCGCATCGGCAACACGGCGCGCTCCCTGGCGCTCGGCCGCTTGGCCTTCGAGACGGCCAAGGAACACGCCAAGACCCGCAAGCAATTCGACCGGCCCTTGGCCGAATTCCAGGGCCTGCAATGGAAGTTCGCGGAAATGCAGATCAAGCTCGACGCCGGGCAACTGCTGCTGTACCGCGCCGCGGTGAACGCCGACAACGGTTTCCCCTCGGCCCAGGAAACGGCCATCGCCAAGGCGTTCTGTAACGAGGCCGGGCATTGGATCTCGTCGGAGGCCCTGCAGGTCATGGGCGGCATGGGATACAGCCAGGACTCGATCGTCGAATACTGCTTCCGCCGCACGCGGGGCTGGATGATCGCCGGCGGGTCCATCGAAATCCTCAAGAACCGCATCGCCGAGGGAGTGTTCGACACCCGGTTCTCGCAGCGTCCCCCAAAAGCGAAATGACCAAAGCCAAATGAGCGACAACGCGACCCTGGTCCGGGCCCTGTTCACGCCCCGGGCCGTGGCCCTGATCGGCGCCTCGGCGGACCCCACGAAAAACTCCGGCCGGCCGCAGCGGTTCCTCAAAGCCCACGGCTATACCGGCGACGTCTATCCCATCAACCCGGGCCGGGACGAGGTTCAAGGCGTGCCCGCGTTCAAGTCCGTCGCCGACGTTCCGGGCCCGGTCGACCACGCCTTTGTCATGGTCCCAGCCAAGCATGTCGAGGACGCCATCCGGGACTGCGGGGCCAAGGGTGTGCCGGTCGCGACGATCTATTCCGACGGCTTCGCCGAAACGGGCGACGAAGGCCGCAAGATGCAGGAACGCCTGGTCGCCACGGCGCGCAAGGCCGGCGTGCGCCTGATCGGCCCCAATTCCATGGGCGTCATTCATCCGGCGTCCTCGCTGACCCTGTCCGTCAACGCGGTGCTGGAGATGGAAGGGATCAAGCCGGGCGGCCTGTCCCTGATCTCCCAGAGCGGCACCATTCTGGGCACGTTGTTGTCGCGAGGCGCGGCGCGCGGCATCGGCTTCGCCCGCATGATCGGCGTCGGCAACGAAAGCGACCTGGGCGTGGGCGAACTGGTTGACCTGCTGGTCGACGATCCGGAAACCAAGGCGATCCTGCTGTTCATCGAAGCCGTGCGCGACGGGGACGTTCTGGCTGCCGCATCGCGCCGCGCGTTTGCGGCCGGCAAGCCGGTGATCGCCTATAAGCTCGGCCGCTCCGACGCGGGGCGGGAACTGGCGCTCAGCCATTCCGGGGCCATCGCCGGCCCGGCCAAGGCGGCGGATGCCTATTTCAAGGCCCACGCCATCGCGCGCGTCGAAATGCTGGAAGGCCTTTTGGAATCCCCACCCCTGTTCCTGGGCCATCCGCCCGCGAAAGGAAAACGCGTCGCCGTGGTCACCACCACGGGCGGCGGGGCGGCCTCTGTCGCCGACCGCCTGGGCTTGCTGGGGGCGACCCTGGTGCCGGCACCCGACAGCGTGCGCGAAGCGCTGCGCGGACATGGCCTGGAAATCGGCCGCGGTCCCCTGGTCGACCTGACCATGGCGGGCACGCGGGAAGGGGTCTACGGCGCGGCGCTGGAACAGCTTCTGGCGGCGGACGAGATCGATGCCGTGGTCACGGTCGTCGGCTCCTCCGGCCAGTTCAAGCCGGAACTGGCCGTGGCCCCCATCGTCGAACATGCGGCGGGCGCAAGCAAACCCGTGGCGGCCTTCATCGCCCCCCAGGCGGACAAGTCCCTGGCTTTGTTGCAGGACGCCGGGATCGCCAACTTCCGCACGCCGGAAGCCTGCGCCGATGCGGTCATGGCCTTCCTCAACCGCAGTGCGCCGCGCGCGATACCCGAGGTCGATACCTACGCCAAGGAAAAGGCCGACGGTTTGGCGTCCCGCGCCCCGGCGGCGCTGCTGAACGAGCGCGAGGCGTCCTTGGTGTTCGAGGCCCTGGGCCTGCCCATCGCCCCGGCCCAGGTCATCATGTCCCCGGGCGAGCCCGTCGCCGTGCCGTTTCCGGTCGCGGTCAAGGTGCTGGCCCGCGACATTCAGCACAAGACGGAACGCGGCCTGGTGCGCCTCGGCATCGACACGCCCGAAGGGGTGTGGGGCGCGGCGGAACAGCTGCTGGCCGAGGTGCCGGAGGCCGAGGGTATTCTGGTGCAATCCATGGCCCAGGGCGTGATCGGCGAGGTCATCGCCGGATACCGCCTGGACCAGGAAGCGGGCCCCATCGTGCTGGTCGGCCCCGGCGGGGTGATGGCCGAGGTCTATGACGATGCCGCCGTGCGCACGGCCCCGGTCGACGAGGCCGAGGCCATGGCCATGATCCAGGAGGTCAAGGGACTGGCCCCGATCCGGGGGTTCCGGGGCAAGCCGGCGGGAGACCTGAAGGCTTTGGCCAAGGCCGTCGCGGCCATGTCCAACCTGGCCGTGCTCGACACGCCGGTGCTGGAAGCCGAGATCAATCCTCTGATGGTCCGGGGCGAGGGGCAGGGCGTCGTCGCCGTCGATGCGCTTCTGCGGCTCAAATCCAGCTAAGCCTGCCTTTAGCTAAGCTCGCTTTGAACGGTCATCGGATCGGCGTATCCTTGGCGGCAATAAAGTGCCGATAAGGCCGATTGGGAAAAGCAGGTGCAGGGAGGCACCCCATGACCAGCCAACAGAACGATATCGAACGCCGCCACGCAAGTGCCCGCATGAGCCAGATCGCCGCCACCGCCGATACGGTCTATCTGGCCGGGCAGGTTGCCACGGGGGCGGCCCGGGGCGCCAGCGTCGCCGACCAGACGCGGGAAATCCTCGGCAACATCGATGCCTATCTGGCCGAGATGGGCACGGACAAGTCGCGCATTCTGCAGGCCCAGATCTGGCTCAGCGACATGGCCTGTTTCGCCGAAATGAATGAAGTATGGGACGCCTGGGTCGACCCCAAGGCGACACCCGTGCGCGCCTGCGTGCAGGCGGCCCTGGCCTCGCCCGATTGGAAGGTCGAGATCATGGTGACGGCAGCGCGGTAAGAATTTTGATTTGAACCACAGAGGCGGTGAGGCGGTGAGAAGGGCATTGAGGATTTTTGGATCCCCGCCTTCGCGGGGATGACGGGATTGATTAGCCGCGCATCCTGTCATTCCCGCGTAAGCGGGAATCCAGGCTTTCTTCTCCCCGCCTCACGGTCTCTGTGGTTACCTTCCCTTGAAACTTTCGGATCAACCCCGGGCATTACGGAATTAAGACTAAGATGACCATCACCAAACGCGCGGTTGTCGTGATCTGCGACGGCCTGCGGGCCGACATGATCACTCCCGACTGGACCCCCAACCTGTGGCGGCTGAAGGCGCGGTTCCGTTCCTTCGCCAATCACCGCAGCGTCTTTCCCTCGACCACGCGGACCAACGCGGCGTCGCTCGCCACCGGCTGTTATCCGGCCCGTCACGGCCTGGAAGGCAACGCCATGGCCCTGGAAGAGGGCGGCCGGTTCGAGGTGCTGAGCGTCGGACCGCCGGGATTCCGCGACCGCCTGGAAAAGGCGCGGGGGCGGACCCTGACCATGCCGACCCTGGCCGAGCGGGTGACCGGCGCCGGCGGCCGGGCGGTGGTCTATTCCAACGTCTCGCCGGGCGCGGCCATGTTCCACGATCCGGACGGCCACGGCTTCATTTATCACCGCTCGTTCTCGCAAGGCCCCGGCCGCGCGACGCTGGACCCGTTGGGCATCGAGCATACGGCGGCCGGCGACACGGTTCTGACGGACCGTTTCCTGGACGAGGTGCTGATCCCCGGCGGGCCGGAATACGGCCTGATCTGGCAGTGCGAGCCCGACCATACCCAGCACGCGGTGAAGCTGGGATCGCCCGAGCATCTGGCGGTCATCGCCGCCGCCGACGCCAACGCCGGGCGCATCGCCGACCGCGTCGAGGAACTGGACCCGACAGGGGAAAACATCCTGCTGCTGGTGGGCTCAGACCACGGGCACGAGACGACGACCGAAATCGTCGATCTGGACGAGGTGCTGGTCGCGGCCGGCCTGAAGGACGGACCGGACAGCCGCGAGGTCGCCATCGCCCCCCAGGGCACGTCGGTGACGATCTATCTGGCGCCCGAAGCCATGGAGCGGGAAGGGGCGATCGTCGCCTTCCTGATGGAACATCCGGCGGTCGGCGGTGTCGTCCACGGCGCCGACCTGGCCAAGCTGGGCATGCCCGTGGGCGAAGGGGTGCCGCGCATCGCCGTGACGGGCAAGGTCACCGATGCTGCGAACGAATTCGGGGTCAAGGGCGGGTCCGTCGCCTTCCAGGGCACGCTGAAGATTTCCAACAACCAGGGTTGCGGTCAGCACGGCGGCCTGGGCGCCTATGAACAGAGCCCCTTCGCCATGGCGCGGGGGCCGCTTTACCCGGGCGGCACGGAAAGCGGCGATCCGACCAGCACGGTTGATCTGGCGCCGACCATCCTGCGCCACTTGGGGCGGGACCACGCCGACATGGATGGCGCACCGCTGCCCTGACCGCAGAGTCAAAGGAACGTCCAGATGACCAAGATCAACATCCAGTTCTCCCGCTTTTCGGCCTTTTACACGCCGCTGATCGCGACCATGGCCGGCGGCTTTCTGACGGACGAGGGGCTGGAATATGAATGGTCCAAGGCGGCGAACAACGATGCGGCGCTGCAGAACCTGGCCGACGGCACGGTCGACGTCGCACAGTCGGCGGTGGGCGTCAGCCTGATCCAGCTGGCCCGGGGCGACCAGCCGGCGGCCCGCCACTTCGCGCAGATCAACGAACTGGACGGCTTCTTCCTTGCCGGCCGCCATGTCGATCCCAATTTCCAATGGGCGCAGCTTGAAGGCGCGGACGTGCTGGTCGATCATGGGCTGCAGCCCATGGCGATGTTCAAGTATGCCTGCATGAAGGCGGGCATCGATTTCGACAAGCTGAACGTGATCGACGCGGGCGGCGGGGCCGATATGGAAAAGGCCTTCCGCGCCGGCACGGGCGCCTATGTCCATCTTCAGGGGCCGGCGCCGCAGAACATGGAATACGAGGGCGTCGGCTACCCCGTGGCCGAGGTCGGCAAGCCCATCGGGCCCTGTGCGTTCTCGTCCCTTGCCGCCATGCCCGCGTGGCTGACGACCGACGCCGCCAAGGCCTTCACCCGCGCCTATACAAAAACACGGGTCTGGATCAACGAGGTCCCGGCCGACGAGGTTGCCCGCAAGGTGGCGGAATTCTTCCCTGAAACCCATGCCTCGGTTTTGGCCGAATGCATCGCCGCCTATCAAGGGCTCGGCAACTGGGCACCGCGTGTCGAAATCACCGAAGCCTCGCTTGCGGTGGCCCAGGACGTGTTTCAGTTTGCCGGGCATATCAAGGCGCATTATCCCTACGATGTGCTTTGCGCCCATCCTCCCGCCGCCTGACCCTGGGACTGTCCGCCCGCCCATGCCCAACACCTCAGACCTGAGCGGCGCGCCGCCCCCGCCGGCGCCCGATACAAGCGGCGCCAACCCATGGAAGACACGCCTGCCCATCCTGGTCGGCGCCCATGCGGTCGGGACCTCCAATTGTGTCGCCGTGCTGTCGATGGCGCCGGTGATCTCAGCCGCCTTCGGCCTGTCGGCGACCCAGTTCGGCGTTTTCATATCCTGCTATTACGGGGGACAGGCGGTCTTTTCCGTACCTGCCGGCGGTGTGACCGACCGTCTGGGCGTGGGATGGAGCCTCGTCATCGGCCATGCCATCATGGCGCTGGCGGCGCTATTGATCAGTCAGGCGCCGACGGTCGACATCTGCATGGTCGCGGCCTTCTTCATGGGGATCGGCTATTCCATGCTGAACCCGTCGACCGCCAAGGGCGTGTTCGAATGGTTCCCCGCCCATCGCCGGGGGGCGGCCATGGGGATCAAGCAGGTCGGCGTGCCCATCGGCGGGCTGGTCGGCGCCGCCTGCGGCTTCCTCGCGGCCAGTCACGACTGGCAGGTGCTGATGCTGGGCGTGGCCGGGATCATCATCTTGAACGGCGTGGCCTGCCTGACCTTGGTGCCCGTTTCAACCAAAGGCGGGGGGGCGCGCAAGAACATCGCCGCCGTGGTCAAGGACGGGCGGGTGAACGCTTTTGCCATCGGCGGCGGCGTCATCAACATGGGGCAGACCAATTTCTTCGCCTTCCTGACCCTGTTCCTGGCCGAGGCCGCGCGCATGGGACAGCAGACCGTGTCCACGGCCATGGCCGTGGCCCAGGCGTCGAGCGCCGTCGGGCGCATGGGGTGGGGCGCGATTTCCGACAAGGCCTTCGGGGGGCGGCGCATCGTCACCATGACGGTGATCTGCGCGGCGGCTGTCGGATTTTTTGTCATGATGCCCTTGGTGACCGAATCCTGGGGCATGGTCATGGGGTTTGGGCTGGCGTTATGCCTGGGCCTGACCATTGCGTCCTTCCCGCCCGTGGCCCAGGCGATCCAGGTGGAAATGGTCGATCCGCATTTGGCGGGCTCCGCCGTCGGCTACAACATGCTGTGGACGCATGGCTGTGCGACGCTGGCACCGATCTTGTTCGGCTATGCCGTCGATCATTTCGGGGGATTTTCCAGCGGGTGGCTGGTCACGGCGGGCTGTGTCGCCGCCGGGACGGCGGTGATCTATGTTTTGGTGAAGACAGGGCCCCGACGGCGTACTTACGGGAGATGACGGCGCGCCGCCTGCCGTCACGTCCCGTCAGTTTTGAAGAACCGTTTCCATTTTTCGTTTTCAGTCTGCCAGTCGGAATAGGAAACGACATGGGTGACCGTTTCACCGTCATTTGAAAAAGGCAGACGCAGGCATTCCTGAAACAGGGATGTCAGGTCTGCCTGCGGTCGCAGGTCATGGACGAAGGAAAGCGCCCGGCGTTCGTTCGCGACCATGTGGAATTCCCGATCGATGGCGCGGCCATGCTCTTCAGGCTGATGTTCCACAGGCGCGCGGCCGGTGTAATCGATGCCTTTCACGTCGACATGTCCGGTGCCCCAGAATCGATAGATGAACCTGCGTGGGTCGCCGTGGGATTCGACAACTGTAAAATAGGGAATCGTGCTGGCCGGGAATTTCAACAGATCGGCCACGGACCATGCAGGGGCGAAGGCCGCATTTCTCCGCAAGTCGTTCCATACACGCAAAACCGGTGCGAACATGGGGCCTCCCAGTTCGGAAACGTCTATCTGGTGGTGAATGAACTTGTAAGTGGACGACGGTGCTAAAATGACTTCTCTCCTCCCCCGGCGAACGCATGCATAACGGGTTGTGTGGGAATGAAGCAAGGAGCATGCCAATCCCCCCCTGATCCCGTGCGTTTGGACTGGCGGCGTGCCAAGGCGAAAACAGAAAAAGGGCCTGCAAGGCAGACCCTTTTTCCCATTTCGGAGAGGAAAAGGCGGTCGCGTCAGATATGCACCGTCGTCATCTCGATGTGGCGGTCGGCGATCAGGTCGGCGCCGGCGTCGCGGAACTTCAGGTAGTGGGGCTCCTGGCGGTGGGAATCGAGCGCCGCCTCGTTGGTATAGACCTCATAAAAGAAGAAGGTGTCCGGATCGTCCTTCGCGGTCATGACGCGGAATTCGTGGCAGTTGGGTTCGTCCCGCATGGCGGCGACGGCGTTCTCCATGATGATCGGCATGAAGTCCTTGCCCTTGCCGGGCTTGCATTTGATGGTGACGATGATGGCGAATTTCGAAGCCATGTCGGGGGATCCTCCCTGGAGTTGCTGATTGAGAAAATGGATGGGCGTCTCCCTTTAGTGGGTGACAGATTGTGTACAATTTCCCAATATGCGCGCCATAACACAAGCAACAAGAACACCATTCCACCCGGAGGACTTCCCAACATGAGCGACAAGCCGCTTTATACGGCGGACCTGTGCGACGACCATCCGGACGTCCGCGTCTGTCAGTTGACGTTCATTGATTTCGCCAAGCGCAGTCATTTCCACGGCCAGATCACGACTTTTTCCACCTTTGAGGACAACCAAGGCATTCGCGAGATCCTGGCCGAAGGCGGCAAGGGCCGGGTGCTGGTGGTCGATGGCCGGGCATCGCGCCGCCGCGCCTTGACCGGCGGCAACATCGCCGCCGAGGCCGAGCAGCACGGCTGGGAAGGGTTGGTCTACAACGGCTGCATCCGTGACCAGCATGAGTTCGTCGATCTGGACCTGGGCGTCAAGGCTATCGCCACAACCCCCATGCGTCCGCGCGTTGACGGCATCGGCCTGCGTGATGTCGATCTGAATTTCGGCGGCATCGTCATTCGCCCCGGAGAATTCCTCTACGCCGATAAGGACGGCGTAATCGTATCGGAGAAGAAACTACATGACTGACCAATCGAAAGAACTGCCGGACGCCGTCATCGAGAAATTTCAGGTGATGCACGAGTTCGCCAAGGCAGCGAAGAACAATCTGAACAAGAACATCTTCGACTATGTGTTCGGCGGCGCCGAGACTGAAACCACGGTTAAGCGCAACCGCATGGCCATCGAGACCTATACTCTGCGCCCGCGCGTCATGCGCGACGTGTCGAAAATGGATGCCGGCAAGGATCTGTTCGGCATGCGGCTCAAGTTACCGGTGTGCCTGGCGCCCATCGGATCGCTGCAGCAGATCTCGGCCGGCGGCGGGGCCTCAGCGGCCAAGGCCGCAGGGCGCTTCGGCTGCGCCCACATGCTGTCCAGCGTGTGCGAGCCGGGCATGGACGACGTCGCCAAGGCGGCGCCCGATGCCTGCCGCGTGTTTCAGTTGTATGTGCGCGGCGACCAGGACTGGGTCGACGACAAGGTCCGCCAAGCCCAGGACCTGGGCTACAAGGCCTTCGCCGTGACCATCGACCTGGATGCCTATTCCCGACGCGAACGCGACCTGTCCAAGCGCTTCGTCACCGCCGGCCGGCAGGCCGCCGTGGGTGAGACCCATCAAGCCCGATTCAATTGGTCCGACGTGGATCGGATCAAGAAAATCTGCAAGATCCCGTTCATTCTGAAGGGCATCGCCACAGCGGAGGATTCCAAGCTGGCGGTCGAGCATGGAGTCGATGTGGTCTACGTGTCCAACCATGGCGGGCGGCAGCTCGACCACGGGCGCGGTTCGCTCGACGTTCTGCCGGAATGCGTCGATGCCGTGGCCGGCAAGGCCAAGGTTTGGGTCGACGGCGGTTTCATGCGCGGTACGGACGTGGTCAAGGCGATGGCGCTTGGTGCCGATATGGTCGGCCTCGGCCGTCTGCAGGCCCTGGCCCTTGCGGCCGGCGGCGAGGATGCCCTGGTCCGCATGCTGGATATTCTGGAGCAGGAAGTGAAGATCGCGCTGATGCTGTCCGGCGTCACCGGCTACGACGAACTGGGGCCGGAATACGTGCACAAGGAATACCCGGCCTATCCGCCGCACCAGTTCTCGGCCTTTCCGTTGCTGGACGACGGTTACTGAGAATTTCCCGGGTGAGCTTGATGCTCACCCGGGATTTTTACGGTTGGTTCCGCAGCTTAATATGGGCGATCGTCGTTGGACTCAGGAGCCTTTATCTGAAGACGCTCCGGACCGAGAATCGATGATTTGTTCGACGATCAGCTGAAGCGATTTTGTGATCTGGGCGGCGACGGCGGGTCCGCTGGGAAACATGGTAAGCGACGTACAATAAGTGTCGTCAGCCTTGGCGTCGTAGACTTTTCGTTCTGCGGGGTGGCCGGGTGCCGAGACGTCCATCGTCATCGTGGTCGACACTTTCACGTCCCAGAATTTGCACCACCAATTAGATTGCAGTGATCCAGCAACAGTCAGATCCAAACTTACATCGAGGGTATTTTCTGACGCGGCATCGATGTCAAACACATACTCAAGGGTATTTTGTACGACGGCGGGTAGGCCTTTACCCAATTTGTAGATGTTCCGGTAATCGTGGGAGCCGAGATTCGAACCTTGATAATAGGTCGTTCGCCGCAGGCCCAACGCGGCTAGCCTTTTCCCTTCGGAAGGGACTGAAATCGAAATCTTGGATACTTTGACCCGTTTGGTGCGGGCATTAGTGATTTTGGAGTTCGGGTCAATCCGCTCGACGGTCACCGTGTTGTGATCGGTGCTCGGATTCGAAAGGGTTTTACAGGCAGATAGACTGAATGCAGCCAAGGCAATGGCGACGACCTGACGTCCGTGAAATGACATTGATTATCTCCATGCTTATCTGGATTCCCGTATAACGGCGTCAATTTATGGCCGCAATAATTATGGATTGAAGCAGAGGGTAGGGGAGGCGCCCGCAAATTGCCAAAAGGTGCGCGCATTTGGTTCTTTTCTGATGAAAATCACGGAAAGCCGAAAGAAAAGGCCGGCCTCGGGATCGAGGCCGGCCTTTCTGATTCCACCCTAGGGGCGGGAAGGGGGCTGGGTCAGCCGACCTTCTTTTCCCCGCCGTCGCGGATGTACTTGTAGACGACGGTGAAGTCGGAGCCGGGCATGTCCTTCTCGCAGCCGTCGAAGATCTTCGAGACCAGCGTGGCGATGGCGTTGGGCGTGCCGGCCTTGTCCGAATTTTCGCGGAACAGGCGCACGTCCTTGGCCAGCAGCTTGGTGAAGAAACCGGCGTTGAAGTTCTCCGTCATGATCTGATTGGGGAACTTGTCGAGGCTGGCCGTGTTCATGCCCGTGGACACGTTGACCACGTCGAGAATCGCTTTCATCTCGACCCCTTGGGACAGGCCGAACAGCACCGCTTCCGTGGTCGCCGTCGTCGCCGTGGCCGACAGGAAGTTGTTGAGCATCTTCACGACCTGACCCTGGCCCGGTTTTTCACCGACGTGGAAGGGATTCTTGGCGAAAGCCTTGAACACATCCATATGGGCGTCGAACACATCCTTGGGGCCCGAGCCCATGATCGCGATGGTGCCGGCGATGGCCCCTTTGCGACCGCCCGACACAGGGGCATCGATATAAGTGATCTCGGCGTCCGTGAAGATCTTGTCGATGTCCTGGGCGGCGGCCAGGCCGATGGTCGAGAGGTCGATCACGACCGAGGTCTTGCGGTCGTTGACCTGGACGATTTCCTTGGCGACCGTCGTGCAGATCGGGCCGTCGGGCAGGGACAGAAAAACAGTGTCCGCATTTGCCAGGACGCCGGCCAGGCTGTCGTGGGCGATGGCCTTTTCGTGGGCCCGGTCCTTGGTGCCGGCGGCGTCGTAAACGTGGACCGGAAGCCCCGCCTTGGCGATGTTGTCAGCCATGGGGCCGCCCATCTGGCCCAGTCCGATGAAACCGTAGGTGCGTTGGTCGGTCATGCGTCAGTCCTCCAGATCGGTTTTGACGTCGATCTTGGAGATGTCGATGCCTTGTTCATTGAACACCTCGCGGGCCAGACGGAAGGCCTCGATGCCGGCGGGAATGCCGCAATAGATGGCGACCTGGGTGCAGATCTCACGAAGATCGGCGACGGTCAGGCCGTTGGTGATGGCGCCCCGGAAATGTAGCTTGAATTCATGGGGCCGGTTCAGGGCCGCCAGCATGCCGAGGTTGAGGATCGAGCGGTCGCGCTTGGACAGGATGCCCCGGCCCCAGCTGCCGCCCCAACAGTATTCGGTGACGAACTCCTGGAAGCCGCGGTTGAAGTCGTCGGCGCCGCCCATGGACTTATCCACATAAGCGTCGCCCAGCACTTCGCGCCGGTATTTCATACCCATGTCATGCATTTTCGTTGAATTGGCCATTTTGGATGGTCTCCTTCGGGTGTTGAAAGTGTCACTTTGTATACATTCCTGAGGAGGGGGCATACACCAGTACGGCTGTCGGGCAAGGCAAATTTTTTAATTCAGTCAAAAAACAGCCGCAGAAAATCTTCGTGTGAAAAACCAAAATTGAGTTGTGAACCCGTTGACAACGGCATGGGGGGCTTCTAGGTTTCCCCCCTAACCCAGGGAGAAAAATAAGAAACTCCCGCATCAAAAACAGTGGGAAGGAAACATTCTGTGGGGGCACTCCTCGAGATTGATAATCTCCAGACGCATTTCTTTACGTCTGGGGGAACCGTTAAAGCTGTTGACGGCGTATCGTACGACGTCAACGCCGGTGAAACCGTCGCCGTCGTGGGCGAGTCCGGTTCGGGGAAATCCGTTACCGCGCTCAGCATTCTGCGTCTGATCCCGAAGCCGCCCGGCGAGATCGTCGGCGGTGAAATCCGCTTCCAAGGCAAGAACCTGGCGTTCTGCACCGAGGACGAGATTCGGGAAATTCGCGGCCGCGACATCTCCATGATCTTCCAAGAACCGATGACCTCGCTGAACCCGGTTCTGTCGATCGGCCTGCAGCTGACCGAGCCCATGATGGCGCATTTGAATATGTCCGAGGCCGAGGCCAAGGAACGTGCGGTCAAGCTTCTGGAACTGGTCGGTATCAACGAACCGCGCCGGCGCATCGAACAATATCCGCACCATCTGTCGGGCGGCATGCGTCAACGCGTCATGATCGCCATGTCGTTGGCGTGTGAGCCGAAGTTGATCATCGCCGATGAGCCGACGACAGCTCTCGACGTGACCATTCAGGCGCAGATCTTGGAGCTGATGAAGAACCTGACCCGCGAAATGAACGTGGCGATGATCATCATCACCCATAACCTGGGTGTGGTTGCGCGTTATGCGGACCGGGTCAACGTCATGTATGCGGGGCGCATCGTCGAAACGGGCAATGCATCGGACATCTATCACCGTCCGCGTCATCCCTACACCCTTGCGTTGCTCAAGTCCGTGCCGCGCATGGACCGCCCGCGTCAGGCCAAGCTTGATCCCGTCGATGGCCAGCCGCCGGATCTCACCCGCCTGGACGGCGGTTGTTCGTTCCGGCCGCGTTGTAAGTTCGCCATCGACAAGTGCAAGGAATCGTACCCGCCGCTCGAGGAAATGGGCGACCAGCACTACAGCGCATGTTTCCGGTCTAAAGAAAGTTTGGCGGAGATCGAACTATGAGTGAAGCCCAGACACAGGCCGGCGCGGATTACGGCTCTCAGTTCCGCGGTCAGGTTTCTGACGAAATCCTGATCACCGTGAAGGACCTGAAGATGCACTTCCCGATCACGGAAGGCATCATCGTTCCGCGCAAGGTGGCCGATGTGAAGGCCGTCGACGGTGTCGACTTTTACATCCGCAAGGGCGAGACCCTGGGTCTCGTCGGTGAATCCGGCTGCGGCAAGACGACGACGGGACGTTGCATTTTGCGTCTCGAAACTCCGACTGCCGGCGAAATTCTGTACGACGGCAAGGACATTTGTCAGCTCAACAACAAAGATCTGATCGACGTCCGCAAGAAGATTCAGGTCATTTTCCAGGATCCGTACAGTTCGTTGAACCCGCGCATGAAGATCGGCGAGATCATCGGGGAGCCGCTTAAGGTTCACGGCATCATCCCCGATGAGGCCAAGCGTCGTGAGCGAATCGGCTACTTGCTGGGGCGTTGCGGCCTGCATCCGGATTTCGCGGACCGTTATCCGCATGAAATGTCGGGTGGTCAGCGTCAGCGCGTGGGCATCGCCCGTGCGCTTGCGATGGAGCCGGAATTCATCATCTGCGACGAAGCCGTTTCGGCGCTCGACGTGTCGATCCAGGCGCAGGTGATCAATCTTCTGGAAGAACTGCGCGACGAGTTCAAGCTGACCTATCTGTTCATCAGCCATGACCTCTCTGTCGTTCGTCACATCTGCCACCGGGTCGCTGTCATGTACCTGGGCCACATGGTGGAACTGGCTGACTGCGACGAACTGTTCGACCATCCCCTGCATCCCTATTCGCAGGCGCTATTGGCCGCGGTGCCGATCCCTGATCCAGACCTGGAAAAGACCCGCGCACACACGATCATCAAGGGAGAAATTCCTAGCCCGATTAACCCTCCGTCGGGCTGCGTTTTCCATCCCCGCTGTCCTTTAGCTGTGGACTCGTGTAGCCAAAATATTCCAGACTTCAGAGAAGTGCGACCTGGCCATTGGGTGGCCTGCACGGAGGTGTGATCTCCCCCTTTTCAGGGAGGACACAAAAGAGTGGGGAGTGATCGAACATTCCTCGAACCATAAATGGGTAAGGAGACTTCACATGAGTAAATACGCGCGTTTCGCGTTGGCACTCGCGGTGGGCACTGGGCTCGCCATGGGTGCGACCGGACCGGCAAAGGCAGAGACGCCGAAGAAGGGGGGGACCCTCTCTTACATCGTCGCTGCTGAAGCGCCGTCCTACGATTTGCATAAGGAATCGACCTTTGCGGCGGTTCACCCGATCCGGCCGTTCTACAGCCTGCTGATTCGGGTCAACCCGGAGAACCCGCAGTCCCCGACGGACTTCCAGTGCGACATTTGCGTCGGCGAAGTTCCGAAGCCGACTGATGGCGGCAAGACGTACACCTTCAAGATCAAGAAGGGCGTCAAGTTCCACGACGGTCAGGTCATGACGGCCCACGACGTGGTCGCCACCTACAACAAGATCGCGTTTCCGCCGGAAGGTGTCGCTTCGGTGCGTAAAGCCTTCTTCAAGATGCTCGACAGCGTTACCGCGCCGGACGACGAAACGGTCGTCTTCAAGCTGAAATTCGCGACGGGCTCGTTCTTGCCGGTTCTGGCCAACCCCATGAGCCCGATCTATTCCGCCAAGGACCTCAAGGAACATGGCTACGACTGGCATGAAAAGAACGTGAACGGCACTGGCGCCTTCAAGTTCAAGGAAGCCGTTGCGGGCTCGCACGTCGACGGCGTGAAGTTCGAAGACTTCCATATGCAGGGCAAGCCTTACCTGGATGGTTTCCGGGCGCTGATCTCGCGCAAAATGGCCATCCGCGTTCAGGCCATCCGTGGCGACCGCGCGGCCATCGAATTCCGTGGTTTCCCGCCGAAACAGCGTGACGACCTTGTCAAGGCGCTCGGCAAAGACATCACGGTCCAGGAAAGCGATTGGAACTGCGTGCTTCTTTACACGCCGAACCATGGCCGTCCGATCATGCAGGACCCGCGCGTCCGTCAGGCTCTGACCCTCGCCGTTGACCGGTGGGGCGGCTCCCAGCACCTGAGCCGTATCGCCATCGTCAAGACCGTTGGCGGCATTGGCTTCCCGGGGCACCCCCTGTCGGCCACCAAGGCTGAACTGGTTCCCCTGAAGGGCTACGGCACGGACCTGAAGGCTGCTCGTGCAGAAGCCAAGAAGCTGCTTGCCGAAGCCGGCAAGTCGGACCTCAAGTTCGAGCTGATGAACCGCGGTACCGACCAGCCGTATAAGATCGTCGGCACCTGGCTGATCGGCCAGTGGCGTCAGATCGGTCTGGAAGTGACCCAGCGGGTCGAGCCGACCAAGACCTTCTACAACGAGCTCCGCAACACGAAGAACTTCGACGTGTCGCTGGACTTCAACTGTCAGTCGGTCGTTAACCCGCTTGTCGACACCTCCAAGTTCGTTGGTTCTGCCGGCAACAACTACGCCAACTTCAAGGGCCAGGACCAGCAGCTCGAAGAAATCTACGAGCAGATGCTGCAGGCGCCGGAAGAAGCCAAACAGCGTGAGCTGATGCGCGTCATGGAAAAGCGGGCTCTGTCCGACCAGGCGCACATGGGTGTCACCTTGTGGTGGTACAAGATCAACCCGCACCGTTCCTACGTGAAGGGCTGGAAGATCGCGCCGTCGCACTACCTGAACCAGAGCCTCGATCAGGTCTGGCTCGACAAGTAGAGTTGCGCCTGACGCAGCCTTAACAAAAACCGGGGATCGCCCGCCGCCGGACCGGCGGCGGGCGATCAACCCCGATAGAGGAAGACATGGGTAAGTATATCCTTAAGCGTCTGATCGCGATGATTCCGACCCTGCTCGGGGCCGCGGTTCTGGTTTTCTTTCTGCTGCGCTTGGCGCCCGGCGACATCTGTGAGGTGCGTCTGCTAGGTACCGGCGCCACGGTCGCTCAGGAGCAGATCGACATCTGCCGTGAGAGCCTGGGGCTAGACAAGCCGCAGATCGCACAATTCTTTGATTTCGTCTGGGGCTATTTCATCTTTGATCTTGGCACCTCCATGTGGACGGGCCAGCCGGTTACCCATGAAATCGCCATCCGTTTCGAATTGTCCCTGCAGTTGGCTGTCATGGCGACCATCGTCGCTACGATTATCGCCATTCCGCTGGGCATCATCTCGGCCGTGAAGCAGAACACGCTCATCGATTACTTCGTGCGCGGGTTTGCCATTGCCGGTATCGCCATTCCATCATTCTGGCTCGGCCTGATGATCATTCTCGGGCTTCTGGTGTTCAGCCAGGCCTGGTTCGGCGAACCTTGGATGCCTCCAATCATGTTCAAATCGATCTGGGAAGATCCTGCACACAACCTGTCCCAGTTGATGTGGCCTGCCGTTGCGACCGGCTACCGTTATTCCGCCGTCGCTGCCCGTATGACGCGTTCGGCCATGCTTGAGGTTCTGCGTGAGGACTATGTCCGCACCGCACGGGCCAAGGGAATGGTCGAGAAGATCGTCATCAACCGCCATGCGCTGAAAAACGCATTGTTGCCGGTGGTTACCATCCTGGCGCTTGAGTTCGCGTTCCTGATGGGCGGGTTGGTCGTGACCGAACAGGTGTTCAACCTGAACGGCTTGGGCAACCTGATGGTCGACGGCGTCGAGCACCATGACTTCACGATGACTCAGAACCTGGTGATGCTCGTCGTCATCGTGTTCGTCATCACCAACCTTATTACCGACTTGGCCTATGCGTGGCTTGATCCCCGCATTCGCTACTCGTGACGGGATATAACGATGGTTACCGTTTCTGAAATACAAACCGAAGCCCAGTTCGAGGAAGTCGCGCCGAAAAAGCCGTGGTCGCAAGTCGCGCTCGAACTGTGCCGCAAGCAACCCCTCGGCGTGTTCGGCCTGGCGATCGTCTTTGTGATGATCATTGCCGCGATCCTGGCTGAATTGGTCTCGCCGAATGATCCTCTCCAGGAACATTTCGACGCCATGCTGGCCGCGCCGAGTGCCGAATATCTGCTCGGCACGGATGAATTCGGCCGCGACATTCTGACCCGGCTCATCTACGGGTCGCGTACGGCTCTTCTGGTCGGCTTCGTTTGCGCCATCGTAGGTGCGACGGGCGGTCTCGTCCTTGGGGTCGCCAGCGCCTACTTCGGCGGTCTGTTCGATCTGATCCTCCAGCGCATCCTGGATGTGTTCATGGCGTTCCCGCTGATCATTCTGGCCCTGGCGGTCGTCGCCACCCTCGGGCCGGGGATCGAGAACGTGATGATCGCGATCATCCTGCCATTCGTGCCGCAATGCGCACGCGTGGTGCGGTCCAATGCCTTGGCCATCCGCGAAATTCCCTATGTGGATGCGGCCCGTGCCTTGGGCTTCAGCGATGCACGTATCATCCTGCGGCACATGGTTCCGAACGTCATGGCGCCTTACCTGATCATGCTGACTACGTTCCTCGGTCAGGCGATCCTGCTGGAAGCCTCCCTGTCGTTCCTGGGGCTGGGCGTGCAGGATCCGACCCCGGCTTGGGGCCTGATGCTCAGCAACGCGTCAGAGTTCTTCGAGGGCGCACCCTGGGTTGCCGTTTATCCCGGTGTCGCGATTTCCCTCAGCGTGTTCGGATTCAACCTGTTCGGGGACTCCGTGCGCGACGTTCTGGACCCGAAAATGCGTTCGCGCTAAAGGGCAGGAACGTACCTTAAGTATACGGATGGGGCGGCTTCGGCCGCCCTTTCCATTGGGGCTTCCGCATAAGGACCACAAAGCATGACCAAACGAATTGCCATTCTCGGTTTCCTTCTGGAAACCAATGCTTTCGCGCCGGTGACCACGCGGGCCGATTACGAACGGCGCTGCTTGCTTGCCGGCGAAGACATCCTGGCCGAACTTGCGGCGCCCAATCCGCGCTTGCCGCTGGAGGTCAATGCCTTCTGCCAGCAGATGGAAAAACTGCATCCCGACGCCTGGGAAATGGTTCCGATCCTGGTCGGCGATGCGGAACCGGGCGGCCCGGTTGAAAAAGAGTTCTTTGACTGGTTCGTCGCCGAGGTCGAGACACGCCTGAAGGCGGCAGGGCCCCTCGACGGGGTTTATATCGTCAGCCATGGCGCCATGCGGGCGGAACATGAAACCGACCCCGATGGGCTGTTGTATGGCCGGGTGCGGAACATCGTCGGGCCGGACGTGCCGGTGATTGCAACCTTGGACCTGCACACAAACGTCTCGCAGGCCATGGCCGACCACGCTGACGTGCTGATCGCCTATTTGACCAACCCCCACGTCGATCAGCGCGAACGCGCCGCCGAGGCTGCCCGCACCATGGACGAGATGTTCCAGGGCATGCGCCCGCAGACGGCCTTCGTGAAAGTGCCGATTGCCGCCCCCTCGGTGGTGCTGCTGACGGCGACCGGCCCCTATGCCGATATCATCAACATGGGCCAGGAAGCCCAGGCGGCGTCGAACGGCGCGATTCTCAACGTCTCCGTCGCGGCCGGGTTTATCTATTCGGACAGTCCCAAATGCGGTATGTCGGTCATCGTCACCGCACGGAACGACATCGCGCCGGCGCGGAAATTGGCGGGCGAACTCGCGCGCCGCCTATGGGCTGACCACGAGCGTTAT